>WOR8_10003134_pt1 | contig 16175 bp, 15 predicted proteins | sample DeeMarSeWOR38_10_FD_19890 | JGI IMG/M metagenome (IMG submission 19890) | reverse complement strand
AGGTCGCGAGTTCGAGTCTCGTCGTCCCCGCCATTTAATAAAAAGGGTGCGGTATTTATCGCATCCTTTTTTATTCCCTTTTAATTCTCGCCGGTCTTTCCTGCCCTTCATCGAACGTCTGTTCTGCTTGATTTAGCATCTAACGCGTCAGATTGACATACCACAGAGTGGTATTATTATTTGAGCGAAAGGTTTCATGCAAAAAATATCAACTACAGACATCTTAATCATCCATGTTAAAGTCCGCACGGGTGATTGAAAAATAGAGCGTTTCGATGAATCAACAACAGACTCCCATTATTCGCCATCGAGTGTCACGATATACGTTAGCCGTTGCCGTCATACTATCCGCTTTACTGATCAGCGGCTGTTTTGAAAATTACGGGCGCCTGAAGCACACTGATGGCGTCACGAAAGCCTTTCAGACCTATCAGGTCGAGCCCGATTATAAATACTATTATTACGGCAGAACGAATATGCCCTATGCCATTGTCGGTATCGATCGTACTTATCACATGCGATCACGGGTCTGGCGCGAAGTCGACCACGATACCGAGCAATTCAGGAAAATGATCTTTTGGGTATGGGACGATGTGCGTGTGCCTTTCCACCTCAGTGGCGCTCATATCACCGATCCCGGCGGCAAGAAAGTGGGCATATGGTATTCGGGTATATGGTATGCAGCGGTCCGATTCGAGGAGAACAACCGCATCGTCATTATGCCGGATATGCCTTTTCTGGGCGGTCCAACCCGCTAAGCTGTTTACTGATCAAAACGTAAACTCTGAAAATGGTTTGGTGTGGCATCAGGATTCTGCCGCATTAAAGATGCATATTCTTTGACTTTTGAGGTGGGTTTTGCTAATTTTAGACGATCTCTCTGCAATGTATTCAAATGGAGTGCCAATGAAACCAACGCGCATATTTTCCAAAGGTACAATATCCCATGGCTACATTCTTTTGGGAATTTTTGGTCTGGTTGCCGCCATTATGCTAAGCGGCTGTGCAGGCAGTTACGGCAGGCTCAACTGGGATCCACAGGTGACCGCTGCGTTTCAAAACCATGACATTCAGCCGGGCTTCAATTATTATTATTACGGGGTCGGCAATCGAACCTTTGCCATGGCCGGGATTTCCGACGAATACAATTTAAAGTCCAGAATGTGGCGTGAAGTTCCGCAAGATACCGAGGCCTTTAAAAGTCTGGTTTCACGCGCCTGGGAAAATTATTTTTACAAGCCTTATGATCCGCAGGGTGCCCATATCCTGAACCCGGAAGGAAAACGGGTTGGGGTCTGGTACTCGAGCCTGCGCTTTGTGACCGTAAAATTTGCGGAAAACAATCGTATCGTCCTTATGCCCGATACGCCTTTTCTGGGCGGTCCCGAAGCGGGTGCCGATAGCTCCGGAACTGGGGAGCGGACATCGGCACTTGAATCAGCTCCGTACTTTTCATATCAATTGCAAGCGCTCATGACGAGCCGCTGAGCAAACCCCTCGGACCGATTTATCCGCTGACCGAATCTGTTTTGAAAACCCCTCAAGCTGCTTGCTTTAAGCCTGGTTGACAACCTGCGCCGTCGCATTATCCTTTTAAAATAGGCTTTGTATACAGGGTAAGGCATCTTTGAAACGGGTCTCAACATCAAAACCAACTTGATACAAAATATCCGGCGGCCGGATAATGGTTGTCCGGAAAAGAGGTTTATAATGGATATCAGATATACACGGTGTGCAAAAACGACTGCTAAAACGGTGATTGTGCTCATCACAGGCCTATTGATACTGATATTCCTTGCGGGCTGTTCCCAGAATTACGGACGGATACAATGGGACGAGAATGTCACCCGGGCTTTTGAGAACAATCAGGTCGAACCGGATTATAAATTTTATCAATACGCCGTCGGCATGCGGGTGTTCGCCATCATAGGACTTAACCCGGAGCTGGAACTGCGATCCAAAGTATGGCGAGAGCTTTCATCCGATACAGAGGATTTTTCATTGGCGACCTCACGTATCTGGTATAATTACACGGAATTGCCTGAAGATCCGCGCGGGGCCATTATCAGAAACCCTGCCGGTGAAGATGTCGGCGTTTATTTTTCGAGCATACGCTTTGTGTCCATAAAGTTCCAACCGAATAACCGTGTAATGGTCATGATTGATACCACTCCGATTACAGGTGGGCCGGATAACAGGCGAACACCTTAGCCGGCAGACACGCCGAACGCTCAAGATTATCGGTCTGAACTCCGCGGGGCGACTCAGCATACAATCATTAAATTGTTTACAGCCGTATAAAAAGGGGCAGAGGTGCCCCTTTTTATATGGTTGGCGGCTGTTTTTTTATCCTTGCTCGATAGCCACATTGGCCATCTGCGGATGGCCGCTCACCGGCCTTAAATATTTGCAATCTGGGTATAAAAGCGATAATATAATTGCATTATATCAGCTTATTTCCAAATGATTATTCTGGGGCAACCGTGTAGAGGCGTAGATGGTTTCAAACGAGTTTCAGCACAATGAATTAAGCGCGATTCTAAAATCCTGTCGTCGACTGAGCAACATATTGGAAATTGACCAATTGTATTCGGTTTTTGCCGAAGTGCTGCAGAATAAGTTTTCGATTCGTCGGCTGGCCATATTTGATTATCATAAAACTGAAAAGAAACTGTCGCTCGTTTATAGCATGGGACTCGGTGATATCAATTTTGAGATCCGTGAAACCGATACCGGCCTGTGGAAATCCATCTTAAACGGAGAGCCCTTTGATGTCAGCGACGATTCCGGAAAACTTCTGTTTCCTAAAGATTTTAAACAACTCAATCTTGAGAGGCTGCAATCCCAATTGTGGGTTCCGCTCAGCATGGGGGATGAATTGATCGGCCTGGTGACCATCGGCCGTCGTAAAAACAACCTGCCGTTCGATGCTTCCAATCGATATTTTCTGCAACAGCTCTCCGCGCATGCCGTCGTTTGCATGAATACCTGCCGCCAGTATGAGAAACGCCGTAAAGAAAAGGAAGATCTGGACAAAACGCTTCAAAACCTATCGCTTCTTTACAGCATCGGCAAGGCCATGAACTATATCAGCGACCTGAAGAACTTGCTGCAGTATATTCTGAGCAAGGCCATTGAGGTAACCTTCGCCGAAAAAGGTTCCCTCATGCTCTATGATATGGAGACAGACAAGCTGAATATTCGTGTTCTGGCCGGAATGGAGGACACTGCTTTTCAGGAGCAAGTCAACAACAACGAAATTGACTGTCGCAGTTTCAAACCGGGTGAAGGCATTGCCGGCCGGGTTTATATGACCGCCAAGCCCCTTGTCGTAAATAACATCAAAGAGGATGACATCTTCATAGACTCTGAGAAATCATACGTTCGTTCGATTGCCTGCATTCCCATGGTGGTCTTTAACGATGTCATCGGTGTTATTAATGTGACCAACAAACGCCATGGTCAGGCCTTTACCGCTGAAGATGTTGAAATGCTGAAAGCCGTGGCCGATCAGGCGGCCGTAGCCATCAACAAGGCCCAGCTCTGGGACATGGCGGTTACCGATTCGTTGACCGGTTTGTTTGTGCGCCGTTACTTTTTGGTCAAGTTGCAGGAAGAGTTGCATCGGGCCGAACGGTATAATAACATTTTATCGGTCGTTATGGCCGACCTGGATCGCTTCAAAAATATAAACGATACCTATGGCCATGATGCCGGCGATCGGGCCCTGAAGGCCATTGGCAAATTCCTGCAGCAAAACATCCGGGATGTCGACGTGGTTGCCCGGTACGGTGGTGAGGAGTTTGTCATCATGATACCCGAGGCGGCAAATGATGCCGCTCTGATTTTAGCCGAGCGCCTGAGAAGGCAGATGTCGGAGCTCAAGATTAAAGACCTCCCCCCCATTACCATCAGTCTGGGGATTGCCTCTTTTCCAAATGATGGTTCGAATATAGAAGATTTAATCAAGAAAGCAGACGCGGCCATGTACGCCGCCAAAAGAGCCGGTCGCGACCAGGCTGTAAAATATACACCGGATATTCCTCTGGTCAGGGAAGGCGATCCAGAGGCCCATCAGAATTAGAAATCCGGTGCGCTCCACTATCCATCAATCGCAGCAAATTAAAACAGGTGATCTCACAATTTGATTGGGCGGTTTATCCTTTTGTTGCAAAAATTCTGAATGTCTAATAATAACCATTCTAAACTCATTTTGACCTAACTTTCAGTCTGAACCAGAAGGGAGGGGATATGTCAGAAATACTGAACATTGTCAAAAACAGGGATCCGCAGGAAAAGGAATTCCATCAGGCAGTCAGTGAAGTAATGGAATCGGTAAAACCGGTTCTGGACCAGAACCCGGTCTACCGCCAGGCCAAGATACCCCAGAGACTTGTCGAGGCCGAGCGCATCATTATTTTTCGTGTCCCATGGATGGATGATCAGGGAGAAATCCAGGTCAATCGTGGGTTCAGGGTTGAAATGAACAGCGCATTAGGCCCTTACAAGGGCGGGCTGCGCTTTCACCCGTCGGTTAATCTGGGCATCCTCAAGTTTCTTGCCTTCGAACAGGTTTTTAAAAATGCATTGACCACTCTGCCCATGGGCGGCGGTAAGGGCGGGTCTGATTTTGATCCCAAGGGAAAATCAGATAACGAGGTCATGCGCTTTTGCCATAGCTTTATGTGCGAGTTGTTCCGCCATATTGGACCTGATACCGATGTGCCTGCCGGAGATATCGGCGTCGGTGCCAGAGAGATCGGTTACCTTTTCGGTATGTACAAAAAATTGCGCAATGAATTTACCGGTGTCCTGACCGGCAAAGGGTTGAACTGGGGCGGCAGCCTGATCCGACCTGAAGCCACCGGATACGGTTCGGTCTATTTTGCATCTGAAATGATTGCAACGCGCAACGACACCCTCAAAGACAAAATCTGTCTGGTCTCGGGTTCCGGCAATGTGGCGCAGTTCACCACCGAAAAACTGATCGAACTGGGGGCCAAAGTTGTAACCCTCTCGGATTCCTCTGGTTACATTTACGACGAAGGCGGCTTCGATTCCAAAAAACTGGAATTTGTCAAGATCCTGAAAAATGTTCGAAGAGGTCGCATCAAGGAATATGCCGAAAAATATTCAGAAGCAGTTTATACTCCTGTTGATCCGGCGTCAGATCATAATCCGCTCTGGAACCACAAGGCCGATTGTGCTTTTCCAAGCGCTACCCAAAACGAAATAAATGCCAAGGATGCTCAAAATCTGATCAACAACGGTGTCTTTCTGGTCAGCGAGGGCGCCAACATGCCCACCGAGCCCGATGGGGTCGATATCTTTTTGCAGGAAAAACTGCTCTACGGGCCCGGCAAAGCGGCCAACGCCGGCGGGGTATCGGTTTCAGGTCTGGAAATGACCCAGAATAGCATGCGCCTGGGATGGACCCGCGAAGAAGTCGACAATCGCCTGAAAATGATCATGAAAAACATCCACCAGACCTCGCTGGAAGCAGCCGAACAATACGGTACCCCCGGAAATTACGTGAACGGGGCCAACATCGCCGGCTTTGTTAAGGTGGTCGACGCCATGCTCGACCAAGGCCTGGTCTGATTTTCAAACCCTAAATGGCTCTTTTCCCGCTGGCCTGCGTTCTCCGCGGGCTTTAGCCCTCGACGTACTTCAAGTACGCCTCGAGCTAAAACCCTTGTGCGGCCTTGCCCAGCAAAAAAAGCGCTCATTTACGATTTGAAAATATAATTTCTTAAAGAAACCGTCAAAACTTTATTCTCCTCTCGGCCTTGTTGAACTCATTTATTTACAGAGATAAGATGTGAAATCCCGCCATTATTCCCATTATAATGGCGGGGCCAGCGGACAAAATCTAAAGCTTTTGAAACCGGTTTAAACTTATACTGCTCACTTACTGAACGTAGCTAGACATTTTTCCAACTATCCTAATTTCCCTGACACCTGAACACTGCTTGGCGCGGCGTAGCTCCTTGGAGCGAAGACGGGACACCTGAAACCTGCAAATGCCGGTGACGATTTGTTTAGTCCAGGCTCCCTTGGCGACGAATAATTTTGCATGTCTCATTTATTAATTATAATAGCGGCTGCGGGTTTGTTGGCCGGGCTTCTGTACTGTGAGAAAAATGAACGACAGACAGCCAAACTGTCTGTTAAAACCATCCTATCGGCGCTGTTTATCCTGACAGTCGTCATCCAATCCCGGTCTGTTCCGACGTACTTCCTGCTGTTGTTGATCGGCATGCTTTTTTGTCTGGGAGGCGACGTGTTTCTGGCCTTGCCCCATCCCGGGATGTTTCTCTGGGGCCTGGTGTCTTTTTTGGTGGGGCATCTGTTTTATGTGACCGCTTTTGGTTACGCGGCCGGCACCAATCAGTGGACGCTCATCGGTTTGGTTATCAGTCTGACTGCCAGCAGTGTGGTGTATTTATGGTTACGGCCTCATCTGGGTAATATGAAAATTGCAGTGATATGCTATATATTGGTGATCAGCGCGATGGCTGTGGGTGCCTGGTCGATGCTGGGTGCAGATCGTCTCAGGCTGACCGGGCGCATGCTGGCTTGCGCAGGGGCGCTGAGTTTTTATGTCTCGGATGTTTTTGTCGCCCGGCAGCGTTTTGTCAAAAGCGCGTTTTTGAATCGGCTTATCGGCCTGCCCCTTTACTATGGCGGCCAGTTTATGCTGGCGTTCTCGGTCGGTCTGATCGGCTGAGTCCGTTTCATAAAGGCTGCTGGCCCCAGGCTTCCGGCTCCTGGCTTATTGCTTCTGGCAGCTGGTCACTGGCTCCAATCTTTTGCCAGGAGCAAGCAGCGAGAAGCCAGCAGCAAAAGTAGTGAACCTCTGAACCCTGCCGGCCCTCCGCAGTTTCAACGAAAAAGGGAACCTCCGAACCCTATGGCTTACCGCAATGTAATCAGCAGCACGCCGATCAATACGGTGATAACGCCGAATACAGTTTTTAAGGTGATGTTTTCCATCTCTTTGAAAAACAAATAACTCCACGCCAGCACCATCACCGGATGCAGACTGGCCAGCGGTGCGACAATGATCGCATCACCGTACGACAGCGCATAGAACAGCGTCAGCCAGCCGGCCGTCAAGAATATCCCCACCGCGCACAGAAAGAGCGCATTATTGCGGTTCAGAGAAATATGTGCACGCATGCGCTTGAATACCAGACACAATATGACGTAAAATACCAGCGATGTGGTAAAACCGACGGTTACCCCGAACAGGGGCTCATTCAGAAGATTCAAGCCCATTTTGCGGATAACAATTGCCAATCCCACCAGAAATGCGGCCAGCACGGCAAATATCAAATCCTTTTTACGACGCACGGTCAGGCTGCCATCCGTCCGGATGTCTCTTTCAAAAGTAATGATTCCGCCAGTGATCATGATGATTCCCAGACTGATGCTGACTGTCAATCGCTCCTTTAGAAATAAGGCGGCAATAATGGCGGTAAACGCCGGTCCGATTGACAGGATGGAAGATGACATCGACGGCCCGATGCGATCGATGCTGATAAAATATAGCCAGCGCACCAGAGCCGGAGATAATATACCCGCCAGAATAAATAAGTAAAATGCCTTTGATTTAAGATGGTCGAATTGAATGTGAGGCAGCGAAATTACCAGCAAAATAAACGTTCCCACCAGGGTTACCACCAGCATAGCGGTCGTCGGATTTGTCCGCTCGATGCCCTTTTTCATAATAATGGTGGTTCCGCTGATCAGCAGCGAAGACAGCAGTGCCAGGGTAATTGCCATTAGCCACTCTATAATTTTTGCATGAAATTTAATAAGAAACTGACATTAAAATTCATCAGAGTAAATGTCACATCTTTTGAATTTACACCAAAATACCTTTCGGTAAAAAGGATGATTATCTATTTTCATGCAAAGTCAGTCGTCTTTTACGATCTTCTGATAGGCCGTATAGGCCAGCACGCCGCCGGCGATTCCACCGCCGGCCTGAATAAGGTTGGGAATAATTTCCGATACAGCTCCCTGAAGTCCGATGTTCGGCATCAGTGCCTCTGCAATAAAGTAGCAGGCGACCATTGCTGCGCCCCCTGCCACGATCAAGATCCAGCGGCTAAAGTGACGTCGGCCGGACGCCAGGGCGCACAAGCCACCTTCGGCGCCTTTGGCAATCAGGGTAATGGGTGCAAACAGGCCGAAACCGCCGATGATATCCGCCAGTGCGGATCAGATGCCACCGGCGCCGGCACCCCACCAAAAAATTTTTCGTTGTGTCAGACTGCCCAGTACCAGGCCTGAGAACACAACCGCAACATCGCCTAGATTAAAATAGCCCCTGCTGGGTAGCGGGATCCTGACAAAAAGGGTGATCAGGGCAACCACGACGGTTAGCGCGATAAAAGCGATTTTAATATTTTTCATCTGTTGACCTTATATATAAGGGTTGCCAAAAAAACGTTCCGATTGCGGAACGCCTTTTTGCGACAACACGTATACCGCCATCCTTTTTCGAAATAAACTGCTGATTAGCGGTATAAATGCTGATATCGATTTTGCAGCAAACGGTTGGAGTTCTCAATTTCTTCATAAAGATATAAATATAACGCGATAATCAGACAGGCGTATTTCCTTAATACAGTCCTTATCCTGCCACTGGATTGCAAGCCGGAATAGGTGCCCAGATACCAGGAGAAGCGCCGCATCATACTTTCTCCTTTTTGAAAGGCGGATTTCATGGTAATCAGGCCGATTCGCTTTTGCATTGAAATCGGCAAATTAAGGATATCAAGATATGTTATCGTCGCCAGCATGACTTTTAAAAAAACCAATGAGCTTGGAAACACCAGGCATTTAATCAGGGTGTCCTGTAACCAATCCGACCGGCCGAACAGGCGCATGAAATGAAAGATCAGGCCGAAAACAAATAAACTCAGCACAAATGGCAAACAAAACTTCAGCACAGAAATCGTTTCTCGCAACGAAAAGCGCACGAGGTGCCATCCCATGATGAATAGAAAAACCGCCAGTTGAATGCTCGGGTTGGCATAAAAGGGGCCGAAAACAAACAGCCAGAAAAATAAGCCTATCAGCGCCAGAACAACACTAAACTTTAACATTGTCATACGATTCTTTCCTTACGCGTACGTTCTTGAACTGCCCGTCGAAGCCGATCAATTCAAATATTACGTGGGTTGCTTCCAGCCCCTCGGCACCGGTACGGGCCGGTTGTAAGTGCTGATGGGTAACGATGATGTAGTTCTGGATAAAAGACCTGCTCCAATCGAAGATAAAATGGTAATCCGGGAAGTATTTATCAAATTCATCCATGATGAAGGTTCGCGCAGTTTGTCCCTGATGGACCCATATTTTCAACAGCTCATATTCATCGGTATCAGAAATTTTATGCCCCTGCATCGAAAGAAGTGCCCTGAGGGTATATAGCTGCGTCCGAATATCCTGACCGATATATAGATATTGACGGTTCGCGACCTTGAGGGCCGGGATGACAATTTTCTCCAGAAATGATGTCTTGCCGAAACCGTTGCCTCCCCTGAGATAATAGCAGGTGCTGCTGTTGTTGAAATCGAAATCATCGGCAACTTCAAAATTCAAATTTCGGTCCTGCAGTCTGTAGCTATTTTTAGGTACGATCATTTTCTGAAAATATTTCCTGCAACTGGTTTGATTTTTGTGCAAAGAGCCTGATATGATGACTGGAGTGAATTTTTTCAAATAGCTGCATGAGCTTAACGCGGTTATCATCGCTAATGGAATCCAATATATTGCTCAGCAATACGTTAAGGCCTTCGATTCCCCGGGCCCGAATCAGCTCAAGGGTCAGAAGGCAGCCCAGGATTGCTTTTTGCCCGCCGGAATACGTTTCAAAATCCCTGTCGGCATCGACTTCCAGCAGATTAAATCCAGCGGCTTGCTGTATGATACGGTCGATTAAAGCCAAATCATTTTTGCGCTGCAGGAGCCAGACTTCCTCACGGATGGAAGACGCAACAAACAGATGATTAAATTCAAGAATGAAAAATTGATCACCGTATTGTTCAAGCAAGCTTGCCAAATTATATATTCGCATCAGATGGAAGCCTCCGGCTCGCCCTTTGGGTGAAAATGAATGCGATGAGATGGCGTTCACCTTTTTAAAAGAGAATACATTTTCGCATTAATTTTCATGCAAGATCCAGGTTATAGCATAGTCGGCCCTGAAAACAAACATACCCGCTTGAAATATCTTGACAGGATCGTTCGGGAATTCTATTTATATAGACGATTATTAGGAGTTGAATAAATATTTCCGGGAGCTCGGAGAGACTGGGCTGAGAGGGACTCTTTGTTTAGTGAATGAGTCCGACCGTTGAACCTGATCCGGATAATGCCGGTGTAGGAAATTTCCATATCAAGCCGTCCCTATGCCGGGCGGCTTTTTTATTTAATGGTTTCAGGTTCAGGGTTCAAAGGTTCCGAACAGAAAAATATGAACTTCTGAACATATGTACCAGAGGAGTGTCAATTGAGCACGAGGCGAAAATTACCAAAACAATCTTTAACACCTGGCAAAAAGGAAAGCCATTATGAATATACAGCCGATCAGTCTGCAAGACCGTAACCTCAGCGGTCTGGACTACTTTCTGCTGTGGGCCGGTGTGGCGATATCGCTGGCGGAAATCTGGGCCGGCGGCTTTCTGGCACCCATGGGACTTTGGCTGGGTTTTTTAGCCATTTTACTGGGTCATTTTATCGGCAACACTTTTATGGCCCTGGGGGGAATGATCGGATCACAGCACGGCCTTATGTCGATGGTTTCGGTTCGGCCCTCGTTTGGCATCCGTGGATCCAATCTGGCAGCGGTTTTAAACATCATCCAACTCATCGGTTGGGCCTCGATCATGCTGATCATTGGCGGCCGGGCCGGCGCTATGCTGGGCAAACCCATGGGTGGGATTCTGGCATCCAATCATTTCTGGATTATTACGATCGGACTGGGAACCCTCATTTGGGCCCAATTGACGGGTAAACCCATCTGGCGTTTGTTACAAAAACTGGCCGTTGCCGGCTTGCTGGTAGTGATTGTGTTGATGAGTGGCGTATCCATCAGAGAGTTTGGCAGCGATGTTTTTAAAATCAATTCCGGTGACATGCCTTTTATGATCGGCCTGGATCTGGTCATTGCCATGCCGATTTCGTGGATGCCGCTGGCGGCTGATTACGCGCGCTTTTCTCGGCGGACGGCTCCGGCATTCTGGAATACGTGGCTGGGCTATTTTCTAATTTCATCCTGGATGTATGCGCTGGGCCTGGCGGCAACCCTGGTGACCGGCACAAGCGATCCCGGGTCGTTAATCCTGCAGGTTATGGGCAAAATCGGGCTGGCGGTGCCGGCGCTGGCAATGGTGGTTTTTTCTACGATCACCACCGGTTTTCCGGATGTCTATTCAGCGGCCTGCTCTACAATGAATATCTCGCAGAGATTCAGTTCACGAACCATTGTTTGGGCAGCGGGCATTATATCCATAGGCGTGGCGCTGGTTTTTCCGATGGAACAATATGAAAATTTTCTGTTTTTGATCGGAGCCATGTTTGTGCCGCTGTTCGGCGTTGTTTTGACCGACTATTTTTTAATCCGAGGGCGTCAGTTAAGCATCGAAGATGTTTTCCGGCCGCAAGGCTCATACTGGTACACACATGGCTTTAATGTGGTGGCATTGCTGTGCTGGGCAATCGGTTTTCTGGTTTACCAGCTGATCACGCTGTTGAAATATCCACTGGGTGGCTCCATGCCGTCGCTGCTCGTTGCCGGGCTTTGTTATTACGTCATCACCCGCCTGCAGCAGAAAAGGGCCTCCTGAGGTTGTGATTTTTTTCACCACCCGCTTATCCGCCTCCGGCGACCTTCGCTTGAGTTCACAGAGATCACAGAGAGGTTTTTTTCTTTTGTCCAATCAGGAGATACCGATTGGACAAAAACACTCAATCGCTGCGCGATATTTTTAATTATTTGAAGCAATCGTCTCACTGCCATGTATCAAAATTCTAATCTCTGTTTTTAATCTCACCGCTTCCAAGATTTAAAGCCAACGCTATTTTGAAGTAAAATGGTTGGTGATCTATGTATAAAGTTCGTAACCGGTATTTGCCGAGTGCCCGCCAGGGCAGATTGGTTTTGGTTTGTCGCCGTCTCCCGGCAAAACAAAAGATAAAATATATCTCTGTGGTCTCTGTGTCCTCTGTGGTTTAAAAAATCTTAACCTCATAAAAGTCTAATAATCGGCTTCGAGCTGTGAGCTTCGATTAATCTGCGTCAATCTGCGAAAGCTGGGGTTTTTTCCAAAAGAGTGATGTGGATTATGGATCGGAGGGGGAGGGGGATGCGCTATCGGAATCAAGCTGAGCGAGGCGGGCTTCAAATTCAGCATTGCAAGTTTCCATTTCACGCGTTACATCTTCCAGCTGCTCAAACAAACGATCGATAGCCTGCTGGCAAGTATGAATGGCCCGCGAAATTTCTGTAATTTCCGCTCCGTTCTGTGAGCGGGATGCCTGCTGCATGGAATCATTCAGCCGGTTGAGTTCGGCTTCATTTTTTTCAATTTCATTTTCCACGGCAGTTGCTTTCTTCTGCAGCGGCCGCAGGACTCGAGAGCGCTCAGAAATGATGGCCGATCTTTGCTGCCGCAACGCCTTCTTGGTCCGTTTAGCCGGTGCAGCTGCTTTGGGGGCTGCAATCTGAGTGGTGCTATTTGTCTTGCTGTCATCCCGCCAGCCACCTTTGTCCAAAAACCGCTGATAGCTGCCGCTAAAAATTTCCAGCCGGTCATTTTGAAATACGATTAAGCGCTGCGCAAGGGCATGCAGAAACATCTCGTTATGCGTGACCATGATGACGGTGCCGCCAAAATTGTCGATGGCCGCCAGCAGCGCATCACAGGACTCCATATCAAGGTGGTTGGTGGGTTCGTCTAACAGCAACAGATTTGTTGGAGAAACCAGAAGCTTACCCAGCATTACGCGGCTTTTTTCACCGCCGGATAGAACGCTGATTTTTTTCAGGGCATCATCTCCTGAAAACATCATCGCCCCGCAGACATTGCGGGCCCGCTGCCGATCACCGTCCGGATTTGAAAGCAAGATCTCGTCCAGTACAGTGCGGTTATCGACCAGGGTTTTTACGCTGCCCTGTTCAAAATAGCCTTTTTTTACATCCGGATGATATTTTATCTGACCCGAGTCGGCTAACAGCTCGCCGGCCAGCAGCTTCAACAGGGTTGATTTGCCTTTCCCGTTAGGTCCTACAACGCATATGCGTTCTCCAGCGGCCACATTGATGTTGAAATCGCTTATTAATGGTTTTTGTTTGTCATATGAAAAACTGACGTTGCGCGCATTAAACAGATATCTGGCTTCAAAAGAGCTGCTGCTGAAGGAAAAATCCAGAATTCTTAATTTCTCGAGCTTCTCTTTTTTCCCCATTTTTTGCAGGGTTTTGATTCGGGACTGAACTAGATTGGCTTGCCGGGCCTTGGCTCTAAAGCGGGTGATAAATTGCTCGATTTCTTTGCGGCGCCGGGCGTCTTTCAGGCGGGTCTTCTCATAAATTGTTTCGTCCGCAGCTATTTGGATGTAATATTTGGATGTATCGCCCTCGATTTTGCGAACTTTTTGCCGATGGATCCCCATTGTGTGAGTGACGACCCTATCCATGAAGCTACGGTCATGGGTAATGAGCATTACCTCATGCGGCCATTGTTGCAGGAAACGCTCGATCCAGCGAATGGAGGTAATGTCCAAAAAGTTGGTTGGCTCATCCAGCAACAAAAGGTCCGGTTCCGAAATCAGTGCCTTGGCAAGGTTCAGGCGAATCTGATATCCGCCCGAAAAGGCCTTTGGCCGTTTTTGAAATTGCGTCTGTTCAAATCCCAGGCCCGCCAGGATTTTTTCCGCTTTCCAGTGTTGGGCTTCATCCATGACCGGTAGCGCTGAAATGGCTTCGTCTAAAATCGTTTGATATCGAAATTCCAGCTTTTGACTGACATACCCGATTCGGTAGCTTTTAGGAATAAAGATGGCACCCGCATCGGGTGTTTCGTATCCCAGAATCATGCGGAAAAGGGTGGTTTTGCCATGGCCGTTGCGCCCCACGACACCCAGTCGCTCCTTGGGGCTTAAGCTAAAACTGATATCGGAAAACAGGTTCAGCTCGCCGTAGCTTTTGCTAACGTTTTCGACTCGAATCATGATTTAAAAAAGGTTTCATTTTCATCGTTACGGGTGCACAGAATATAGCACGCTGAAAACTCAATGTTAAAGATTATTTGTGGTGAATTGAATCTTATTCCTTTTTGAAATACGGCGTCAACGCACAATCGTTTATTGGGTTTTCCTAACCGGGTGCTTCGCACCCGGTTAGCCCCCAACGATCGGGGCACTGCGCGCCCCTGTCTTTTACCGCCTCTGGCGGTAAAATCCAAGCCACCCGCTGTGCGGCTGGTCGTTGACTCGGGAATAATCTTCCTTTCTTGAAACCTGATTCACATTTTGCTATGTTTTGATATATTTTATACCGCTTGTCATATTAATTTTCCAAAAAAGGATGGCGGCATAAGTGTTGTAACAAAAAAAAGCGTTCCGCAATCGGAACGTTTTTTTGACAACCACTTTAAATATTTATCATATCAGGAATGCATTATGGAACTGCGCACTGCATTTATAAATCCAACGATCGCCCTGGGTCAATACACCCTCGCTTTTATCGAGGATCTGGGAAGAATCGCTTTGTTCTTCGCTAAAGGGTTCTCGCTAATCTTTTCACTGCCTTTGCAGGTTAACAAGGTTTTACAGCAGATTTATTTTATTGGTATGAAATCGATATTTGTGATTTGCCTGACAGGCGCGTTTACCGGAATGGTGCTGGGGCTGCAAGGTTATTATCTGCTGGTCAAGTACGGTTCCACCGGTGTTCTCGGCTCAGCGGTTGCCCTGTCTCTAATCCGTGAAATGGGACCTGTGTTGACCGCGATTATGGTCATCGCCAGGGCTGGATCGGCGATGGCGGCCGAGATCGGAATCATGCGCATTTCCGAACAAATCGATGCGCTCGAAACTATGGATATCGATCCGATTCGATTCCTGGTCAGTCCTCGAATCGCGGCAGCCGTGATCAGCTTTCCACTTTTAACGGCCCTGTTTGATGTGGTCGGCATTTTAGGGGGATATTTAACGGGTTCGGTGCTGCTGGGACTGAACCCGGGCCTGTATTTTACGCGGGTTGAAACATCTGTCGATATGGTGGATGTGACCGGCGGTTTTATCAAGTCACTTGTTTTCGCAGTGATTGTGGTATCTATTTGTTGTTATCAAGGATACTACACCCATACCCGGGCCGAATTCGGAGCCAAAGGCGTCAGCCAATCGACGACATCGGCGGTTGTGCTATCCTGTGTATTGGTGTTAATCGCCGATTATGCGTTGACTACGTTTTTACTCTAAACCCAATTGAGTTAAGACTCAATTGGGTGTTATCTGTTATTCGTTATTTGTTATTTGATTAAAAGGAATGATATCTAATTTGAAATATTACCCATTATTGAAATACAAAATGAGCTTGTCATCGAATTCTAATAACGATTAACCAATAACCAATAACTTCTAATTGAGCGTTTATTGCTCAATTAGGATTGAGCGTTTCAAATTTTAAAATGAGCAAGACATCTTGATGGATCAACCGCTTATCCAAATAAAAAATGCCACAAAGAGCTTCGGCGACGTCCGTGTGCTTGATGGTGTGAATTTAAGCATTTATCGCGGGCAAATCACCTCAATTGTCGGCCAGAGCGGCACGGGCAAAAGCGTCTTGCTCAAACACATCATCGGTCTGTTGAAACCGGATTCCGGTGAGGTGCTTTTTGACGGAAAAGCATTTGCCGCCATGAAAAAGGATGAACGTAAGGCACTGAAAAAAAAATTCAGTTACGTATTTCAGGATACGGCTTTGTTTGATTTTCTGACAGTCGCTGAAAATGTTGCGCTGCCGCTGGTGGAAAATGTCAATCATGATGAGGCCAAAGTCAAGGAGCAGGTCAAGGCCAAGCTGCATCAGTTGGACTTATATGAGATTGAACAAAAATACCCTTCTCAGCTTTCCGGCGGCATGAAAAAACGGGTTG
>WOR8_10008144_pt1 | contig 16177 bp, 15 predicted proteins | sample DeeMarSeWOR38_10_FD_19890 | JGI IMG/M metagenome (IMG submission 19890) | reverse complement strand
CTCAAAGCTTTCGGACACAATTTAATGGAGACTTTTTGCCTCACTGATCGGATTATACACCTATCATTTGTAGGTGCTGCTGGCGACGTAGCGCCAAGGTTTGCTCTTTGAGTCTGTTTCGTTTCTTGATGATCTCCTTATCTCTTCCAAAATATACATCAGCAGGGGTGACATTGTCCAACGACTCGTGATAACGCTGGTTGTTGTAGTACTCGACCCATGCCGAAATTTCGATCTCCAACTCAGATGGAGAATAGCAATACTGCAGCTTGATCACGTTCTTCATAGAGCGGTGCCAGCGCTCGATCTTGCCCTGCGTCATCGGGTGGTATGGTGAACCATGAATATGTTTGATACGTCGCTCTTTCAAGAACTCAGCCAGTTCCTTGGAGTGATAGGCAGGGCCATTGTCGGATAAAAGACACGGCTTATGATAAACCTTGATCTTCTCAATTTCAGCCTTGGATAATGCAAGTTTGAGCGTTCTCTCAGCATCCTTCGCATTCATTGTTCGAGACAGTGTGTAGCTCAGGATGTAGCGGGAATAATCATCCAATACAGTCGACAGGTAATACCAGCCCCAATCAACAACTAAAAACTGGGTGAAGTCGGTCTGCCACATCTCGGGTTCTCGAATTTCTCTTTTGCTGTAATGACTTCAAAAGCCGGGCTCTGGATCAGATCAAAGCTCTTCAAAATACGATAAACACTGGATTCAGAGACGAAATAAGCCTTTTCTTCGATGAAACGGTAGGCGATCTGCCTGGGCGATTCTTCCGGATATTTGAGAGCCAGTTCCACGATCTGTTTGCGAACGGGGTCGGGAATACGGTTCCAAAACTGAGAACATCTGGATGCTTTGGGGCTCAGCCCGTTGGGACCCAACTCTTGATAGCGTCCATACCAATCATACACCGTCCCGGTGCCCTTCGGGAAAAGGTGAGATCTGAATGTTCCACCAGGTGGATGATCTCCATCTTCTCTTCCGGTGTGTAACGGATCATCTTGCTTAGTTCTCCTCCTCCAAGCCATGCAAACTTTTTTTGAGTCTACGATTGTCCAGAGATAACTCTGCTACTAGTAACTTTAGCTGGTCTAATTCAGCACGCATATCTTTGACTTCGTTCGTGTCTGCGTTTCGCCTGGTGTCTCCGTTCAGACGAGATTTGCCTGCTTCCAGAAATTCCTTGCTCCAACTGTAATAGATACTCTGACTGATCCCCTCTTTGCGACACAGTTCGGCTACGGTAGATTCTCCACGTAGACCTTCAATAACTATTCTGATCTTGTCTTCAGCGCTGTACTTCTTGCGGGTCTGTCTGCGGATCGTACGGACTGTTGATTGGGCACTTGCTTTCTTTTTAGCCATGAGTTCTCCTTAGTATTTCTAACTCCAGTTTAGCTAAAAAGCCTCCATTAGTTTTTCACCCTATCTGTCCATTTGCCTTTGACGGGAAACAAACTGCTTGAGAATCAAAAAAGGGCCATTAGTTACAGGCCCTTCGTTTTTTTGATTTTTTTTATTTGCCTAATGCTCAATTTTTATGATGATGATAAAATCCTCAACGTCTTTGCTATTGCGGTTGCCTATATGTTGTTATAACGTGGTCCAACCCGATTCAAGGGTATGAAAAACACTCCCAATAACTAAAAACACCGAAGGATCTCGATGAAGAGATTCTGAAGATTTGGTTGACTTTTTACCTCATTGGCCGACCAGTCTTTAGAGAATATCGTTTGAAAAGCGATATATCTTGCTGTCTACGTTCCTTTTACGGAATTTATACCCGTAAATTTGATTTCTACTGCATTCTATCAGTAACGGTGACACTGTAATCGAAGTGTAAATATAAATTATCCTAATTTACACTTTTTCAATTAAGTGTTATTATAATTCTATTTATTTACATCATATCCTTGGATAGAGCGCAATGAACCCAAATGATTTTCATTCCCCAGAAGTTGGTCAGGTTATTCTAACCCCAAAAGGTTACTATGCCTTTCTCCCAGCGCCTCTACCGCCAAATCTGGACTGGTCGTTATTGCTGGTCTCGGCGTTGTCTGAAGCAGATCGTGACTTGAGCCGGTTAGCTACGTTAGCTGGTGCATTCCCCTTCCCACGCTTATTGGTTCAACCTTTTATGCGCCGAGAGGCAGTGTTGTCTTCGCGTATAGAAGGAACGCGTGCCACCCTTGCTGAACTTTACACTTACGAATCTGCCCAAATGTCTTTCCTCGAACCGGACAGCGATGTGCGTGAAGTTCACAATTACGTTACAGCCCTGGATTATGGGTTGGAACGCTTGAAGACTCTCCCCATTAGCCTTCGCTTGATACGCGAGCTCCATGAGAAATTGATGCAAGGCGTACGCGGTGGGAATTTGACTACCGGTGAGATCCGGCGTACCCAGAACTGGATCGGGCCGGCTGGCAGCACGATTATGACTGCTACCTATGTTCCACCTCCAGTGGATGAGATGAACCAGGCTTTGAATGATTTGGAAAAGTTCATCCACACAGGCACGGATGTGCCTATTCTGGCACGCGCAGCCATGATTCATTACCAGTTTGAAGCGATCCATCCATTCCTGGATGGCAATGGGCGCGTGGGACGCCTGCTAATGGCATTGCTATTCACTGAATGGAATATCCTACCCCAGCCGTTGCTTAATCTAAGTGTTTATTTCGAGCGTTATCGCCAGGAGTACTATGACCATCTCCTGTCTGTATCTCAAAATGGTAACTGGGAAGCCTGGCTGCGCTTTTTCTTGCGTGGGGTCAGTGCTCAATCCAAGGATAGCATAACTAGGATGGAGCATTTGGGTTCAATTCGCTCGAAATACCAACCGCTTGTGGAAGCGGAGAAAAATTCAGAGCGCATGGCGGCAGTGGTAGATTTTCTGTTCAGTCGTCCGATATTCAATGCAAAGCAGTTAGCAGAAGGTCTGAATATGCCCTTCAAAACTTCCAGGCAATATATCGAAAAGCTTGTTCAAGCTGGTATTTTGCGTGAAATCACCGGTTATGCTCGCAATCAAATCTACCGGGCAAATGAAATCTTTAACGCATTAGACAAAATTCGAGATTGAGCTTTCAAACGATTTTTCCATTCCCGTACACGATCATGCCACTACATATAGAGTTTTATGCGGTTTTTAAAAATTTAGCCTAAATGTGGTATGTATTAAATGTGGTTCAATGTTGGTCTGAATTTATACCCGTATACCAGATATGTACCCCGTGGTTGTAGCTATTTTGTAGCACACAGCAAATGTAATCATTAGATTCTATCGTCAGTTGTGTGAGTAAACTATCCTAGTTCAATAATGGGGCTACTACATTCAAATCCATTGGGTTTCCTCCCTTATCGGCCTGCTAAAAATGGTGTAAATTTGGCTGCATGACATCAATGCCTGCTCAATCCTTGATTTGCCCGGTGCTGATCGGACAAGAAGCACATCTTGAAACGATGGAACATGTCCTGGTCCAGGCACGAACCGGGCAAGGACGGGTAATCCTGGTGGCAGGTGAAGCCGGGTGGGGCAAGTCACGCCTGACCAATGAATTCAAAATCCGAGCAGCGGAGCAGGGTTGGCGTTGTTTGCAAGGGGATTGCTTCGATACAGAACGCAGCTTACCTTATGCGCCCATTACTGGCATTCTACAGAAACTGGATCAAATCCCGACTACTCTCACACCGCTCCTTTCAAGAACAAGTAGCCCAGGGTCTATCGACAAACATCAACTCTATTTTGAATTGGTTGCCTTCCTGTCTGATTTGGGCGCTTCCCAACCACTGCTCATTGTAGTGGAAGATCTGCACTGGTGTGACGATGCCAGCCTGGAAGCGCTGCTCTATCTTTCTCGTAAACTGGAGAACTCCCCGGTTCTGTTCCTGGTCACTTTCCGCGACAATGAGGTTCAACCCAGTCTGGCGCATTATCTTTCCCAATTGGACCGGGAGCGGCGCTCACAGGAAATCAAACTTGCTCCCTTTTCGAAAGCAGATACCAGCCTGATGGTTCAGACCATTTTCGCCCAGAACCGACCCACCCGCGCTGAGTTTATCGACAAACTTTACCCTCTCACTGAGGGCAATCCCTTCTACATCGAAGAGACACTCAAGTCCATGCTCATGGCCGGGGACATCGTGGTCTCGGATGATGGCATCTGGGCTGAAGGTGCACTTAGCGATTTACATATTCCGCGCAGTGTGCAGGATTCTGTCCAGCAACGCAGCCAGCAGCTTAGCTCCGAAGCTCGGGACGTACTCACTCTGGCCGCAGTCGCCGGGCGTCACTTTGACTTTGACCTGCTCCAAAAGCTGACCGGGCACGACGAAACCATTTTGCTTAAACTCTTTAAGGAACTGCTCGCAGCCCAACTCATCACCGAAGTTTCTGCTGATCAATTCGCCTTCCGCCATGCGCTGACGCGCGAAGCAATCTATCTCAACTTGCTAGCCCGTGAGCGACGCCAACTTCACGCACAAATTGCCGATACTCTTGAAGCACTTTCCGGTGGCTCCGATTCACATCTGGGCGATCTGGCTTATCATTTTTACATCGGGGAAAAATGGGATAAGGCGCTTATCTATGCCCGTCAAGCCGGGGAACGGGCTCAAACACTGTACGCAGCGCCCGTGGCTGTAGAGCATTTCACGCGTGCTCTTGAAGCCGCCAACCAGCTTTCGGATCCATCTCGTGGTTCACTGCACCTGAAGCGCGGCCTGGCATATGCTTCCCTCAACAATTTCGATGCCGCGCAAAAAGATTTCCTTATTGCGTTAGATTCTGCCCGTCAACAGGCCGATTCCCACGCCGAGTGGAAAACTTTGCTGGCGCTTGGCGACCTGTGGGCCACGCGCGACTATGTCCCGGCAGGGAAGTATTTTGAGCAGGCACTGAATCTTGTCCGAACTCTGGATGACCCCGCTGCGGTTGGCTACACCCTCAACCATATGGGCAACTGGCGCATGAACCAGGAATTTCCCTTCGATGCCCTGCAAGATCACCTCGAGGCACTGGAGATTTTCCAGTCACTGAACGACCAGGTGGGCATTGCACAGAGTCTCGATTTTTTAGGTGTCACAGCTTTCAACTGCGGTGATTTGGTTCTGTCGAGACAGTACTACCAGCAGGCACTGCCTTTGTTGCAAACAGTAAACGATCAGCGCGGTCTGATGCATACTCTGGGCGGGCTATCCCTGGCCATCGAATTTGATTTGGAATACGACGATGTTCACGCCGATAAAGCCGTAGATTGGGGACAACGTGGACTGCAAGTGGCGCGTGAGATCGGCTGGCGCTCGGGAGAAGCGCTGTCCCTGATCTGTCTCGGATTGGCTTATCGTCAGCAGGGCGATTATGGACAGACACTGTCCCTGTTCGAGCGGGCGCTTGACGTGGCCACCGAGATCGAGCACAACAGTTGGTTGGCTGATTCCAGCCGGGCGCTGGGGGCTACTTACCTTGACCTGCTCGACCCTGACGAAGCTCGCATCAGGCTGGAGAAGGCCCTGGGCATCGCCCGCCAACTCAACTCGCCGATCTGGATTCGCCAATCGATTGCCGCGCTGGTTGCCGTCTACATCCAACAGGGCGAATTTGAGTCTGCCCGGGCTTTGCTCGAAGGTGTCTGGGGAGTGGATACTCCCATGCAAGGTTTACAAAATCGCTTCCTTTGGGCGGCGCGCATCGAACTGGCTTTGGCAACGAGCGAACTTGACCGGGCGCTGGACTGGGTTGATCAGCTGATTGCCACTACCAAAAACCTGGACCCGGTACCCGCTCCTGAAAACGGAAGCAGACCCGAGCCCAGAAAGATCGTGCCGCGTCTCTGGCAATTGCGAGGTGAAATCCTGTCTGCCCTGCACCGCTATCCTGAAGCGGAACGGGATTTCACATCTGCATTAACTGCTGCCCAATCCCAGGGTAGGAAGGGTCGTCAATGGGAACTATATCGGGATTTGATGCGGGTACATCTCGCTCAAAAACATCTGGATGCAGTCCGCGAGTACTCGGTCGAGGCCCGGCAACTCATCATGGAACTCGCCGCCACCCTGACAGATACTTACCCTGAACCGGCGGAGCATTTCACCAAACAGGCTTTGGCCTCCCTGCCTGAAATCCCGGAGCCTTCTGCTAAGCAGCAGCTCAAACAAAAATTTGGCGGACTCACCGCGCGCGAGCGCGAGATCGCTGCCCGGGTAGCTCAGGGAAAAACCAACCGCGAAATCGCCGACGAGCTTGTGCTAAGCGAGCGTACCGCCGAACGCCACATCGCCAACATCATGAAGAAACTCGGCTTCAGCACCCGCTCCCAGATCGCTGCCTGGGTAGTTGAGAAGGGGCTGGACTACACTCAAGTTTAAAAAAATACGTACCTGGCCGGGGTTATCTGCGTACTTTCCCCGATGAACCAAAAGCGTCTTTTTCGTAAACTGTGGGCATCAATAACCACAGAACGAAGGAGACATTTTATGTTACGCACCCCACTTTTTGAAAATTCAACTGAGCTAACCGACGAAGCGCTCAACGCGCTGAGATCCCGCTTGAATGGTGAATTGTTATTACCCGGTGAACCCGGTTACGATGAAGCGCGCCTGGCCTGGAACCGCAAGGTGGTACAGCATCCGCGGCTGATCGTGGTCGCTAAGTTCGCTCAAGACTTGATCACCGCAGTGACGTTTGCTCGCCAGAACGGGCTGGGTGTGGCTGTTCAGGCCACCGGCCACGGTAATGTGCGCCCTGCTGACGACTGCCTGCTGATCCTGACCAAAGATATGGACAACGTCGAGATCGACCCCGTCCGGCAGACCGCTCGCGTCGAAGCCGGAACGCAGTGGGGTAAAGTTCTGGCTGCCGCTCAAGAACATGGCTTGGCTCCCTTACTCGGTTCGTCACCGACCGTGGGCGCGATTGGGTATACGCTTGGCGGCGGCCTGGGCTGGCTGGGACGCAAATATGGCCTGTCCACCGACAACGTACTGCAATTCGAAATCGTCACGTCAGATGGCCTGCTGCGGACTGTCTCATCCACCGAGCACAGCGACCTGTTCTATGGACTGCGTGGCGGTGGCGGCAGTCTGGGCGTGATCGCCAGCATGACGGTGCGCCTGTTCCCGGTCAGCCGGGTGTACGCGGGCAACCTGTTCTATCCCGTTTCGCTGGCGAAGGATGTCTTCCGCCGCTACCGTGATTGGATTGTGGATGCTCCCGACGAATTGACCACCTCAGTGCTGGTCATGAACTTTCCTCCGATTCCCCACTTGCCCGACATCCTGCGCGGACAAACTTTCGTCATGGTGCGCGGCTGTTACTGCGGCGACCAGGCCGAGGGCGAGTCCCTGATGCGTTACTGGCGCGATTGGCAAGCCCCGCTGATCGATGATTTTAAAGTCATCCCATTCAGTGAAGCAGCCACCATCAGCAACGATCCGGTTGATCCTATGCCTGGCTTCAACACCGGAGTCTGGCTGCGGCAGTTAAGTGACTCCGCCATCGACGCCATCGTGGATTATGCCGTCGGTGTGAATGGACCCAGCCCGCTGGCGTTTGCAGAAGTACGTCATGCAGGCGGAGCCATCCAACGGGTGTCTGGGGATACAGCCGTGTATGGCAACCGCAATGCCGAACTGATCCTGTCGATAATTGGCGCGGCCCCCAGCCAAGATGCGCACCAGCATCTCGTAGACTATACGGACAGTCTGAAAGAAGCCCTGCAACCAGACCTGACTGGCGGCGTGTATATGAACTTCCTCGAAGGGGCTGAATCTCGCGGGCGCTTGCGTGATGGCCTGGCTCCCGGGGGATACGAACGCCTGGCGAGTCTGAAAGCCAAGTATGACCCGGACAATATCTTCCGCTTTAGTTTCAATGTGGCACCCGAAGATGCCGCACAAGCTAAGGTGTAAAGACTACTTGTGTTTAGAAAACTGGTCCATCAAATTAAAAATTTATAGGGAACAAAAAATGACTACATCAGTTTTATTATCTGAGAAACCCAATCCAAGTTCATTGGCAAATAAATATCCTCTCCCGGTTTTTTTCCTGCTCGTATTTGGCCTGACCTGGCCATTTATGATCGTGGACGCGCTTGGTTCGCATGAAATTCTGCCCTTCCGCCTACCAGATCTGCTTTTGCTGGTTATGAGCTACATGCCTACTTTAACCGCAGTGATCTTCACTGGATGGACAGAAGGGAAGGCTGGCATTCGCGCTTTGTTTAGAAAATTGCTGATCGGCAGGGTCGGGTTGCATTGGTACATCTTCGCTATCTTTGGATTTGCTGCAATCTGCGCTGGAGCGATTGAGCTGGCTAATGTGGTTGGTGAGTCACCCATCCCGTTTCTCTCAGAGAATTTGCCAAAATTCTTAAGCCCGTTGGAAGCTTTCCTGTTCTTTATGTTTATTTTCATTGTCTCCACCCTTGTTAATGGAGAAGAACTTGCCTGGCGTGGGTTTGCATTGCCAAGACTACAGGCAAAATACAACGCTTTGACCTCCAGTCTCATTCTCGGTGTGATCTGGGGACTATTTCACCTGCCCTTGTTTTTTACTCTGACCAGTTCACAGGCAGGCACTTCTTTTGTCGGGTTTTTGATCTCGACGATCAGTCTGACCATCATCTTCACATGGATGTACAACCATACGCGCGGTAGTGTCTTGCTGGCATATCTCCTGCACGGCTCTGCCAATACGTGGACACGGATCTTTGCGGTTGGCCACAATGCAGATCCGTTGGTGAGTGGTGCCATGATCGGCCTGCCTCTTCTAGTCGCAGTGATCTTAGTTGTTACCTTTGGCGCAAAGAATCTTTCCAGACATCAAAAAAGGATACAGCATTCTCCTTAATTCCCGATCCGTGAAAATTTATGCGTGGGCAGTCGCCCTTACGCAACTGCCAATCTCTGAAAGGAACGAAATGATCATTTCGTTGATTCTAACAATCCTGGTTCTATTTGCACGAAGAGGTTTTCCCCAGAGAAAAAACAACCAGGAATGAGAGAGACAAATTCTTTGGAACTTTTGAACCACCCAACTCGTTAACAATCTCAATTCAATCAAAATTTTAAAGGTTAGAAGATATGAAACCCTTCAAATTATTCGCTTTGACTTTTGCTCTGGTTCTTGCTGTCTCGGCCTGTTCGCTGCCCGAGAACATGCTTGTGGAAACGGCATTACCATCCCCTACAGTTGTTGAGAGCACCCCACAACCCGTGGAAACTGCGACCCTGCCGTCGGATACGGCGACCGGCCTCCCGACCGGCACATCTGTTTCCATAACGGCAGCAGCCACCTCGTCCGGGCCGGTAGCGTGTATTAATAGCGCTGAGTTCGTCGCAGATATCACCATCCCGGATGGGATTGCAATGGAGTCCGATTCCGATTTCGTCAAAACCTGGCGCGTCAAAAATACCGGAACCTGTACCTGGTCCCGCGACTACAGCCTGGTCTTCACGGACGGGACTTTGATGATGCCTGTCGACCGCCTGCCTTTGCCCGGTAACACGGCTCCCGGCCAGACCGTGGACCTGAGCCTCGACATGAAAGCGCCGATCTATCCTGGCGCCTACGAAAGCGACTGGAAACTGCGCGCTCCTAACGGTTCTGTTTTTGGCGTTGGCAAAAAGGATGCACCGTTGTGGGTCAAACTGGTCATCGGTTCGATCCAATCAAGCATTATCACCGGTTACACCTATCAGGATACCAACGGTAATTCGCAGGTAGACAGCACTGATGTGTTGATGGCTAACCGCGAGGTCTGGCTGCAAAAAGGCGGCTGTGACCTGGGCGGTGAGCGGGTTGCCACAGCATTCTCTGGCAGCGATGGCCGCTACACCCTGAGCGGGCCATTCAGCGGCACTTACTGTGTCGGCTTGAAGGGCCAGGATGGCATGGAAGATGTTGCCACGCTGACCTTGACTTTGGGTCAAACCCTGACAAACTGGAACCTGCGTGCGACCATCCCCAACGCTGTTATTTCCGGGATGGTGTGGAAGGATATGCAAACGGACGGCATCTGGCAATCGATCGAGCCGAAAATCCCCGGCCTGACGGTTCTGCTCCAACTTGGCCCATGCTCCAATCCGGTCAGTCAGGTACCGGTGTCTGCCAACACGGATGTGAATGGACTTTTTTCTTTCAATAGCCTGTACGGCGGCACATACTGCGTCAGTATTCGCGCAAGTGATGGCGGCAACGCTTCCATCCTGGGCTCCGGCAGTTGGACGATGCCGGTCAATGGCAATCAGCAGATCACTATCCGCCCTGGCGAGCAGAAATCCGCTAATTTTGGCTGGGCTAACAAATAGTTGTTACCTGGATTTTCAGATATCGATTACACCCTTTTATATATTTTACTGAGGAAAAACTTATGAACACTAATACTCATCAAAAACGAATCATGTACTACGTGGTACTTTTGTCCATCATATCGTTCGCAGCATATTACATATCTTCCCAATTCAAAGGGTCGCCCATCGCATCTGTGATCATCATGTCAAGCCCTGCCCTGGCAGCTTTTATTGCAAGCGCGCTGACTGGCCGCTCTCTGAAAGAGATCGGTTGGCGTGTAACCCCGATCAGGTGGCTTGGCATCGGATGGATTCTGCCGATCCTGTATGCAATTCCTGCCTATGCGTTGGTATGGATCACGGGGCTGGGTGATGTACCCAGCCCAACGTTCCTGGAGCGTGCTCGTCTTACGCTCAATATGCCCTCAAGCTCTGGGAGAAGAAATTGGCTGGCGTGGATTTCTCGTCCCTGAACTCACCCAATGGATCGGGTTTCGAAACGCCAGCCTGTTCAGTGGCATCTTGTGGGCATCCTGGCATTTGCCCGGATTTCTGGCAGGGGAATATGGCGCAATCGGAACCCCGAAAGCGTATCAGTTTGCCTGCTTTACATTGATGGTCATCACGACAGGCATTGTGATGGCCTGGCTCAGGATGAAATCCGGGAGCATCATACCTGTTGCCATCATGCATGCAACCCATAACGGCATCATCCAGGTATTCCTGGATCGTATCACGGCGGACACCGGCATAACATCCTATTTCACCGGTGAATTTGGAATTGCTTTGATATTTTTCACCCTGGCGATGGCTTTGTATTTCTGGCGCAAACCTATAACGGGCGAGGTCAGGGCATTGGCATTCGTTGGCGATGGAAAAGATGTATCTTGACAGGTTATTTTCCACTTTCTCCGGAACATTTGGTTGCTCAATTTCGTTATACCGTCAATCAACCAGACCTTAGTGGTAAATGGTGATGAGATGTATCAAATCAAATCTAAAAAAGGAAATGAAAAATGAAACACAAATCACTTTTGTTCGTTCTGATGTTCACTTTGTTGGCCCTGGCAGCCTGTAACTCGGTTACTGCAGATACAGATGATGACCCCACGGCGGCGCAAGACGTTAGCGGGAAGATCTCTGTGGCGAATTGTGTCGAAGCTGAGCCTGGTACAAAACAACTGATCTATGCTGCACAAGGAGTATGCTTTCTGTATCCGGATAACTATGAAGTTTTCCAGGTGGATGATGGCAGTCTCACGCTGTACATGGACTCACTGTTGAATACAGAAGCGCCGCTGGCATCCATTCAATTCAAAGCATTAGATGGACGTACCTTACAAGAGGTCATCCCTGATTACCCGTCCAATGCAGAGTTAGCCACCATGTCTCTGCTCACGATTGATCTGGGTGGGGAAATTGCAACCGTATTAGACAATATACCTGGACAGGATATTAACCGTCGCGTTATTGCTCTGCACGAAGGTCGCATCATCGACATAATGATCGCTCGCTTTGGGCCTGAATATGGGGATGTAGGCGAGCAGGCAGAAGCTCTGTACACAATGATCACGGACTCCTTCCATTTCATAGGTATCGAACCGGAAGCCCCGTTGTTGACCAGTTCAAACTAGCGGAGACAGGTATGGGTGCGTTTGATGCAACAAAATTTTCCCATTCAGAAGAGTTTCCCCCGTATCAGTGCCTGGAAACCCTTGCCGCCAATGCCATTCAACTGGAAAATGAAGCCGCTTTCCAGTGCAAAGACGAGCATGAAGGTGTTAGCAAACAAGCAAATTGAATTGACGATATCTCATGATTTGCTCAAAGGTATTACCCCCGAGATGTTGCATTGGTGGTTTTGTCATATCGACGACGCAATGCAACATCTCGGGGGAGTTTATCCTCGCTACCGTGTCTGGCATCCATTTGACCACATCCACTATTCAGATTTATCCGACGCACCTGACGGAACAGGGAGTGCTGGTACGCTTCGCCACATTGTAGAAGCGTTTGGCGCGAACAAACGGTTTCTTGTCAACATCATTGACCTGGTCGCCCATCTGGACGAAAAAGGAATTCTGCTCGAAACGGAGCAAACCGGAATCACAATTGGAGTCGGTAACCTGCTGGTGCCTGTACCACTCCATTTATCATCGTTGGAGCATCAATTTTTCCCTGTCGCAAATGGTATTCGGTACGAGTCGCGGCTGTTGATCGGAATAGATTCGGGAATGGGCAAATTTTTCATAAACTCAATTATCCGTCCATTGTTTATTGGTAAAGAAATGGCACGGGCCTGGCTGAAACACAACGTGGAGGAAGTTGGAAACTTTGAAAACTTTTTGCCCGAGCTGTTTATGAAATCTATATAACATCGTGAATCATTTTCGAATACCAACTGTTTTGTTAAAAAAGGAAAACCAAAAGAAATGATCATACTTATTCCAATGGAAAATAGCGAGTTCGACACTTTTCTCGAAGAGAACGTCCTTCGATACGCCCAAGAAAATGTTGATAATGGACACTGGAAAGCAGATGAAGCGCTTGAAAGGTCACGCGCGGCATTTCGAGATCTTTTGCCCGATGGGTTGCAGTCCAAAAATCAGTACATTTTCAACATATTTGATGATAAACAGGGTTTGAAGCTCGGTTTGCTGTGGGTGGAAGTTAAAATGGAAGAACCCAACCGCCCTGCATTTGTTTTTGACTTCATCATCGAAGAACAGTATCGCGGCAAAGGATACGGCAGGCAGGCTTTATTTGCATTGGATGAAAAAATCCAAACAATGGGTGCAAGGAGCCTTGCCCTGCACGTCTTTGGTAGCAATGAGATTGCCTTTGGGTTATATAAAAAGATGGGTTACGAAGTGACAGATATCAACATGCGAAAAATATATGGTTAGAGAAAGGCTACTTGTAACAGGCAATATATTGAGAAGCTTGTTCAAGCTAGCATTCTGCGTGAAATCACCGGTTATGCCCGGAATCAAATCTACCGGGCAGATGAAATCTTCAATGCTCTGGACAGCATTCGAGAGTGAATGTTCATGCAAACTTCATTTCGTTTTGCTTGGTTTAAAAAAACTCCTTGGCCTGAAGGCACATGGAGTAAGAAATACTTTTAGCTGAAAAACAGTTACGCTGCAGGCTGGAGTTGATTTAGGGATGGGCGAAATTTATACCTGTATTCCAGATATGTACCCCGCTGGGGTGGTCACCGTGGTAATTTAGAGGATAATATCTTTGGTCAGGATACTCATTTTTACTCCAAGAGGCTGCTCGGTTTATTGACCAGGTGTGCTAATGGAGTAGCGTGGATATTTTCTGCCAGTGGATAGGAGTGCGGTCCGGGATAAATCACCAGCAATTTTGACAAATCTAGATCGGCGAGCGCTGTGCGCATAGAAGGGGTCAGGCGTGGAGCGTCCACACGTTTGCACTCCACGCCGATACGCTTGCCATTTTTTAGTAAGAGCAAGTCGAGTTCTGCGCCCGAGTGGGTTGCCCAAAAATAAACTTCATCCGGCACGGTGGCTTTGATGACTTCTTCAATGACAAAACCTTCCCAAGATGCCCCACTGCGCGGATGCAGGAGTAGTTCCTGTTCGGTGCGAATTCCAGACAAATAGTGTAATAAACCCGTATCACGGATATAAACTTTTGGCGTTTTAACTTGCCGTTTGCCCAGGTTTGCATACCAGGGTTGGAGCAGGCGTACCATGAACAGGTCTTGGAGCAAATCAATATAACGGCGGGCAGTCGTTTCGCCAACGCTCAGGGTGCGGGCGGCTTCAGCCACATTCCAGACTTGCCCGTGATAGTGGGCCAGTAAGCTCCAAAAACGGAATAAGCTGGTGGATGGAATATTGAACCCAAACTGCGGAATGTCCCGTTCTAAAAAAGTGAGAACAAAATCTTTACGCCATTCCAGGCTGGTATCGTCGTTGTAAGCGGTGAATGACAGTGGGTAACCTCCGCGCCGCCAGAGCAGGTTTTGTGATTCTGCGCCCACTTCTTCCAGGCTGAATCCGCTCATTTGGATGATTGAGATTCGTCCGGCCAGCGACTCGGATGATTGCCGCAATAATTCAGGTGATGCACTACCCAAAATCAGGAAGCGGGCTGGCAAAGGGGTTCGATCTGCCAAAACGCGCAAAACAGGAAAAAGTTCCGGGCGGCGCTGGATTTCATCAATAACTACCAATCCCTGTAAATCTTGCAGGGCTGTCATTGGTTGGTCGAGCCTCGCCAGGCTAAAAGGGTCTTCCAGATCAAAATAATTTGCCGATGTGGGGAGAACGAATTGCCTTGCCAGGGTTGTTTTGCCGCATTGACGAGGCCCAATCAACCCCACAACACGATTGACTTCTAATTTACTCTGGATTGTATTTTGTAAGTGGGTTCGAGAAATCATAGAAATATAATACCATGAAAATCCACCATTACGGAGCGGATTTTCATGGTGCGGCTTTCTGCTTGCAATGCCCTGTAAAAGCGATCACTCCCGTAGGGTGCAAAAACCTCATCCTAAACATCCTGGCATGAAAAAAGGAGTAACCTCTTGCTCGGGTAGAATGTAATCATCCCCTCGGCGGAGGAAACGAATGGGTTGGTTCATCCTGGCGAATGTCTTCTCAACTTTACCGACATTGATCAGGATCAGTGTTAACTCTGACCCTGAAAAAGATCTGGAAATCCTCATTCTGCGCCAACAATTGAACATCCTGCAACGGAAACACGATCAGACAATCAAACCTGATCGTGTTGACAAGCTGATCCTGAGTGTTCTTGCTGCCAGATTGAAACTTATCAGCGGCCAATCAACTACAAGGTTAGGTAGAATCATCCGTATCTTTCAACCGGAGACGGTTCTTCGGTGGCATAGGGAACTTGTACGAAGAAAGTGGACATACGAACACAAGAACAAAGGTGGAAGATCGCACATCGAGCAGGATCTTGAAAGCCTGATCTTGCGCCTGGCAAAAGAGAACCCGCGCTGGGGATATGGCAAAATCGAAGGGGAACTGCTCAAGTTAGGCTTCAAAGTATCACGTACAACGATCCGGAACATACTTCACAAACACAATATTCTGCCTGCATCGGTTCGCGGTGGATCAGTCAGTTGGCATCATCTGATGTCACACTACAAAGAACAGATCCTGGCGACAGATTTCTTCACAGTAGAAACCATTAGGCTACAAACATTGTATGTGCTCTTCTTCATCGAGCTTGGCACGCGCCGCTTACATGTTTCAGGAGTCACATCCAATCCAGATGAAGCGTGGACAACACAGCAGGCCAGGCAACTGGTTTGGAAGATGGAAGACAGGAAGGATGAATTTCATTTCCTGATCCATGACAACGACACCAAGTTCTCAGACAGGTTTGACACAGTATTTTGCTCCGAAGGCATGCAAGTCATTCGCACCCCTTACCAAGCACCCAATGCCAACGCCTTTGCTGAGCGTTGGATACGAACAGTCAGAGAAGAGTGTCTCGATCAAATCCTGATCTTGAACGAAGCACATTTGCGTAATGTACTGAGAGAGTATGTCGAAGGGTATTACAACCCGGCTCGTCCCCACCAGGGGATAAGTCAAAGTATGCCATTACCACGTGGGCAACCAGTAAGGAGTGGCGTCGTGCAAAAACGCAAAGTGCTCGGTGGCATCATCAACGATTATTACCGAATACCTGCTCAATTTTCCGCTTATCTCAACTAGATACATACCAAGAACTTCACCTCCCTTCGTCTTTCAAGATGGCAATCCGTGAAGATCTGTTCACACGTCCTGAATGGTCGATTCTGTTGCCGGAAAGGGTTTTCCCCCGACAGATATTTCCAGTTCTCCTCGATCAGTTAGGAGCGCACAACCT
>WOR8_10003131_pt1 | contig 16181 bp, 13 predicted proteins | sample DeeMarSeWOR38_10_FD_19890 | JGI IMG/M metagenome (IMG submission 19890) | reverse complement strand
GACATACTTTTCATTAGACCGGCCGACAGTAACGGGGCGAGCCTCGAAACAATGTTCATGCTTAACAAAGACACAGGTCATTTCGTCTATATCCTGAAGGATGTCTCTGGAAACCGTGACTTTTGCCGGAACCTTTTCCACCAGCACATCGGCCGTTACAAATGTACCCGGCCTAAGCTGTCCCGAGGTATTGTCCAGTACAATCCTTGCAAGCGCTCTCCGGGTCTTTTGGTCAACTACGGGCTGAAAATAATCAATCACACCTTTGGTTTCAGGCACACTTGGTGTGGCTGAAATAATCACCTCCTGACCTTTCTTGATAAGGCCTGCATCCTTTTGATGTACCTGCAGGTCAACCCAGACAGTATCCAGATCGGCAACAACAAAAACATCCTCATCATCCTTGATCACTTCTCCTAAGCTGATATGCTTTTGTATAATTGTGCCGTCGAACGGAGCTGTAATCTTAAATGTAGTAAGCAACTCGGCAGGCTCTGATGGAAGCTCCTTAAGATATTCGGCGTCAAAACCCAAAGCACGCAGTTTTTGTTCGGCATTTCGCTTTGCAATTTTAGCTTCAGCAGATGCCTTTTTCGCATCGAGATATTCCTGTTCAGAAGAGATTTCCTCCTGCTTCCATAGTTTTTCCTCACGTTCAGCTACTGTGTTGGCCAACTCCAGGCGTTCAATCGATGCCAGGTAAGTCGCCTTGGCATCGGCCAACTCACGGCTCTCTATAACAGCCATAACTTCCCCCTTCTTTACGTGATCGCCCAGTTTCTTTTTTACCTGGCGCACAATGCCCGGAACACGCGGAACAATATGAGCCATTCGGTCGGTATTGATAGCGATTTGACCGGGCAGGCTGATATGGACACGGAAGTCTCCGGTTTCCGCCGGAGATGTTTCAATACCGTATTTTCTTATTTGTTCATCACTGAGATGGACGGTCGATTCCTCACCGTGCTCAGCTCGCACAATCGCATAGGCACCTTTAGTTGTGACATATTCCCCTTCCGATAGACCAGATAAAACTTCCACAAAGCCGTTTGCCCGCCCGCCTATTGTCAAACTGCGTTTCTGGAAGGTTTCGCCGGCCACCTGGACAAAGACCATCGGCATGCCGTCTTCATCGACCAGGCTGGATTCAGGGATGGCCGGGACTTCGCTGTCTAATACTTTCCGCTTTCGAACCGGCTCGGTTGACGTAAGTATTTCCCATTGCTGCTCCTTCAGAAAACTAATCCCGGCGATCTGCTGGGGAATTGGAGCGTGGTCAACTTCCTCATGGGAACCATACACCTCAAAAAGCGGCAGCTCGATAATGTGATCTTTGCCTCCGGGGCCAATAACCAGTGACACGTCCCACTTGCCGGATTTTGGAAAAGTAAGTTCTGGAATGTAAATACCGTCCCTTGCCGGGGCCTGTTCGACATGCTCAATCGGCTTCTCGGAACCGTGACGCAGGACGAAAGTAACAGCCCCTTTTCTTCGAGGCTCCAGCGTTACCAAATCGGTGACATGTGTGACAAATTGAGTTGGTTTATTGGCCACGATGAACGGATGTTCCAGGAAAATCTCGAAGCGTTCACTCCACAAAGTAACCTGAGATGATTTTTCATCCTCATGACCATGTGTATGATCTGAGCCGAGTCTGGAAATAACCAGTGCAAATGCCGCTACTGAAATAACAACCGTTAATACTGTCCGTTTTCTATTTCTCATTTTTTATCCTCGTTTTGCGAAAGAGATTCACTGTCCAGTGGGCGCCCGATTAAACGTTCGACATCAGCTTTAGCTGTATGATAAGAGCTAAGAGCATCTATATACTTCGCCTTTGCCTCGAACAAGGTTCGCTGCGCGTCCAGTACGTTCAGGTAGTCTAGTTTGCCCTGCTTGTAACCTGTCTTTGAAGCTTCAAAAACCCTTTCAGCTCCCTTTAATACGTCCTTTTCCAGCCCAACAGCCTCTGTGTATGCGCTGGAAAGTGCCCGGTAAGCCTTTGCTAATTCCATTTGTATTCTAATATGGGCTGCCCTTTGTTTTTCTCTTGCCCCGGCGAGATTATAAGCCGCCTCCAGTTTACCGGCCTGATTTCTGTCCGAGATTGGCAAAGGTATGGAGACGCCGAATACTATTGCATTATCATCTGTTTCATTGAATCTCTGAAGGCCGCCCTTTATTTTAACATCTGAAATTGCCTTGGCTTTTTCAAGTTCCAAAGCTGCCTTTTGTTTTTCAATTTCAACAGACCATCGCGTTATATCCGGATTTTGTTCGGCCAAATCTTTCAACTCATCAATTAATGGTATTGGTGACAATGAATCGAGCTGGCCTGCGGCACTTTTAAATACGGGTTCTTTGCCGGCCCATGTTGAAGCCAGCTTCTTACGAGCGAACTCAAGATTCTGGACGGCCTTTTGATGTTGGATTTTAATATTCGAAAGGGCCACGGCGGCTTTGGTTTTTTCCAGCGGTGAATCTTTGCCGGCTTCAACTCTTTTTGTGACCGTTTCTAATACCTCTTCAGAAAGTTGCTTCTGCTCTTCGGCCAAACCAAGCCTGTCCTGTGCGGCCAGCACCTCAAGAAAAGAGATCCTGACTTCGGTAAACACATCCAGACGCTTTGCCTCATAATCAGAGCCTGCCAGTTCTTTTTCCAGTGAAGCCAGCTTTGTTCTCTTACCTCGCTTATCCGCCAACTCTATCAACTGGCTCAGTTGTATCGTTGTTTCTGCTGAGTCGAAACCGCTGCGCTGTCCCGTCCCGCCAACCTCTTCAACTTCGACCTCAAGGGAGGGATTTGGCCACAGGCTTGCCTGTAGTTGCCTTGCCTGCAAGGCACGAACATCCCAGGAAAAAGCCCTCAGTTCGGGATTATGCATCAATGATAAAGCCAGGGCTTGCCGCAAAGTAATATCACCGGTTGGCTCGGAAATCTCAGGGATATCTGATGTTGCCTCCGGTATAGCAGGCGGCTGAAAAGTACTAAACTGGTGTCCAAATGGCCGAGGTTGGGGTAATACAGCTTCGTTGCCGGGCTCCATACACCCGCAAACACCCAAGGCAAAAAGAACAACTAAAAACGATAACAATTTCATCCACATCACAATAATCCTAAAATATTTAACTTGACGGTTAAGGTTACTTCCAAAGGATTTCTATTAGTTGAGTATCAGAAGATAACAGAACGTAACCATCCCGCCATTTACAGTAAATGGTTTGTAAATGTTACAGAAAAGAAATGTCTTTTCTGCGAATCACGCCAGCAGGATCACTGTGCGTAGGGGGGTAAAGTAAGAAATGTCAACAGACGTATTGGAAATCAAATCAAATGCGGAATAATTGATCTTGTCGGTATCAGCGATCACATTTACGGCTGGAACCGGAGATGTGGGATTCGACTGTTTAGGTGGGTGCGAAATCTTTGCCAGGCCAATGGAAATTGGGATATCCACGCACGGCTTACAATGTTTACTTTTTTCATGATCAGCTTCGTGGAAATGTTGATTTTGGTCTGAAGCGTCGGAATGAAACGGATGGTCACAGTGGTTGTGAAAAGCGGGTTCGAGCTCAACATGGCCGTCTGCACCGAAACACAGTACAGTGCCCTGTGCTAAATTGCCAATTATCAAAAGGCAAATAAGCATAACTATACACTTTTTACCTAACTTTTTTCCTGTCAGCTTCATTCCGATATTTTACGATTTCTAAGTCCTAAATGCAATATACACTGGGCGATTTATACAAAATATCCACATATTTTTACGTTTCTCACTCATATAAGTTCATTTTAGCTGCTGCAAATATAGACTTTGTTTTCTCACCATTACCAGCCCTTAAATCTGTGTTTATGCACTTGTTTACTCGTACAGGATGCTCCGGCAAGCTAAGTATGAACTGAACCGACATGAAGAGCAATCAACGGAAAGATTACAGTGCCTGTTGGAAGAAGTTTTTCCTTTACCCAACAGGGAAGCATCGTGACTGAAAATCGTAATTTTTCCTAAGAACTGATCAGTGCCTGGAGTTGCAAGTGAAGGAACGTCAATAGCGTCACGTCACCACCTTCTTTTGCAGGTGTAACATACTTATCCATAGTGAACACAACGGCCTCATCCACCGACCACCGCATTTGAGTGTTCAGAGTTACAACATATTCCACAAAAGCATCGAGCCATTGACCGGCTGTAGCGTAGTGTGGCTTGTCCTCGGAATCCCGTTGATTCGCTAATGCATGACTAATCTCGGCCAACAGTTCCTCAGAAATCGGAATTGTGGGCGAGACAAACTCATCTATTACCTCTGAAAGAGCGGAAATACCCCCATGGCCGGGCTCGCCTAAAACTGCAGCGCAGATTATGAATCGCGCATAGGAATTACAAGGTTGAATATTCGCAGGATCAGCGAGAGTATCTTTTATATTGACCTGTATATTGTCCTTTGCAACCCCAAGTTCGGCAGCAACTAATTCCATCAAAGCAGGGCACTGGCCAATTGTGAATTCCCGTTCCTTAGGGAGAGGGGCTGCTTCCAAGAAAGGCTCCGGTGGTTCCGGAGGCTCCGGCGGCTCTGATTCACTGCTATTTGCCATACCTGCACCAACACCACGGCCCTGGTTACCTGTGAAGCTGTTACCGATACCATTACCCTGATTTCCCGCTCCCCAGTTACCGTTACCATTACCTCCGCCCGGGTTTCCGCCATCTTTTTTGGGATGACCGCCACCGTGGGCCGGGTTAGGACCTTTAGCTCCAATCGGATCCGGAACGATGAGCGAAGCCGATAATGAACCGGTGTCTAAAAGAGTATTGGAAAATATATCACCGGCAGCAAGAACAAGATTTTTCCCACCCTTCACTGTTACTTTTGTTCCGTTGCCCGTTATCTGATTGGCTTGTGAATTTATTATAATAACATTGCCGCCGGGCTGACCGAGAATGATTTTGTTGTTAGCCTTGCCGCTCACATTGAAACTATTACCAGACTTTACGCCCGCCGTGATATTATTTGTCTTAATACCTCCACTGCCAATGATAACACCTGCCGGATTAACTTTGCCATGCGACTGGGGAAAAGGTCCGTTGCCATGCACATCCTTGTGCCCCAACGCCTTGCCTTTCGGTCCGGATACAGCGAAAGAAGTCAACGTACCCAAAATAAGGCACAATGTCAGCAAACACGTTGTAATCCGCCTGACATAATGTCTTTTCGTGAATTTACTTTTAATAATCATCTTCGGTCCTTTCAAACCATTAAATAGATACAGTTATCTTACTTTCGTGATTAATGTTGCCGCTCCCCGGCCATGTCATCATCCCCTGATTTGACTGCTTTATTCTACCTTATTTGAAGCTGAAAGTCAAGAATTCAATCCCCAAATCGCCTTTTTTGATGCGGTTAACAGCACACAAACCGTAAAACGGGATGCTGCCACAACAGTGTGCTTGAAGTATTGCGCAGTTGGTTATAGGACATAGTGGTATGAATCTTTGAGCGTTTCAAGATATACGCACCAGCCCGAAGGAGCGGGAGGCCAAAGCAGTCTTGAGCGAATACAGGGATTGCGCCGTGTCAATCGCTTTATTACCGGTACTTCAAAAACCCGGCATTTGAACCCGGTGGATTTAGAGGCCGGATTTAGCTCCGGAATTTAGCTTTTTACGCAGCAAATCAATACTGCTAAAACGCCCTGTGTAAACCGGGATTTCTGGCTTCCATTGGCTGTGACAAATAAGATTTTCCCAAATATTTTATGATTTTCTGACTTTTTTTGATTTATGCAATAAAAGGTGCCGTGTTTGCGTCCTTATCATAGAAGTAAGCAGTTAAACTATAACTTTTTAACCTGTTTTGGAGGACTTTATTATGAAAAAGAAACTCTGTTTAGCTCTTATTGCTGTAGTGACTCTGTCGGCAGCCTGGGCAGCATTTGCACAGCGAGAAGGAGGAAGCACCGGGCGTCGCGCCGGAGGTGGGGGGATGTTCCTGCTCACTCCCGAACAACGAGAGAAATTGCGGGATATGTCTCAGGAGGACAGGGATAAGCTCATGGCTGAAATGCGCGAAAAATGGCAGAATATGTCTGAAGAGGAAAGGGAGAAACTCAGAGCCCAGATGCGTGAAAGGTTCAGTGGCAGAGGCCGACGCATGGGGCGTGAAGACCAACTCAAAGCGATTGAAGGCGTTGAAAAGCAACTTGCCAAGCTGAAAAAAGGCATTCAGGCCCAATCAACTGAGCGAAGGTCATTTCGGGACATGTCCGAGGAAGAAAGAAACAAAATGAGGGAAGAGTTCACCAAGGCCCGCGAAGAACGAAATGCAACGTTCAAAGCGATTATAACACAAATTGCCAGACTCCAGGGCCAAAGGGAACCGGAGGAAGGTGAGGAACTTCTCATAATAAACACTGCCCAGTTGAAATCGATTCAGGAACTTGCGGTAAAAGAAAAAGCAAAAGAAACAGCACAGCGCCTCGAAAGGCTTGCCACTCCCAGGATGGGCTTTTTTGGTGGTGGAAGAAGGCCGACTGGTGATAGGCCTCCGTCAACTGGTAGTGCAGAGCGTCCACGGCGGCGTTCAACGCAATAATGGGTAATTGCGAAACCAGCCGGAATTTATACTATAAGACTTTGACGGCTGTGTAGTTCGTAGAAGCGGATTTACTATATTGTTCATGCGACCTGCTCCGGCAGACAACGGGGCAGGTCGTATCAGTAGGGGGATCGTTCAATCTCCGGAAGCAGACAGCAAATATGGCCGAAATTAGGCGGGCAGGAGAAACGAAACTGAATTTGTCGGGTTTCATCCTTGCAAAATCAAGCTAAGGGGGTGTATAATACAGCGATGATTTCCGGAGTTGGAAATCGGTTTATTTGAATTGTAAATTCTAAATTGCTTTGGAGGTAAATATTATGAAAAAGTACCTAATATTAACTATTGTCACTGTGATGGTCCTGTTACTGGTCTCCCCGCTCCTGGGCCAGGACGAAAGCAGAGAGCGCAGTCGGACTGTCGAACGGAGTGGAAGCTCCGGTATCCTTACTCCTGAAGAAAGGCAAAAATTAAGAGAAAAATGGCCGACCATGTCCGAGGAAGAAAGGGAGGAGTTTAGAAAGCAAATGCGTGAAAGAATGGGCGTCATGAGACCTTCGACAACTCCGACAAGACCTATGCCACCGTCCGGACCTTCACCAAGAGTGTTCGAGAGGCAAATTGAAAACCTGAAACAAAAACATGAGGAAACCATCAACGAACTGAAAGCGATTCGCGAACTTGCGGTAAAAGAGAAAGCCAGGCTGACGACCGAGCGGCTCGACAAGCTAATAAACAAACACCAGACGGAATATGAAGAGAATCTCAGGACATTGGAGCAAAGACGCGACAGATTTGAAAAGATGCGCAGGGAGCGCCCCGACATGAGACCGGGAGCCGAAGAACGAGAGGCCGCCAGGCCGGCCCCGCCGTTTACACTCAAAAGCTTTGATGGAAAAACTATACGCCTCTCCGAATACAGGGGTAAAACCGTAGTCCTCGAATGGCTCAACTTCGAGTGCCCGTTTGTCAAATACCACTACGACAAACCAAAAACGATGATAAAGCTGGCAAACAAATACAAGGACAAGAACGTCGTCTGGCTGGCTGTAAACAGTACAAACCATACTACACCGGAGGCGAACAAGGAGTTTGCAGAACAACAGAAGCTCCCGTATCCGATACTCGATGACAGGTCGGGCAGGGTCGGCCACGCTTACGAGGCAAAGACAACGCCTCATATGTACATCATAAATCCAAGGGGGCGCATAGTGTACGAGGGCGCAATTGATAATGCTCCGCTTGGTAAGACACCTGAGGGAAAAGATTTAGTCAACTATATTGATAAGGCCCTGGGTGAAATGATCACAGGAAAAATGATAAGTACCAAAAATATCGAACCTTACGGCTGCACGGTAAAGTACCCCTAAAAGGATCATTATCCGAGACGAATTAAAACATAAGCAGTGAACAAGGGCCGGCGGCATTAAGCGACCGGCCCTTGCTTTTTTAACCGGCATATCGCTAAGCCCTTGATTCGGTGACCGGAAAGTCAGCCCGGCTTCGCCCAAAATCTCTGAAGTATTATACCACCTACGATGAGAACCAGGCCAATTACTGTTGAGAACAGAATTGGTTCTTCAACAAAAAGAGATATTAATACGAGGGCAAAAAACGGAACCAAATAAATCAGGTTCGTAACTTGTGCCGTTGTCTTCGATAGTCTCAATGCCTTCAGCCACACCAAAAAAGTAATCCCCAGCTCACACAATCCAATGTAAGCTGCACCGAGAAGGACCTTATGGTCCGGGATTCTCAGCCTTGAAAAAAGAAGTATGGATATAAGTATAAAAACCGTCCCTATTCCGAAATTAACAAACAGCCTGACGGCCTCATCATGCTTGTCTTTTACGTTATAAATCCAGAATAGTGCCCATACCACCGAACTGCCCGACGCCAAAAACACTCCCACGGTGTTGGTAAACCTGAAACCCAGCACATCTCCCTCTGTTGCAATGACAAAAACGCCCATAAAGCTGATAATTATGGCAAGAATGCTCTTTGGCTTGATTTTCTGATGCAGTATGGGTATCGACAGCAAAACCAGCATAATCGGCCAGATAAAGTTTAACGTTACCGCCTCCTGGGCCTTCAGTATCAAATATGCTTTAAGCAAAACTGTGTAATAAAGGAAAGGATTGAGAAAACCAAGAAGCGCAGAACGCAAATAGTCCTGTCTTGTGAAGGCCTTAAGTAACGTCAGCTTGTTAAGAAAAAGCAAATAAAGAAAAAGAAAAACACATGCTACAACCGAGGCGTAAAACAAAAGAATTAGAACATCTTTCTCATACCGCAGGGAGATCTTGAAGGCCGAGGCTATCGTAGACCACAACAAGACGGCAACGCATGCATAAAGATAAGCCCTTGTCTGTTTTTCCATATTAAATCGAGTTTTATGTTTACGCCACCTATACCTATTTCGAAGGAGCAAGTAAGACGTAGTAAATAATAGACGCTACGGCCTCCAGAAGAACCAGAAGAAGGAATGCGAAGAAAACCAAGAGGCATATTGCAGAGCGTTTCCAGTTTCCTGCACAGCGCGCGAGTCCGAGATCGTTAGCACTCTCCCTCTTGATTAATGCCTTTAGCGTCCTATGCCCGACAGACCAGGGATAATGTTGCCATTCATACAATCGAATGACCTTGCCCTCTTCAGGGTATTGTCTGTCAACGTATCTTTTAAGTCGCTCATAGAGGTACGCAGCCCTGAGTGCAAAAAAAACAAAGACTACCACAATTGCAAGTCTTATGTAGTCCATAATCAACAACTCTTCTAATGCTACTGCTGACGGGCGTAAACAAAGAGTAGTGAATAATCCTTTTCTAAAGCCCTAACTTTTCGGATATGCCCTGCATCGCCTTAATAACAGTATCTATGTGTTCGGTCAACTCGACGCCGAGCTCTTCTGCCCCTCGCTCGATGATTTCCCTGTCCACGCCGGCGGCAAAGGCCTTCTCCTTCCATTTCTTCTGAACAGACTCGACATTGACATCCGCCAGCTTTTTCGACGGCCGAACAAGAGCCACGGCTACAATCAGGCCGGTAAGTTCATCTACGGCGAAAATACATTTCTTAAGGACCGTATCGCGGGTTGTCCCCGTGTGCTCGGCGTGGGCAAGAATCGCCTCTGTTAATTCGTCACTGTATCCTTGTTCTTTGAGGTACTCAACCCCCTTGAAGGGATGGTCTTCCAGCGTGGGATACTTTTCATAATCGAAATCGTGAAAGAGCCCGACAATGCCCCACTTCTCAGGATCCTCTCCGAATTTAGCGGCGTATGCCCTCATCGCCGCCTCAACAGCATAGGCGTGTTTTCTAAGGTTCTTGTTTTTCGTCCAATCCTCTAAGAGCTGTTCTGCCTGGCTTTTATCCGGCCATTTGTCCATAATTTACTCCCTTCTTCAGTTTTCAACATTCTAACAGAGGAATAATGCTACCGAACCTGACCACACTTTACAACCTAAAAAAGCCGGCTTCCAAAACTCCTACAGGATGAGCAATTCAAAATGTCCGCAAACATCACATCTCTTAACGCAATATATGAACGTTGCCTAAACGAACACGTTTTAGGCCGGCCATCTTTGCCGCTTCGAGGCACGCCTCAGCCTGCTTGAGGGAAGTTGCTGGCAAGTCCGTCATAAGAAAGTCACCGTGGAATCCAAGAAGGGCGTATGGTATGTTGGGGTCCTGTTCGGCAATAAACGACGCTATTGCTTTGATTTCACCGGCATCGATGTAACCCGTAACAAGGAGCGTGCTGGCAACAAGCGGGGGCGGTTCAGGCCTTTGGGGTATGAGCTTGGCGGCCGCCGCAAAATTATCCAGCGTCCGGGTGTTATCGACACCGCAAAGGGCGTAATGGATGTTTTTATTCATCGCTTTCAGGTCGAACTTTACGCACCCCCCGCTTTCCAGAGACAAACTCATCACCTTCTCTAAATTCTCTGGACTCATAGAGCCGTTCGTCTCCCAGCAGATTCGTAATATTCGCTTCCTGTTTTGTTTGCGTGCCAGCTTCGCCGCTGCCAGTGCATGTGGCAGTTGAGGCGTCGGGTCACCGCCAAAAAAACAGATGCAGGAAGTACCCGTATCTACGCTTTCTGCAAGTTCGGCGGCAGTACGCGTTTGGTCTGTCAGCGAACGCTCCCGATAGTGCCAGTTCTGACAGAACAGGCAGTCAAAAGTACACGCCTGATAGAACACCGCAAGATTAACATATCCCTCTTCGGCCCCTTGCCGGTATGCCCACTGTGGATACCCGGCACCACTTCCCCCCGCGCACACCCAGTCGGCTACGCAGTTAGTCGGCAGGGGGTCGAAGTACCACGACACCGCCGCTCCTTCTGCCGTACCGCCTTCCAAATGCCCCCGCTCATTTCTTCGCACGCCGCAATAGCCCCGCCCACCGGCCGGGATTTTACACTCGTTCTGACACAGGCCGCATTTGACACCACCCACGGCCGACGGAGGAGAAGGCGGCAGGCCAAACCTCTCACGATTTCGGGCATGAATTTCTTCAATCTCCGCGGGATATTCGTCGCCGGCTTGTCGAATACATTCGGCGCAAAGCGACAGGACCTTCGCTATCTCCGGGGAATGCTTTCTACACTCTTTGCATCTTGTCATGTCTAAAAAAACCGGGCAGTTATTTACTGCTTCGAATAGCCTTTGCAACAGATTCGATGTTCCGCGCACCTACCACGATATAGGATTTTCCGCCGGCAAGACCCGTGCTTCCATAGACAAAGTCCACATTGATCCTTTTTGTAGCCAGCTTATCAACCATCTTGCCAAGCTCTCCAACCCTGTTCGGCAAATCAATCAACAGTACATCTGTTTGGGCACAAGTCATCGAGCCGCATTCAGTAATAACCTTCAACGCAGCCGCCGGCTTGTCGACGACCATCCTTACCACACCCTGTTCGCTCGTTTCAGCAACCGAGATGGCAATGATATTGATCTTTTTCTCCGCCAGGCACTTGCACAAACCCGCCAGCCTGCCCGGCTTGTTCTCTAAACATACTGATATCTGTTTTGCCTTTTTCATTTTTGCCTCCATTCAAAATAATATAATTGTATATATTCATCTCCGTTCACATTTCACCTCGGACAATCCACAATACCATTGATTAAGGATAACAACCCGGCTGTGCCAAGTCAAACAGCAAAATAACCTGCCTTTGCTGAAAAAATCTTAAATTCTCGGCCCTTGTTTTGTAATATGTAACAGAGGGTATAACCCAAACTCACCCTCTCTATTGCTTTTAGAACTGTAAAATGAAAAGGATTATTTCAGTATCACGCAGAACAGACATCCCGACCTTCTACGGCGAATGGTTTATGCAGCGGCTGGCCGAAGGCTTTGCCGGCGTTGTGCATCCTTATGGAGGACAAAAATACATTGTTTCATTAAAGCCCGAAGACGTAGTTTGCTTTGTGTTCTGGTCCAAGGATTTCACTCCCTTCATTGAGAACCTCAGGAAAATGGAAACTATGGGCTATAAGTTCTATTTTAATTACACTTTTACCGGTATCCCCTCTGTTTTTGAAAGCAATGTGGAAAAGCAGGCAGCCATTGAAAGCCTCAAGCACTTGAGCAAAACCTACTCGCCGAAGCATATAAACTGGCGTTTCGACCCAATCGTTATTTCAAGTATTTCCGACCGTGATTTTTACATCAGGGCCTTTGAAGAGCTTGCCTACGAATTAGCTGGATACGTTGAACGTTGCTACTTCAGCTTCGTGGCCCGGTACGGCAAAGTCATTCGCAATTTCGCCGAATTTGAAAAGTCGCACGGCCTGAAAATCTTTGATTGTAGAGGAGATTTCAAAATCGAGATGGCAAACGAACTGGCGGATATTGCCGCACGTTTCGGAATCCGGATGTTTTCCTGCTGCGGCGATTACCTGGTTGGCGACAAAATCAAAAAGGCACATTGTATCGACGGCCGGATTATTGAGGATCTGTTTTCCCCGGAAGGCTTCTCTTTTAAACATAAACCCACAAGGGACGAGTGTGGCTGCACGGAAAGTACCGATATCGGCACCTACGATACCTGCCCGCACGGCTGCATATACTGCTACGCAAATACAAACAAGGGCAGGGCCTCCAGGGCCTTCAAAAACCACGACAAAGACTCCGCTTTTTTAGGCTACACCAAAGACCAATCTGACAAATGGCTCGATGAAATAAAAACATTTGGAGATTGATTCAAGCATTTGTCCGATTATTTTATCCTTATATCTCTTTAGTTAACTTTGCAAGTTTATGGGCAATTGCTTTTGTGTGATTTCGATTACCACACAAAGCCATAAAATCTGTTTCGATTTTCCATAAATATCGAAAAATCTTCTCTTCTGATTCACGACGGATCAATAACTTATAAACTCCAGGTACATAGGAATCATATTCATCCTGGGCCTCAGGTACGTCTTTGACACCGATGGGATCCCATTCCTTTATAAGGATTTGTTTAATTGCATCGTGATACTGTTTCGCTCTATCTTTATATTTTTTTCTTCTTTCGAACATCATATTTGAAATGAATTCTATTTTTCCCTTTGTATCTTATACTGGCAAGTGAAAACATCACGAGCAACTGAGATCCTTTGTTTTCATGCTGAAGCTAATGTGAGCACTAACTGTTCTATTGCGACCTGTGGCGTTGTTCTGCCGGTTTTTATTGCGTAATCAATGCCGGCCAATTGCTGTATGCCATCTCCGATTTGTTTCAGGGTCATTTTACGTAGTTGTGTAAAGAAGCTGTCTTTATTACTCCATATTTGCAGTCTTTTCGCAATCGCATCCGGACGAACACCTTCATCGAGCAGAACTTTTGCATTAAACATCCTGCGAAAATGAAATGCGAACGCGCCGACCACCTTGAACTCGGTGGTTCTGTCCGAGGCGAACATATTTCTCAGCCTCTCCACCGCTGCGCCGGCATTGCCGGCCAAACATTTATCAATCACCTCAAATGCACCGAATATCCGGTTATGGCCTATCAGCTTCTCCACGTGCCCCGTTGTTATCTTCTTTTCGGAATCTGCAAACAACGCCAGTTTGTCGATTTCACTATACAGCCGGACAACGTCTTCACCGACAAGCTCGACCAGAAGTTCGGCCGCATCTTTACTCAAGTTTTTCGAATATGCATCTGATGTATATTGCATGAGACGGGCAGGGAGCTGGTATGGCTTTGGTTGTGTAACGTTAACCAGTTTGCCTGCTTTGGACAGCTTCTTAGCTAATCTGGTATTGCCCGGCCAACTTTTCACAGTCAATATAAATATGCCGGTAGGGCAGGGATTGTCGAAATACTTTTCGAGTAACTCGCGGTTGTCGGATACAAAGTCGTCGGCGCCCTTTATTACAACGACTCGCTTGTCTGTTAAGAACGGCGCCGTCCGCAGCTCATCCAGAATATCGGCAGCCGTAACTTCCTTCGGATCGGCATTAAAAAGACCCGTTGCCCGCTCCGACGGCTCTACAAGCTCATCCAGCATTTCCCGGCACTTATCGTTCACAAGGGATTCTTCTTTACCGGCTATTACATAAATGGGTTTGAATCTTTTCATAACGCACGATGGCCAGCAACGGAATAACGAAAAGAGTGCTGTTTTTACCTCCGCCTTTTTGCATTTTTACTTTTTAAGCGTTTGGGCCTGGATTTAGGTTTTACTTTCGGCTTCGGTTTTGATTCAACCTTTTCTTTAGCCTCCGGTTCGGACCTGGCTTCGGATTTTGGCTCCCGATTGCTGTCGGAATTTCCTTTGTGGTTATTTGCGTTTTCGTGTGCTATATTCTCAGCGGCGACGAGTTTATCGCCGGGCTTGAGCTTGATTAACCGAACACCCTGCGTATTCCTGCCAATCGAACGGATTTCGTCCAGTCCCGTGCGAATAATCATCCCGCTTGCCGTTATCAGCATCAGCTCGTCCTTATACTGCACGGCTTTGAGCCCCACCACCTTGCCATTGCGGGCGGTCGTCTTTATGTTTATCAGCCCAACGCCGCCCCGGTTCTGCGTTCGGTAATTCTCAAGGCTCGTTCGCTTGCCGTATCCGTTTTCACAAACCGTAAGCAGCGATGCTTTTTCTTCGGCAACAACCATATCGACCACCGAATCGCCGGAACGAAGCTTTATGCCTTTGACTCCGCGTGAGACCCTCCCCATTGACCGAACCTGTCCTTCGTCGAAGCGAATCGTCATACCGTCGCGGGTTCCCAGCACAATCTGGTCGCTGCCTGTTGTCAGTGCCACTCCAATCACGGAATCGTTCGGATCGAGCTTGATAGCTATGACGCCTACAGACCTCGGATTGCTGTAGGCGCTTAGTTTGGTCTTTTTAACCAGCCCGTTTTTCGTGGCCATAATAAGCTGACGCTGCCCTTTCTCGTCGTCCTTGTCATCAAACCTGCGAACATTGATTATGGATGCTACCTTCTGGTCTCCCAGCTTCAGCAGGTTCACGATATTTCTGCCTTTGCTCTGCCGCGACATGCTCGGTACGTCATAGACCTTCAGCCAGTAGCATTTGCCGCGATTCGTAAATATAAGCAGATAATCGTGAGTGGAGGCGGTAAAGAGGTGTTCGATGAAATCTCCTGTCTTGGTATCTGAGCCGATAATCCCTCTGCCGCCCCTGCCTTGCCTGTGGTAGGTATCGAGTGGCATCCGTTTGACATATCCGCTGTGGCTTACCGTAACAATCACTTCCTCTTCTGCGATGAGGTCTTCTATTTCCAATTGCTCAACCTGTGCGGTAATCTGTGTCCGCCTCTTATCGCCGTACTTCTCCTTCATCTCGTAGATATCTTCGCAAATGATATCGAGCAGGATGTCCTCCTTTGCCAGAACCGCCTCGTGACCTTCTATCTGCTCCGCGAGGTCTGCGTATTCTTTGGCGAGCTTTTTCATCTCCAGCCCGGTCAACCGCTGCAGCTGCATCGCCAGAATCGCATCGGCCTGCGGGCCGGTGAGAAAGTGTTTCGATTTCTTTTTTTCTCTGACAAAAGCCTCCGGCAAAAGTTCCCGAAGCGTGGCCGATTCACTCAGCCGAAGCGGCTTTTTCATAAGGTTCAGCTTGGCCGTAGGAGCATCGGGCGATTTCTTTATCAGTTGTATGATATCGTCGATGTCACTGACCGCCAGGATAAGCCCTTCCAAAATATGCGCCCTGTTTCTGCATCGTCTAAGCAGGAACCTGCTTCGCCGCCGCACAACCGTCTTCCGATGATCGATGAAACAATCCAGCATCTGCCTGATATTGAGAGTTTCGGGCCTGTTATTAACAAGCGCGATATTGGCGATAGCGAACGTGCTTTGCAGAGGCGTGTAACGATACAGCTTGTTCAATACGATTTCGGCATCGGAATCTTTTTTAAGGTCCACGACAATCCTCATGCCGTGGCGGTCCGATTCGTCCCGGACGTCGGAAATTTCCCCTATCGTTCCGCTGTGAACACAGGCCGCGATTTTCGAGACAATTGTGGTCTTGACAACCATATACGGTATTTCGCTTATTACGATTCTTTCCCTGCCCCTCTTGCTCGTTTCGATATCTATCTTTCCGCGGACGGTCA
>WOR8_10009057_pt1 | contig 16182 bp, 14 predicted proteins | sample DeeMarSeWOR38_10_FD_19890 | JGI IMG/M metagenome (IMG submission 19890) | reverse complement strand
CTCTGGGTCCCACTTTACCATGGCATGAGCATTGTCACCTACGCCAACCCCCTGGATTACAGAAAGATCTGTGAAATTGTCCGCGATGACAAACCGACCCTGATGGTCGGCACCCCAAGCTTTTACTGGGGGTACCTGCGCAAGTCAGAACCGGGTGATTTTTCCAGCCTGCGCTATGCCATATGCGGGGCGGACAAGTGCCCTGATGCCCTGCGCGAAGGCTTTCTGGAAAAGCACAATATGGTTCTCTATGAGGGCTATGGGACAACCGAAACATCCCCGGCAATTTCAGCCAATGCCGAAGGCATGAACAAGCCGGGCAGTGTTGGCCTGCCGTTTGAAGGTGTCAAGGTCAGGATTGAACATTACGAGACCGGCGAGGAATGCGCTGTGGGCGAAAACGGCAAGATCCTTGTCAAGGGGGACCTGGTCATGAAAGGCTATTTCAATGACTTTGAAGAGACATCCCTGCATATACGCAGAGGTTGGTACGATACGGGCGACATGGGCAACCTGGATGAAGACGGCTACCTCTGGCATGTGGGCCGCCTGAAGCGCTTTGTCAAGATCGGCGGTGAAATGGTTTCGCTCATCAGGGTAGAGAATGCCCTGGAAAAGCACCTGCCGGACGATGTACTCTGCTGTGTGGTTGATGTGCCTGATGCAATCAAGGGTGCCCGCATAGTTGCGGCTGTGACTGCGCCCGTTGATGAGAAAAAAATCCTGAAAAAAATCGCAGCTGACCTCCCCAAAATTGCCCTGCCAAAAATCTTTACTGTCATAGAAGAACTCCCCAAGATGGGCAGCGGTAAAATCGATTTCAGGAAGGTAACTCTCATGGTTCAGCAGATATTAAACAACGAGTAAGACTGAAGAGATTACCCTGCCAAAACCTTCATATTATCTCTTCTCTCAGGCATCAACCTGCCGGAATCATTATTTTTTATTTTTTCTTCTCCCTCCAACATATTGGGACAGGCCTTGGCTTGCAGCACAAGATATTGTATTAAAGAATTATCTAAAATGCCCAAAATTCAAACATATGGAATAAAAAGCTAAAAAAGTTCTTGACTTTTCCCTGCACACCATGCACCATGGGAGCGGAGATGAGAGATTTTTTTCTATAACTCAATAGAGTTAGACGGCCACATATCACTCGATGCAAAAATCTGCAGCTTTACTGATATTATTGCTAGTTATTGCCTTGTCTTTTCCTGCAGCAGGACAAACTGCCGAAGATGGTACGTCCTCCTCCGGAACAGCCACACTCACCTCGGACCATAAATTCATACCAGTGGAAGATCGGCTTTCGGAACTCCGCCTGGAGATCATCGCGTCCTACCAGCCCACCACGGATAAGGCGCCCGTTCTGCTGAACAGGCCGCCGGACATAAAGAAAAAGCATGTACAGCCTGTCAAGGTTTCAGACACTTCATTCCGTAAAAGACTTTCTGCCCGCAGCGCCATCATCATTGATGCCTTGACCGGCCAGGAAATCTACTCACATAATCCGGACCGCCCGGGACAGCCTGCCAGCACCATCAAGGTTCTCACCAGCCTGATTGCCATAGACTACCTGAAAAACCAATCCCTGGTACCTGTGTCCGGTCGGGCAGCAAGCATGCCGCGTTCCAAGATATATCTCAACAAGGGCAAATCATATTATGCCAATGACCTGATAAATGCCGTGCTCCTTGCCTCGGCGAACGATGCCAGTGTCGCCCTGGCTGAGAAAATAGCCGGGACAGAATCCAGTTTTGCCCAGATGATGACCAGGAAGGCCAATCAACTTGGGGCCCAGAAAACAGTCTGCAAAACAGCCTCCGGTTTAACGGCAAAGGGGCAGCAGACCACCGCCAGAGACCTGGCAATGATCTTCGGGGAAGCTATGAAGCATGAGGAGTTTGCCGAAAGGATAAAGCTGCCGAAGGCAAAAACCTCATACGGCAAAACCCTCAGGAGCCACAATAAGGCCCTGTGGCAGATAGCGGGAGCCCAAGGCGGCAAGACCGGCTACACCTGGGCCGCCAAACAGACATATGTCGGCAAATTTTCCCGCAACGGTGAAGAAATTATCGTGGCAATCCTCGGCAGCCGCAACATGTGGAATGATATTGACAGGCTGGTTGATTACGGCTTCAGCAAAAAACACGAGCTGGGGATAGCCGGCACGGAAGATGACAAGACAACAACCACGGAAGACTCCCTTTCACTCAAGTCCGATCTGGTTGTCCTTTCCGACAACAAAAAGTCTGAAAAACTCTAAAATCTGCCAGTTCTTCCCCATTAATTCCTTTCTTCTTCCCGCCTGTTTGTATAGCCTAACGCTTTAAGCTCTCCGCGATTAACGGGCTGCATCTGCAATATGTTGTGAACAAACTGTAACAATACATATGACAGACAAAGAATCCGCACGGTCTGCCTGGAGCAGAATCCTGGCTGTTCATAAAGCTGCACCACAGTGGGGCAGGGCTGCTGAAAAGCTGAGGGGCACGCGGGAATACCGGGATGCTGCCACTGTCTTTGCCACCCCTGCCGACTCACTGCATCAGGCCCGCATCAACTGTCTTGCTGACGGCAAAAACCTCGTCATGCCGGCCCCTTCCATCCGCGCCGGCTTTTTCTTATTGGCTGCCCACGCAGTCCCCTTCAGAGAACGTTCAATTGCAGTAACCTACAAGGGTCTGGAAAAATACGGAATGCTGCTGAAAGGCGGCGCCATGGAGAAGATTTCGGTGGGGCTGCTGCTTACCGGCTCACTGGCGATAGATCTTGAAGGTGGAAGAATCGGGGACGGCAACGGATTTTTTGATCTGAGCTGCGCCCTGCTCCAGGAATATGGGGCACTGCCCCGGGACTGGGCTGTTCTGACCTTAATCCGCGAAGAGCAGATTTCCCGGGATCCGCTCCCCCAGGACACATGGGATATAAAAATGTCCGGCGCCGTAACCCCTTCCAGCGTACATGCCTTCAACCCGCCACGCCTGATACCGGGGGTCTTCTGGGAAGTGCTGCCCCGAGACAGAATCAAAAGGATCGATCCTCTGTGGAAGATTTACAGCGCAAGTTTTCGCAAATGGTTTTTTTAACCACATTATTAAGAAATATTCCTGCAGACCCGCCCGAACCCCCCTGGATTAAAGCCGGAGGCCCAAAAAACACGGGCCTGGGCATAATCAATAAACCAGTGCCCGCCCGGATCTCGTTTGTCAGAGGTAAAGACAAACGGCTGGGCTGCTGAGAAACAGGGATGCACGTATAATTCCTTGCTGCTCTTCGTTTTTACAGCCAGGGACAACGCCTCTTCAAAGGTGGGCAAACGCCAGTCATCATGGTCTGCAAATTTCGCCCTGTTCAACTCGCCAATCCAGTTCTGTATCGTGCGGATCGAGTTTATTTCGCTCCCTCCCCGCTGCCACATGAGTTTTGTGGTCAGATCGGTTACCGTCAGGCTGTCCCCATTATCCACGAGATAGCCTTCTGCATTACCCTCCGGGTTGTATCGCCTTTCAAACAGGCCTGAGTGTGTGATGAGGCCCTCCAGTTCACCTTCTTTAAAGGCAAGGGGGGCGCTGCGCAGGATCCGGGGATGAAGATCAGGCACAGGGTCTGATGGCCGCGGCAATCCTGTTTCCCGCATATCCTCTTCTTCTTCTCCCTTGATCGGTATGACCAGGGAATCGTCATCAATGTCCACGACATTTTTCTGCAGCCACAGTTTGATGGCATCATCAATGGCATAACTCGCATCCAGGGTGGTTGACTTGCCCTGCCCTGCGATACATGTATCGATCAATTGCCGGGGGGCTTCTATCCTGGCAAGGATCCTGGCATATTTTATGCCTCTCTCCATGAGGAGCAGCCGTGCCGGCGGCTGCCAGTTATCAATGTAAAAATAGTAAAACCGCTCGTTCTTGTTCTTTACCCTTTCCTTGCCGCCCCAGCTTTCAAACATGCCGAAGGTGTCAGCCGGCTGCAAATCCCAGTCAATGGAGGCCTGCGTGGGATCTATACCAAGTTTCGTAAAAAAACTCATGCTATCCCCCTGTTTTCGGAGTTAACCAAATTATATAAAACCACTTATAAGAATGATTCCCAATACCCATTTCTCAACTTTTAACATAATTGGATTATTCTTCAATCCCGGCTGTAAAGTTTTCTTGCAATAAGCAGAACTAGCCAATACATTCATGTACTCATAAACAATCTTAATAATAATATCGCATCCTGATTAACGCAAATGGCTACAACCATCATACCTGTCCGCATCGAGTTTCTGAGTTGCCGGCAAAAAATTGCATGACAGGATATGCCAAACCCGGAATCTTTCTGAAAAATGAAGGTTTCCGGCAGATACCGATGCAGTAGGCAACCCTTTTGAAGCAATATGAAAAAAGTTTTACTTTCACCCAAATGGACCTTTGAAATCACGCCTGGCTCCCCCATGCTGCCTGGTGCCACCATTATGCCTGAAGGCATTAACTTTGCCGTTTTTTCCCGTCATGCTGAACACCTGTGGCTCGTGCTTTTCACACCGGGGGGCAGAAGCATCGGTGAAATTGAACTGGACCCTGTCCATAATAAAACAGGGGATATCTGGCACATCCTTCTCAGTACAAAGAAACATGACCTGCAATATTGCTTCAGGGCAAGCGGCCCCCACGATCCCAAGGGCTCTGGCCTGTTTTTTGACGAAAGGGCCCTGCTGCTTGACCCTTATGCCAAGGCGCTTGCAGGCGGCGAGAACTGGAATGGACCAAGCAAAAAGCAGGCCGGCTTCAAACGGCGCTGCCTTGTCGTTGACAACCATTTTGACTGGGAAGATGACAGACCCCTGCAAATACCTCTACAGGATTCAATAATCTACGAGATGCATGTCCGGGGGTTTACGCAGCATCCAAGTTCCAAGGTAAAACATCCGGGAACGTTTGCCGGTATTATAGAAAAAATACCTTACCTGCTGGAGTTGGGCATTACGGCTGTCGAATTGATGCCCATCGCCGAATTCAATGAAAATGAAAATACCAATATCAATCCGTTAGACGGCCAGGAACTTCTGAATTTCTGGGGATACAGTCCCATAACCTTCTGCGCCCCCAAGGCTTCCTATGCAGCTGACAATAAAAACGGCAACCAGGTGCGGGAATTCAAGGAGATGGTCAAGGCACTGCACACGGCCGGCATAGAAGTTATTCTTGATGTTGTGTTCAACCATACAGCAGAAGGCGGCAGCGACGGCCCGCTTCTCAACTTCCGGGGGCTGGATAATTCCATCTATTACCTCCTTGCGCCCGGAACCAGGGAATACCTTAATTTCTCCGGCTGCGGCAACACCCTTAACTGCAACCATCCGATCGTCAGGCAGCATATTATCTCCTGCCTCCATTTCTGGGTCATTGAGATGCATGTGGACGGCTTTCGTTTTGACCTTGCCTCCATTCTGGGACGGGATCAGAACGGCGAACCCCTGAGCAACCCCCCGATGGTGGAGATGATTGCCGAGGACCCCATACTGTCCCATACAAAAATGATAGCCGAAGCATGGGATGCTGCCGGCCTCTACCAGGTGGGAAGTTTTTCAACCAGCGGCCGCTGGGCCGAGTGGAACGGTAAATTCCGGGATGACGTCAGGGCCTTTATGTGCGGTCATGAGGGCAAGGTCGCTTCCCTGGCGACGCGCATAGCCGGCAGTTCGGACCTGTTCCAGAAAAGTTTACGCAGGCCTTACAACAGCATTAATTTTGTTACCAGCCATGACGGCTTTACCCTCTCTGACCTGGTAAGTTACAACAACAAGCACAACCTGGAGAACGGCGAGGATAACCGGGATGGTTTTGACCATAATATCAGCTGGAACAGCGGCCTTGAAGGCAGGACGGACAATAAGGCGATAAACCTGCTGCGTGCCAGAAGAATGCGCAGCATGGCGGTCATTCTCATGCTGTCACAGGGGGTGCCCATGGTGTTGGCCGGTGACGAGTTCGGCCGGACCCAGAAAGGAAACAACAATGCCTACTGCCATGACAGTGCTCTGTGCTGGATTGACTGGGGCCTGAAGGAAAAAAATAAGGATCTTTTCCGGTTTTTCCGTCTTCTCATCGCTTTGCGGAAAAAACATCCCATTTTCAGGCGGTCTGATTTTTTCCCCGACCTGCCCCATGAACTGCATCATCCTATCAGGTGGCAATCCACCCAGCCTGACACCAGTGACTGGTCTGACTCCGCCAGAAGCCTCGCGTTTTTTCTGGATGGCCAGGGGGCGGAAGGAAAACCTGACAATGACTTTTTCGTTATGCTGAACGGGCATCCAGCAAAGACGGAAAAATTTACGGCCCCGAACCCGAGAAACAACCGCAGGTGGCGTAAAATTATTGATACAGCCGCACCGTCCCCCCTGGACATTTTGGAAGAATCAGAGGGAATTCTTATGGCCTCAAATAAAAACATCAAGGTAGAGCCAATGGGTGCAGTGGTTCTCATATCAGCTTTACAGTGACATGGCCAGGAAATTCCTCTTCATAGGCGACTCGTTGATCGAGTTTTTTAATTGGCAGCAGCGGTTTCAGGACGATCAGGTTTATAATTTCGGCTCTGCGGGTGAAACTGCGGAGGGCCTTCTTGCCAGGCTGCCAGAAATCATCAGGAGAACCCAGGCCCCTGACCTGGTCATGACCATGACCGGCACCAATAACATTGCCATGGAGGACTATGGCTTTCTGACCACCTATGGAAAAATTATCACTCTGCTGCAGAAAAATTATGCCCGGACAACTATTGTTATGGCCAGCCTGCTGCCCATTGAACTTTTTTTTCTTGGCGATGCCATTCCTCGGGTCAACAGGAAATTAAGAGAAATTGCCAGGGAGAGGAATATTGTCTACCTGGATTTGTACCCGTTATTTCTTGGCGCAGACTCGAAACCTATTGCCACCTATTATGAGGCTGACGGAGTTCATTTGAGCGGAGAGGGCTATGCGGTCTGGGCCAAGGCCTTGGAGAAAAGTGTTTTTCCCTCCATTGGCTGAACGTCTCCGGGCCAATCTTTATTGGGCCAAATGTTTTACCAACTTCGCCTTGCTGAAAAGAGAATAATTATTTATAGTCCCAAACTTGTTATTCGCGATTCAAACACTTATTGTGTTTAAAATTTGCTGACGAAATCACGCTGCTTGCTTTGCACAATCTTTGCACCCGAAGAAGGAAAATTCTAATCAGGTCATGATTGGGCCTTGGAGATTTTTTACGCAACAAGAAAATATTGGCATTAAAAAATTTTGAGGAGGATGTTCCATGTACAGATTTATTTCTTTGTTATGCAGTATTGTTTTTATAATCAGTTTGTCTGCCTGCAGCCAGGACAAGCCAAAGGAGGAGGCCAGCACAAGTACACCTCAGCAGGCGACCCAGCAGCAGCCTGCTCCCGGCACGGCGGCTGCCCCTGGTAGTCCTGTCACAGGAAAGGTGCTTGAGACCATGGATTCCGGCGGCTACACCTATTTAAACGTGGAAACAGCTACAGGCGCCAAATGGATAGCTGTTAACCAGACCCCTGTAACGGTTGGCGAAGAGGTTACCTATATGGACGGCATGGTTATGCAGAACTTCGTCAGCAAGACCCTGGACCGGACCTTTCCGGAAATAGTATTCTCAGCCGGTCTCGTCGGCAAGGAACCCGCAGCCCAGGCAGCTGCGCCTCAAGGCACCGGCCCCGAATCATTTTCCCAGGCTCTAACAACTGAAGGAGCCCCATCTAAAGTCATGAAAGTGTCCCCGCGCATAATGGGCCGCAACTGGATCCATCTCCAGGACGGAACAGGTAATCCTGCTGACAACACCCATGATCTTGTTGTGACCACCTCAATTGAACCAGATCCTGAATGGGACATCATCACGATGGAAGGGGTTCTCGCCGCCAACAAGGATTTTGGCTCCGGTTACACCTATGTCGTAATTATAGAAGACGCAAATCTTAAACAATAAGTTAATTGAAACAGATCACGGGCTCTCCTCAAAAGGAACCCGTGATTTTTTTTCCTTTTAACACTCTGTTCTAACCCGGCATCTGTTCTATGAAAGTTGCAATAATCGGGCCCGGCGCCCTGGGCTGCCTGCTTGCTGCCTCGCTCACCATCAAGCTGAACCAATCGCACAAAATATTTCCCGCCTTTGACCTCTGGCTTTTGGACTACAAACCTGAACGGGCCCGATATCTCAACGAACACGGCCTGATTCTGGAAGAAGGGAGCCTGAGAAAAACCTGCAGTATAAAAGCAACTGTTGACCCGCAGGACATTGGCCCGGTGGATATCATTATTCTCTGTGTCAAATCGGCGCAGGTAGCTGCAGGCCTTCGGCAGGCAGCCAAACTTGTCCAGGCCGACACCCTGCTTGTTACTCTGCAGAACGGCATTGGCCACCTTGGGCTTCTCAAGGACAGGCAAAAACTGCCTGCAGTCGTTCTCGGTGTAACCGCCCAGGGTGCGAACATGTTGGCCCCGGGTCATGTGCGCCATGCCGGCGACGGTTTGACCAGGATCGGCTTTCTCAAGTCCGTAAACTTTACAAAATCACTCCTTCTTGCCAAGGTATGCAACCTGTTGAACTACGGGGGCATTGAAACGGTAATCGTTGATAATATTCTTGACTATCTCTGGGCCAAACTCCTCATTAATGCTGGAATTAATGCCTTAACTGCCATCAACCGCTGCCCCAATGGCAGACTGCTTGAATCAGCCGACACAGAGGCAACACTCTCTGCTGCGGTCAGGGAGGGCGAAGCAGTGGCCAGGGCCTTAGGGATAGCGCTTACCGGTGACCCGCTTACTATTACCCTTGATGTTTGCAGAAAGACAGCACAAAATCTTTCCTCCATGCTGCAGGATGTTAACAACAAGCGGCTGACGGAAATTGATTCCATCAATGGAGAAATTGCAGCAGCCGGGAGAAAGCTCGGCATACCCACCCCGGTTAACGATGCATTGATCAAGAAAGTGAAAGAAATCGAGCAAGCTTTTTAAATATTGATAATACCCATTTTCCCCGCATATGAAGAAAATCGACCCTGCACTAATCGGCTTTGATATTGACGGTGTCGTTGCTGATACTGGCGGCGCCTTCATACGGCTCGCTGCTGAGGAATACGGAATAAACTCCATCACCCTGGATGATATCACCAGTTTTGAGGTGATCGACTGTCTTGATGTGGGCCAGGAAATTATTGAAGAAATTTTTACCCGCCTGCTTGATGACCCTTTGAATGCCGGGCTGCAACCCATGGAAAATGCCATTCCCGTACTGCACAGAATTGCCGGGGAAGCGCCTTTGACCTTTATCACGGCCCGCCCCCATGAAAAACCGATCGCCCGCTGGCTCGAACATTTTCTGCAGCCTGCCATATTTGAAAAAACAAGGCTTGTGGCAATGGGTGTCCATGACAACAAAGCGGTCTATATAAAAGACATGGGCCTGAAATATTTTGTTGATGATCGGCTGCAGACATGCATGATGCTGGCACACCAAGGGATTACGCCCCTTGTTTACAGCCAGCCCTGGAACAACAACGGTCATGACCTGCCGACCGTCAACAGCTGGCAGGCCATCCATGACCTCTGTTTTGACTGATGCCGTTCGGCACCGAAACCCAATAATATTTATTGTTCTTTAAACTGAATGTTTACACATTAATAACAATATGTTAGATTATTAGCCCTTTGCTGATTTTCTGGCTGCTAAACTTCAGTCCCAGGGATCTTTGCAATGAAATGTCCCAAATGCGGTCACCCAATTACGAGTTATAAAAGCCCACTGCCAACAGTGGATATAATAATCGAAGTAGCAGGCGGCATCATTTTAATCGAAAGAAAAAATAAACCGTTCGGCTGGGCCCTGCCAGGAGGATTTGTTGATTACGGAGAATCCCTCGAGCAGGCCGCAGTGCGTGAAGCGCTTGAAGAGACCGGCCTCAATGTCAGGCTTATCCGGCAGCTTAAAACCTATTCCGATCCGGACCGTGACCCCCGGCATCACACGATATCCACTGTTTTTATAGCAACTGCGGCTGGCTTTCCCATTGCAGGGGATGATGCTGCCAGGACAGGGGTCTTTGCCCGGCATAACCTGCCTCTTCTTGTTTTTGATCATGCGCAAATTCTAGCTGACTATTTCACCTCCATACAAGAAGCCATCTGTCCATGACCAATCCCGGCACGAAAATCCTCCTTGTTGACGATGATCCGTCAGTACTTAAAATTCTGACTGATCTGGTGGCCATCTTCGGCTATGAATCTGCAACTGCCAAGAGCGGCTTTGAAGCCATAGAAAAACTGGAACAGGACTTTTTTGATATTGTGCTGACCGATGTGGTCATGGAGGGCATGGACGGCATGGAACTCCTGAAATACATCCACAGCAATTATCCCAACATCAAAGTCATGATCACTACCGGCTATGAACGCAAATTTAGCTATACAGATATGATAAGGGCCGGAGCCAGCGATTTTATTGCCAAACCTTTCAACACCGATGAACTTGAGGCCAAGATTAACAAGCTTGTCCGCGAGATAGAGCTCATGCACCAGCTCGAACTCCTGTCCATCTCCGACGTGCTGACGGGTCTTTATAACCGGCGGTACTTTGATACCAAGATATTAGAGGAGGTGCAACGGGCACACCGCCAGAACCATGATCTCTATTTGGCCGTGCTTGATGTTGACAATCTCAAGGAGATAAACGACAAATACGGCCACCTTGCAGGTGACAAGCTCCTGCAAACTGTAGGCATGACTATAAAACATTGCATCAGGGAAAATGTTGACTGGCCCTTCCGTTATGGCGGGGATGAATTCTGCGTTATCCTGACCCAGGTTTCACAGGACCAGGCCTTGATGACCGCCAAACGTTTCATACAAAACTTTGATGAGAAAAAAATGCCGTTGACCGGATTAAGTATTGGACTGGCACGATTTATCCGCTCCAAGGAAAAAGAATTATCCGGAGACATTGCCGACCTGGTCAGAAGGGCTGATATAGCCATGTATAAAGCCAAGGATAACGGCAGAAACCGTGTTGTAGTTGACCAGGAAAATAACAACCAGCAAGCAGGGCAATGATGTGAACAGACCGGTGGAAATAAGCCGGCTTCTTTCCGCTGTGCTTCAAAACAAAAAATGGCACTCAAAGCTGGAACTACACAGGGTTTTTGAGTTCTGGAACTCCACCGTCGGCCTGGAAATTGCTGCCGTTGCCCAACCCGCCCTTATCCGCGGCCAAGTCCTCTGGGTCAAGGTGACGGACTCGGTCTGGATGCAGCAGCTGCACCTTCAGAAAATGCTGCTGCTGGAAAAAATAAACCAGCAGCTTCATGGGGAAAAAATCAGCGATATCCGCTTTCAGCTCAACAGCTCCCTGGCCTCCCAGCCCGAACCTGAAGTCAGGAAAAGCAAACCTGTCTTTCTGGACAAAAAAGAAGAACAGAAATTTGACAATCTCATCAGCACCCTGGATAACGAAGATCTAAGGCTTTCACTTAAACGCCTCTGGGTGAAGATGCATACGAAAGGTAAATAAGAAGGGTTCAAGGGTCCTAGGGGTCAAGGTGTCGAGGGTAAAATACTGGCCGCTTATAGCTGACCGCTTATAACTCAGCATATCCTCGGCAGCGGTTCACCGTGAAGCATATCTATGATACGGCTTGAGCCGATACTGGTCTGCAACACCACCTGCCCGGGGTGGTCGGCAACCACCTCACCGATAATACAGGCATTTTCCCCGTATTCCGTTTTCTGCATAACAGCAAGCAGTCTCTCCATTGCCTCCGGCTCGACAAATGCCAGCAATTTACCCTCATTGGCCAGATAAAGCGGGTCAAGTCCCAGCAGTTCGCAGGCACCCCTGACATCGTCGCGCACCGGCAGGTCTGTCTCCCGGATGCGGATCCCTACCCCTGATGACTGGGCCAGTTCGTTTAATGTTGTGCCCACCCCGCCCCGGGTAGGGTCCCTCAGGACATGTATGGATTTCCCTGCTTCCCTGATCATGGCGGAAACCATGTGGTTCAAAGGGGCCGAGTCGCTCTTGAACCCTCCCTGGATCTGGAGACCCTCCCTCTGACAGAGAATTGTGGTGCCATGGTCCGCCATGGTCCCGCTCAGGATAATCCTGTCACCGGGGCGCCCGTTTTGGGCAGAGATGTCAAGCTCCTTATCAAGCAGGCCTATACCGGTTGTATTGATAAATATCTTGTCTGCTTTGCCGGACTGGACAACCTTGGTATCACCCGCCACAATCTCGACGCCGGCCTTTTCCGCCCCAGCCTTCAGCGAGAGAACGATTGTCTCAAGATCCGCATAGGAAAAACCCTCTTCAATGATCATGCCAACCGAAAGATACAGTGGTTTTGCGCCCCGCATTGCCAGGTCGTTAACCGTACCGTGGATGGCCAGGGAGCCGATATTGCCGCCCGGGAAAAAAATGGGATCCACGACAAAGGAATCCGTGCTGAAAGCGATTCTCTCACTGCCTGCCTGCACGACAGCGCTGTCTTCCATGGCAACAAGGGACTTGCTCCCAAAGTTAGCTACAAAGAGTTTTTCTATGAGTTCATGGGAAGCCTTGCCGCCGCTGCCATGGGCCAGTGTTATCTTTTTTGCCATATACCTTTCGTTTCCTTTACTCTCGATCCGTGCGAAAATTTACTTTGAACCGCGCTTGATCAGTACTTTAACGGATTCAGGTTCAAATTAGCCTTGAATCATCGCAAATTACACATTATCTTGCCACCCGACGTATTTCGCTGTATTGAATAAGGCTTTGGGTGCAAAATTTAACGGTTCCCATAAAAGATCTCTGCTGCCAGGGCTTCTGATCTTTCCGGGAACCAATACCATTATCAAAGCTCTATTTAAAGCAATCTCTTGGTTTCGCTTATTTTTTTTAACAAAACTTGAAAATTATGGCCCATCACAGCATACTTGAAAAAATCGGCAATACCCCGATTATCCTGATCAACCGGATCAATCCGGCAAAAAAAATAAAAATATACGCCAAGCTTGAATCATTCAATCCGGGCGGTTCGGTGAAAGACCGAATCGCCCTGTCCATGATAGAGAGTGCGGAAAAAAGTGGCGAACTGACACCTGACAAGATCGTCCTGGAGGCAACCAGCGGCAATACCGGTATAGGCTTGGCCATGGTCTGTGCCGTCAAAGGATACCGCTGCCAGCTCGTCATGCCTGAATCTGCCAGTATCGAACGCCGCAAGATCATGGAGGCCTACGGTGCGGAAATCCTCCTTACCCCTGCCAAGAAAAGCACAGACGGAGCCATTGAGCAGGCATATATCATGGCCCGGGAGCATCCGGATCGCTACTTCCTGACCGACCAGTTCAACAACGAGGCAAACTGGCAGGTTCATTACCGCACAACGGGTCCGGAGATCTGGGAACAGACCGGGGGCAAAGTAACCGACGTGATCGCTACCCTTGGCACGACCGGTACGGCAATGGGCCTCTGCAAGTATTTTACAGAACAGCATCCCAAGGTAAGGGTGACAGCGGTTGAACCCTTTCTCGGCCACAAGCTGCAGGGGCTCAAAAACATGAAAGAGTCCTACAAACCTGGAATATTTGATAAAAATCTGCCATTTCAGATCATCAACATCCCGGACGACGAATCATTTAAAATGTCCAGGGAGCTGGCGCACAGGGAAGGCATTTTTGTCGGCATGAGCTCCGGTGCCGCCATGTGTGCAGCCCTGACCAGGGCTGAGCAGATCAAGGAGGGGCTCATCGTGGTGATCCTGCCTGACGGCGGTGAAAAATATCTCAGCACCTCCCTCTTTTCTGCCAAAGAGGAGGAAAGGAAGGATGCCGTCCCGGAGGAAAAGCTGCGATTTTACAACAGTCTCACCAAAAAGAAGGAGGCATTCCGCCCCATCTCCGGGAAAAAGGTGACCTTTTATGCCTGCGGTCCCACTGCCCATGAGCATGCAAATCTTTCCCACTGCCGCCGCTTTATTGTAGCCGACCTTATTAACCGCGTCCTGGAAAGTAAGGGTTTCAAAGTCCAGTTTTACATGAATTTCACTGACCTGGACGACAATACGATCCGCGGTGCAGAAAAATCCAGGCAGCCCCTGCCAGAATTTACCGAGTCCTATATCAGGGAATTCAAGGCGGACATGGATGCTCTCGGGGTCAAGAACGCTACCGGCTTTCCCAGGGCCTCCCAGCATGTGGAGGCAATGATCGATATTTCGGCCAGGCTCATTGAAAAAGGCTATGCCTACGAAAAACATGGTTCCATTTATTTCGATATCTCAAAATTCAAGCGCTACGGTAAGCTCTCCGGGATCGACCTCAGCAAGATCCAGGTCGGCAAGACCGTCGATCTGGACGACTACGAAAAAGATAGCCCGGTGGACTTCACCCTGCTCAAACGCTCAACTCTTTCCGAGCTGAAGCAGGGCATATTCTATAAAACAGAATGGGGCAATGTCAGGCCCGGCTGGCATATTGAATGCGCTGCCATGTCAACCCACTATCTCGGCGAGACCATTGATATTCACACCAGCGGCCGGGATCTTATCTTTCCCCACCATGAAAACGAGATTGCCATTGCCGAGGCTCTCACCGGCAAACCGCTTGCCAACTATTGGCTCCACTCGGAACAGCTCCTGGTGGAAGGCAGAAAAATGTCGTCCGAAAGCAGAAACCTTCTCACCCTTAAAGATCTGCTCAACAAGGGATACAGCGGCAGGGAAATCAGGTTCCTGCTCATTGGGACACATTATCGGAAACCCCTGCACTTCTCTTTCAGAAAACTGGACGAAGCCAGGAAGAACTTAAGAAGACTGGATGAATTTACCCAGAAACTTCTCTGCCTGCCTCCCGGCCTGCCCCATCCCAAAGTAGCTGCCTATCTCTCGGATATGGAAGAAAAGTTCTGCGGAGCTCTGGCCAATGACCTCAACATGTCACGGGCTTTGGGCGCCATCTTTGATTTCATGAAAAAGATCAACCCGATCCTGTCCAAGGGGCAGCTGGACCTGGAGCAGAAAAAATACATCCTTGAAGCCTTTGAAAAGATCAACTCCATCCTGAACCTCCTGAAACTTAAGGAATGCCCCCTGGCACCTGAGATAGACCGGCTTATCAAGGACCGGGAAGAAGCCCGCAAAAACAAGGACTGGGAACGCGCCGACACGGTGCGCAATGAATTGGCCCGGAAGGGGTTTGAGATCGTTGACACCCCCAAGGGCCCGGTGTGGAAGGAAATAGAAAAAATGGAGCAGTAATCTGTGCAGACTCTCCTTGCGCCCAGCTGAAATGGCTTGCGGATTGCGGACCTGCTGGCTATAGTAGTCGCCTTCTTTGCCTTGGCTTCTCTGCCTGGTAATGGTAATATTATTAAATATTATACATGTGCGCCTGTAGCTCAGCTGGATAGAGCAACGGACTTCTAATCCGTAGGTCGCAGGTTCGAATCCTGCCAGGCGTACCATTGATAGAAAGGGTTTCAGCCGATCAGGTTGAAGCCCTTTTTCTTTCCCGGTAATTTATCGGTAACCACAGGGCCAAATTTCCTCTTATAGTCAACTAATTTAGTTATCTCGATTTTCCCCGAGAGATACCCTATTGTCATTAATTACCAAGACCTTTTGGCTAATGAACTTGAGTACCCCGGTGGGGGTCTTTTTCAATCGGGGGGTATACAGTCGGGAAATTCCAAAGAACCCCCGGGTAGAGCTTAGGGATGGTTGGTCACTGTTTATTAAGTATTTGTGATATAAAATCTTGGATTGTAAAAATTGAATAATACCTTTGTTAGAATAATTTGGATGTTACTTCACTTTTGATTGCCAATGGACATCTGATTAGATACGCTGATATGCCATTATTTAAGATTTTACCAAGAGAGGTAAAGATTGCTTAATATAGAATTCTAGATAGTTTGGAAATATGTTGACCATAGCTGAGAGCATATATTATTCAAGTGAAATACGACTGAAGTCCTTATGGGGGCTGTCATAGTTCAGGATATCCAAGCACATTTGAATGCCCTCTTCATAATTCAAACTTTGTAGGCAAAATTGAAATTGTAATAAATATGGCTGAGAATTCCTCCATACCCATAATTGATCTTTTTGCAGGTCCTGGAGGGCTGGGAGAAGGTTTTTCTGCGTTC
>WOR8_10003129_pt1 | contig 16182 bp, 15 predicted proteins | sample DeeMarSeWOR38_10_FD_19890 | JGI IMG/M metagenome (IMG submission 19890) | reverse complement strand
AATGAATCCGGATATTTACGTCCGATATTGCAGCCGGGGCAGATCTTGCTCCATCCTGCCAGCACTTTTTTCATTTCCATGATTGTCTCCTTTCGGATGGATGATATCACATGTTTTTTGATCCAATGATTTCTCCAGATTCAATACAGATAGCATAGGTTTCTTGCCATACTTCACCAACCCAATATCTTGTGTAACCATACAAATGAAAAAGCTTAGAAATTTATCATGTATCCACGCTTTCTAATTAAAGTGTTATTGAAAAAAGATTAGTTTATTCTAATCATCAGAGTCTTGTCTGTTAGAGGTTCTCGATTGCTTTTTTGAGCGTGCCTTAAATTTGAACCGCAATTTCTTCAAGGTACGGATTAATGATAGCCTTCATCGATGCGATCGGGTCAATTGAAGCAACTTCGATATTACCTTGCGCTGTTTCCTGCATTTAAGAAGGCACAGAAACGGATCAGGGAAGGTAGGCACAAACCTGATTATAAAGAATCTCGAAGCGGTTAAAAATTGTGTGTTATCCGCAGCTTAATGTTTTGAAAGAAAGTTCCAAATCCCCTTGGAGACGCCAGCTGAAATTAATAGGTCGTTGGAAAAACCGGCGACCTTTTTAATTGCCGCCGTGAAAGGCAGGTATTCAGGATATCCCGCTTGCCAAGCGGGACAATCACGTTGAGGCGTGAGTCAAATCCGGTTTCGGATCCTTTCTCTGTAAAATTTATAACTATCTATCAAGCTAAACAACGCCGGTTTAAATAATCTTGGGTAGCCTTATTTTTTAATAATGCATGGGGTATTGTTTTGGACAACAGTTACCTTATGCTATCATCTGTGCTTATTTATTGAGCAGAGGAGCAATCAACCAGCCGGACGCCCCTGCAATCAAAAAGGCGACACTAATGAAAAACGCCAATTTATACTTTTTCGCATAGTGTCCCAATCCCGGTTCTAGCACCGCCTGATGCGGGATTTCGGGATTCACCCATACGGTTACCGATGCATCCACCGGATAGCGCGCGACCGCCGCTTCGGCTTTTTTTTTAGGCCAATTGATGTTGATGGTGATAATGCCTTTGGACTGGTAAGTCGTTCCCAGGTATTGGTAAGTGTATTCCACACGGGGAAAGTAGGTGGTGATTCCACCCCAGTTTAATGGGCCACCCTGTCGAGATCCAGACCGGTGGATTTCCTTTTTTACCTCGGAGGACAGAACCCTGCCTTGAGCCGGCACCCAGGTGCGACTTTGGCGCTGCTGGCGTCGCCTTCTCTCCACATAAACCAGCATGGCGATACCAATGAAGATAAAAAGCAGACTCAACAACTGAGCAAGCAATACCGGGTTTTTAACGCCCAGCAGAAAAAAGCCGCCTATAAAGACAATACCAAAAAGCCACCAAAGCTTTCCCCAGACAGTCCAAAAGATGCGGGTCAGAGAACTGCGGTGCAAGGGTTGGGTCATGCCGGCCTCCTTTCAAGCCTGCTGTGTTCAGATATCAGCTGTTTTTCAATGGGAATATTCAATTGGCCCTTTTCATCACGGGTCACATAGTTCATTTGCCACCTCTGTCAAGCCTGCCGGCGACCCTTGGAGCTCTTTGACTTCCCAGTCTGTTGGACATCTGAATTGGAACTTAGGTGTTCCACATGAGGTAGGTTTCGAACTCTTTGGTGATGGGTACCAGCACATCCTCGACTTTACGACGATTGAAGGTGCCATCCCGGCGCATGAGGATGGTGAAGTTGGTATACGTTTGGCGAAGTTGCTGTTGGCTGGGTAGTTTGTTGGCACGAAACCCCTGAAAAGGAGCCGTGGTTTCGGCCGCAAAAAAACCGGGAACCTTCACCATGACCCACAGGAATAAAATAACTACCACTCCTCTAATAAGAATTCGAGCTGCCACCTTGGAATAGGAACCTGCTTTTTTAGTGCCAGAGTATTGCATAGGACCATTGGGTGTCAATAGCGAAGTTGATATAGAACGTGGTAAGATCGATGGTGCTGCCGATATCGGCAATGAGATTCATGAGAAAGGTAGTTTGAGATTTGTTTGACCTGCGACGAGCTCAGTCGAGTCGGTTTTGAGTTTTGTGATTTGGGATTTAAGCAATTCAATTCTGGAAAAATAAGAATTATAGAATCAATCTGGGTTTTGTAGATTACAAATAGGACACCACACTAGTCGGCTCCTCCGGCCGATGAACTTGACAAGCAGAGTCGTATTGAGTATTTGATAACCATCGTTGTGATCTGGTTGGGGCGCGATCGGTTCGCTCGAGAACAGATCCACGCTTCGGATATTTTGGCTTTTGCAATCGGGTGCAATCCGCCTTTCAGATACGGATTGATCTTTCAACTGATGAGCAGCGGGAAACCGTTTGATCCATGAATGGAAAAAAACCGGCAGAATCGACTAACATCCTGATTTTGGGGCTGGGGGGCGTCGGCTATTACCTGGCAAAGCGCCTGGTGCATGAAGGTTACGCAATCACCGCCATTGAGTCGGATAGCGGAATGATTCGCCATGCCGATGGGAGTTTAGATGCCCGCCTGATTCAGGGCAATGCCATGAGCATCGAATGCTGGCGCGAGGCCGGTGCCGGAAAGATGGATTATCTCATCGCGGTTACCAACAATGATGCCGTGAATATGATGACCTGCGTAATTGCCGACCGCTTCGGCATTTCGCGCAAAATAGCCCGGGTGCGCTCCCTGGAGTTCGGGGGGGAAGATTCCATCCTGAACGCCAATGATCTTAAAATCGATCTGATCATTCACCCGGAAGAGTTGGCTGCCCAGGAAATTTTCAGGCTGATTAAACTGAGGGCCGGAAACGACATCATCGATGTGGCCGAGGGGCAAATACAGGTCATGGCCACCCGCATTCATGAGAAGTCGCCCTTGGCTTACAGGAAACTGAAAGATATCTCTAAGGAGTATCGTGAATTTCCCTTCCGGGTAGTTGCGATTGCGCGGGGGATCACCACGCTGATCCCCGGCGGCGAGCACGAGCTATTGCCGCAGGATCAAGCCTTTTTTATGGCCAGCAACGAAAACCTGCTCCGCCTGATGGGCATGGCAGGTGTCGAACAGCAGAAACGCCACCGGGTGATGATTATAGGAGGCGGCCTGGTGGGACGCCGCCTGGCTGAGCTGCTAGGCAAAACGGTCGAGGTCAGACTAGTCGAGAAAGATGAACGCTCTGCCCAGGAGCTTTCCTTTGCACTGAAGAACACAGAAGTGTTGCAAGGTGACGGGTCGGATTCAAATGTGCTGGTTTCAGCGGGACTGTTGGAAATGGATACCTTTATCACCGCCACCGGCGAAAACGAAACCAATATCATGAGCTGCGTGCTGGCCAAACACCTGATGAATTCACCTAATGGCCACTCACCCGGCAAGCAGAGAAAATGTATTGCACTGGTTAACAAAGAAGATTATCTGGTGCTGGCGGCGACAATGGGCTCGGATATCGCTATGAACAAAAAAATACTGGCTGGCAACGAGATTCTGAAGTTCATTCGCAGGGGCGAACTGCTTTCCGTGGCGCACCTGCATGGTTTTGATGCCGAAGTGGTAGAAATCGTTGCCGCCGCAAACTCGCCGATTACCCGTAAGCCGCTTTCCAAACTGGATCCTTCCTACTATGGAAAGATTATGATCGGGGGCATCCATCGAGACGGCGCGTGGCAGGTCGCAGTCGGGGACACCCACATTCAAAGTGATGAACGGGTGATCGTGGTCTGTGTGTCACAGCATTTGAAAGATGTCCAGAAATTATTTCTGGCCTGAAACTATCTATCGTTTCCAAAATGACGGGTAAAAAATAACCAGCGCCGAAAACATTTCCAGTCGGCCCACCAGCATGTTCCAGGATAAGAACCATTTACCTAAATCCGAAATATGCGCGTAATTTTCGGACGGACCCACCGCACCGAATCCCGGACCGATGTTCATCAGTGTTGCGATCACCGAACTCATGGCGGTGACATAGTCCATTTGATCCACCAGCACCATGAAACACCCCCCGCCCAGCACCAGGAAAATGTTGACGATAAAATAACAAACGGCTAGATCGACGATTTGAGATTCGACCGGACGCTGATTCAAACGGACCGATACCACCGACATCGGTCGGAAAAAGATGCGCTTTATGGCCGCGACTCCGAATTTCCATATCAGGACATAATGAACGACTTTGATACCGCTGGTGGTCGATCCGGCGCAAGCGCCGATAAAGCACACCGCATAAAGGAACATCTGTGCTGCCTGGGGCCATTTCTCATAATCGGCCGTGGTGAATCCGGTGGTTGTCAAGATAGAGGTTACCTGGAAGGTTGCGTACCTGATCGAATCGATCAGGCTGCCGTATGTATTTTCCTTCCACAAGATCCATGACACTGTGCCGCAAAAGAAGAGCATGAATCCCACGTACCAGCGGAATTCGGTATTGATTTTGACCACGCGCCAATTCCCCTGCAGCATGTGGTAGAAAAGCATGAAGGTCGTGCCGCCCAAGAACATGAAGAGTATGATTACCCAGTCAAAGTAAAAATTGTTGTAATGCCCGATGCTGGCGTTCCACGGAGAATAGCCGGATGTTGACACCGTTCCAAACGAATGACACAACGAATCGAAAACCGACATGCTCCCCAGACACAACAAAAGGGTTTCCAGCAGGTTCAGGCCCATATAGATTGCCCAGAGCCAGATCATCGTGTCCCGGTTGCGGGGTATGAATTTTTCTTTGGTAATCACTTGACCGGGACTCGACTCGGCCCGGAATATGCGCAATCCCCCCATTCCATGGGGCAGGAATATAACGGTCAGTGTCAAAAAACCCATTCCACCCAGCAGATGGGTTTGGCTGCGCCAGAACAACAATCCGTGGGGAACCACTTCGATATCCGTCAGTATGGTCGCACCGCTTGTGGTATAGCCGGACATCATCTCAAAAAAGGTATCGGTGAAAGAGGGAATCGATCCGTGGATCATAAAAGGTAGGCCGGAAATCGCAGAAATCAGAATCCATCCGAAGACGGCGATGAAAAAGCCGTCCTTTATGTTTAAATCGTGATATCTTCGAAAGAATCCCCACAACGGCAAGCCCAAGCCAATGGTGATGATTCCGGAAATGGCTATCGCATATAGGTCGTCTTCTCTGTAATACAGCGAGCAAATCAATGGAAACACCATAGAACTGCCGGTAACGATCAATAACTTTCCCAGAACATTTGCGATAGAAGTGTAATTCATAGCATCCAAATTTAATAGGATCGCAAATCAAATCCTACTTTTGATTTAAATAATACCCTACAATCCCAAATCTTCTATACCCTCAAATCTACCTCCGGATCAACCCAGTTTATGACCGGTGCCCAGAAAAGTAGGAGTCAGGTTTCCATTCTTTATATTGGCAGACGAACGCCTCCAGGATGGCTGTTTAGAGATTTTATCCTTGGCTATTTCGGTAAAAAGATTTCAACGGCCCAGAAGGGCTATCAAGGCTTTGTAAACGATTTGCTTGAAGGGAAACATTTTGATATTGGCGAATTCGGTATTTCACAGTCCTCTAGGCGGGTTTCAAAAAAAATACATAAAGATAAAAAGCTTAAGACAAAAGTACAAAATATAGAGAAAAAACTGAATGAGTGAAGAATGAAGACCCCATAGTTTGTCTTTACGGACTTGAATTTATTCCATACCTACACCCAGACTTTTCAACTTTTCTATATCATTGTCATCGAGTTTAAGTTTTTGCCTATTTACAACTAATTTTCTTATTACCTTTTCGTTTTCTTTTATTCCTATCAAGGCGATTAATTTGTTCAGTCTTCGATTTATTTCGCGAACCTGTTTGCGAATGTCCAACACACAGATGGTTATGCAACAGCAAAGGATCAAAAAAAAGCAAAGCGCTGCAATGGCTGCAATGTAGGTGTCCGATCCCACAGATACAAGGGATGCTATAAAATTATTCATCCTAATTTTCCTTTACCGGTTTTAAAACCCAATTGAGTTAAGAACCAATTGAGCGTTTTTTGCTCAATTTTTCAAACACGATAGTTTTGGCGTCATTTATTTGCAAAGGCTTGGAGTATGTTTTTAAAGATTATTTAAAAAAATACAAGAAAAATTTGAGAAATATTTTTCAATTGGCTTCGTCTTTCGGCAATATTTAATCGGGCTGTGCGCTCTATAAATCTTTTACCCTAAATTAGGGCGCCAGATACGGTTACCTTTCATTGACCATAGCGCCTATTTTTCAAGTTTTGATCGTTTTAAGCCGATATATATAAAAAAACCAAATTGTTGAGATATTTAGAGGACAGCAGATGGCCGGAAAGGCAACTAACATTTTTAAAATAGACAAAAATAATCAAAAGGGTAGGGCGATTTCATTAATTACCGCGGTAAATTTATCCGAAATGAAGACCAGTAATAATCCGGCTGAAACCACTGGTTGCATTTTCCAGAGGCGTAACGGATTCAGGTGCAAGAATCGAGAATATGAAAGTTGTCATCGCCGGCGGGGCACAAATTTTGGAACAGACCGGTGTTTTCAATATCGGCCATAAAAATTATCAGGCGACAAAATCTATATTATCCGCATATAAATTAGCCATACATCACGAAGATATCGGTGGCATTAACAGCAGAAGGCTCAGTCTAAACATTGACAGCGGTTACAGCTACATCAACATAGCCGGCCAAAGGGAAATTAAAATATGACCGATATCAAAGAAATCGTCAATAAGATTGAAACGCTCAGGCCAATACCACCGGTTGCCGCACAGATATTGGAATTGGCTGAGGATATAAACAGCTCGCTGACCAAGATTGCAGATTTAATCATTCATGATCCTTCTCTTACGGCCAATGTGCTCAGAATGTGCAATTCTGCATATTTTGGGTTGTCCAGAAAAGTTGAGTCCGTTCACGATGCCACCACTTTGCTCGGTTTAGATCGTGTTGTTGAACTGGTATTGCTGGACAGTTTACCCCATAACCTTAGCGGCGATCAGCAAGTTTATGGTCTTGGCGAAGGTGAACTATGGCGCCATGCTGTTTTATCGGCACACGTTGTAAAAATCATGGGTGAAAACAATGGGGTGCCACATAATAAACATCTCGTATTTACCGCAGCCCTTATAAAAGACATCGGAAAAGTGATTTTGGGGCGTTTTGTGGCCTTTTCTTTTGAAAAGATCCATATTCTCGTAAAATCCCATGGATATAGCTTTAATGAAGCTGAAAAAGAAATTATCGGAATGAATCATGAAGAGCTCGGTGCGCTGATGGCAGAAAGGTGGCGATTTAGCGAGAAATTAATTTATATCATCCGAAACCATCATCTGTCTGATGAAACCGCAAGAGATGATACGGAGACAGCCCTCGTGTATCTGGCCGACATTGTATGTATGATGATGGGTATGGGCACCGGGGTCGATGGCCTCGCATACCGATTTTACAGTGACGTACTGAAACGAATGAATTTATCAGAGAAAGATCTTCAAACCGTGATTGCCGCAACCGGTGAAAGCTGGGAGAAAGTTGAGGGTTTGCTCAATCTCGTTTGAAAAGCTTTTTTTGCTTCGTGGCGCGAATAAAGATAGGGGGTATTGATCATGGATATTACCGTCGGGCGCACATATTCGATAAACAAAGACAGTACCGGTGAGAATGCGTCGGGCTATGTTTCACGAAGGCGCAAGCGCAAAGATCGGCGCAAAAACAAGCATGATCGGCGCAAAAGCGTAAGGGATGGCGTATTTGTTACGCTTTCATTTAAAAAGGACCGACGCGTTTTAAGAGACCGTCGCAAGGTCCGCAGCTGAAACTGACGGCCCGTGTTGATATGATAAATGGAAGCGATAATAACAGAGAATTACCTAAAGCTGCAATCGGTCATTGGGGGTACAATCCTGCTTGCCGGAAAAGTTGCTGGACATCCAATCTGTTTATCATATCCGTGAGCAGCTCACCGATTACCTTTTCAGCTTCTCGATTTCCAGCCACTTTGTATCGCTCGGCCTTACCGCTGATGGTCTCGGATAGGATGAGGTTATCGTTTTTTAACAGATTGGACTGATAACTTATACTGATAATCCAATTCCTGGATTCAAAATCGAGCATAAATTCTTTCAAGATAAATTCGATTCCAATTTCTGTATCCCTATTTTCGGATATTTGCATACCGGCATGTTGCAATCTTTGCCTGAAAACCGTTATTAACATGGTGGTAAGCTCATAGGCGCCAAACAATTTCTCTTTTCCGTTTTCTTGCGCCACCACCAGCGTGAAATTTCCGGAATAATCAGTGAGGGCTTTTTTAGCATTGTCGGTTAACATGGCCTGGTTTTCTCTGACATCTTTGAAGGATACAAAGGCATTAATACCTTCCAATGAATCTGATTTGGAAGGCAATTGATAGTGCACCCTCAGAATGTGGGTCGGAGCGCAAGACCAAGCCCAGATACCGATCAGACATCCAAGGGCAAGCATGTACACGGACTGCTTAAGGGGTTGCATTCGATTGGCCTCCGTCAGATGAAAAACGATAACCTCAATTGAGCGAAAACGCTCTATCTATTATACAGCCTCTTCAGCTCAACAGCATTATTATTTCAATGTCAACATCAAGTTTATTTTATGATTTGCGCAACTTTCTCGGGGTCCAAGTCTAGCCTCCACCCACCGGCGGAAATATACCCACACGTTCGCCACCGTTTAGGGTTGAACTCAGATCCGCTTTAACACCGTCAATAAAAATAAGTTTGGCTTTTTCTTCCGGGATATCCAGCTGTTCAAGTAAGTTACGTATGGTGATCCCTGAATCTATGATAAAGTTGTCTGAAGAAGACGGCATGAATCGTTGTAATGTGGCAAATAATTTAATATGAATTTGTGATTTCATTTTCTTTTCGGATTTCCATTGTCAATGTTGTTTTTTCATAATTGCCCGCTTATGGCTAGAGTGTAATGATATTGCATTTGAAAGTCAAGTATCTATAAGGGTTTATAATATCATTATAAACCTAACGCAACGTCCGTTGTCTCGGTCATCGATGAAATTTTATTTGCCCGAAATTATTTTAATGATATCATTTCATAAAGACGACAACTGTGGGGTTTTTCTCACGAAAAACCTGGTCCTTTGTGACCGTCGGAGATTCCGCTCTGCAGGGGTCAGAGTTGTCTGGCTCTGCCTGGACAAATCGTTCAAGAAGTGGCAGACTTCGCCATAGTAGCCTATGGCTAAGACGGCTGAATTGGAATATTGGAGCGATGGAGCGTTGCAAAAAAAATAATGATTCAAGTTTTGAGATACCTGTCACGAATTAGATGCTGTCTGAAGGCGTCTGATATATGGGTTGAATGCGCTGAAAATTCTTACTATTAAGTTAAGACAAGAAATAGGAGTCATCACTTTATGCGCGCGTTAGTTACCGGAGGAGCCGGATTTATCGGTTCTCATCTTGTGGATGCGTTGGTAGCCGAAGGCTGGCGGGTGGCGGTATTAGACAATCTGTCCACCGGAACCGAAATAAATTTGGCGTCTGTCATGGATGATATCACCTTTATTAAAGGTGATATCAGAGATCGACAGATTCTAGAAAAAGCAGTCGAGGATTGTAGTGTGATTTTTCATCTGGCGGCTGTCGTATCCGTTCCCCAAACGATCGACCATCCGGTGGAATCTGCATTGATTAATGATTTGGGCACGCTGCATGTCCTGGAAGAGGCTCGAAAAAAAAATATAAAACGCGTGGTTTTTTCGAGCTCTTGCGCTGTTTATGGCGATGACCCGCAGTTGCCTAAAAAAGAGACGATGTATCTAAAACCGGCCAGCCCCTATGCGCTCCAGAAGATGACGGCCGAACACTATATGCGGCTTGGTTGCGAACTTTACGGACTGGAAGCGGTGAGCCTTCGCTATTTTAATGTTTATGGCCCAAGACAGGATCCTTCATCACCGTATTCCGGTGTTATCTCCATATTTATGAAAATGGCTGTTGAACGGAAATCTCCGGTGATCTATGGGGACGGCAACCAAAGCAGAGATTTTATTTATGTCAAGGATGTCGTCAAGGCCAACCTGCTTGCCGCTGCTTCAGACCAAGCACGGGGTAAAATTGTTAACATAGGTACCGGAAGCAGTGTTCGCATAAACCAATTATGGGATATGATTTGCTCATTGAACGGTTTAACGATTAAACCTCAGTACCAACCGTCAAGACCCGGAGATATTTACGCGTCGGTGGCAAACGTCGAATGTGCAAAATCATTCCTGGGTTTTGAACATGATTATCCATTCGAAAAGGGATTGGAGCGCACGTATGCGTGGTACAAACAGAGACAGAGGACATAGGCAGAGTGCGGAAGTCGGAATGCGGAATTAAAAGAACTGAAATTGAAATATTGTTCATCGAGAAAGACAGCACCGAATTTCGAACATCACCGTGGGGAGCAAAATGAGTTTTGAATATAAACGAGTTCTTGTTACCGGCGCAGCCGGATTTATCGGATTTCATCTGACTAGGCGTTTATTAGAGAATGGACTTCAAGTTGTCGGAATTGATAACTTGAATCCTTACTATGATGTTGGTCTGAAGAAGGCGCGACTTGAAGAATTGGATGGAGTCCGGAATTTTTCATTTGTTAAAATAGATCTATCCGATCAGAAGGGCCTGGACCATCTTTTTGGCGATAATCAATTTGAGGTGGTGGTAAACCTGGCAGCGCAAGCCGGTGTTCGCTATTCACTCGAAAATCCTCATGCCTATGTGAATTCGAACCTGGTGGGATTTGTGAATATTCTTGAATGCTGTCGGCACCACAAAATAAAGCATTTGGTATTTGCTTCATCCAGCTCCGTATACGGTGCCAATACCCAAATGCCCTTTTCCGTCCATCACAACGTCGATCATCCCGTATCCCTCTACGCGGCTACGAAAAAAGCCAATGAACTCATGGCGCATGTTTACAGTCATTTATACGGGCTTTGCTGCACCGGTTTAAGGTTTTTTACCGTATATGGCCCATGGGGACGACCGGACATGGCGCTTTTTCTCTTTACCCATGCGATACTGGAAAACAAACCCATTCAGGTATTCAACCATGGGAATATGAGGCGAGACTTTACCTACATCGATGATATTATTGAAGGTGTCGTACGGGTTATGAGACGACTTCCCGCACCGAATCCGAATTGGAGTGGCAATAAGCCGGATCCGGGCACGTCTTATGTGCCGTATAAGATTTACAATATCGGCAACAACAATCCGGTTGAGCTGAACACATTTATTGAAACCATTGAGAACGCGTTAGGTCGGCGTGCCCAAAAAAAAATGTTAGATCTTCAACCCGGCGACGTGGTGGCCACATATGCCGATGTAGATGATTTGATGCAAGATGTGGGTTTTAAGCCCCAGACGCCGCTAGAAACCGGAATCGAGCGATTTGTTTCCTGGTTTAAAGATTATTATGGCCACAGCTGATAAATCAAGAAATATTTAATTAAATAAATTTAATTTTAAATTAAATAATAATTATATAATATTATATTTCTTTTTTAATTGGAATAGTAAATTATAATGAGGATTATTGTGCAGATTTGTTTACATAATCAGTACTTTTGAGAGTTCCAATTTGTTACGGATACTACTTAGATATCAGGAACGTAGAAGTAAGCTGCGGTACACAAGCATTACGAACCTTTACTGTCTTTTATCATAAACCCTCACAGTTTTTTCCCGTTATCTTAACTGATTTGTTGGGAGTTGCATTCTCATTTCGTATCGGAACACAGTGAAGCCTAGCTTTTTATATAGCCCCTTCGCGTTGCTGTTATTCACAAGGACATTTAGGTCCGCCTCCTGGCATCCCTGTTCCATAGCCCACCGCAAAGCCTTTTGAACAAGGTTGGTTGCAATTCCTTTATTCCTTGCTTCTGGTATTACATAAATAGCACTTAGATGAAAGCTCTTCTTTGGTGCAAATATCTCATGGAGAGTACCCGCTTTTCCCTCCAAATATCCAACAACAGCATTTCCGGTTTCGGCGACCAAATACAACTGGTCATTGTTTTTGATGGTTTGGGAAATTTTTGCGATAAAATCTCGCCAGAACGTTTCATCAGAATTAACGCTATGGCCATCAGCAGCCTCCATGTCCTGCAGCGCTGTTCGTAAGAAGTGGACGATTAACTCACAGTCTCGCACATCGGCATTTCGAATCTGTATGGTGGTCATCTTTTCGTTGCTCCCAACATATGTATTATCCAGATTCTCGTTAGCAGTCGATTTTCTAAGAAATCGGCACCTCAGCTTAAATAAGATGGAATCGCAACTCTGATAAAAATGCAGATATCGTAATCTGATATCACAAGTTTAGAAGGTCGGTCAATTTTGCATAGATGTTTACACTATCGGTACTTTTGAGAGCCCTGATTTTTTAAAGATACTATTAACATATCGGTAATTGAGGCTCATCTGCGATTAGCTGTAATCAAAGTCTTCAGTTCTCAGAATTTAGTAACAAAATATATGCAAATAAAAAGACAGGGCCATAATGATCCTGCTTTGGATTATATCAAGGGGGCTGGTTGAGTATTCACTGGCCCTTTCCAGAAGATTTCTAATCTAATGCTCTCACTTCAGCCCTGCCTTACGCAGGGCGTCAACAAAGCGAGCAGTATTTGCTTGATTCTTGTGCAGCCGTGTTCTAGCAAAGCGTTCGAGAGAAAAATTAGGGTCGATCCTTAGGACTTCTGTCGCTTCTGAACGAGCATCTTCATCACGGTCCGACATGCTGTAAGTCGCGGCTAGGATTATGTGGGCAAAAATATTATCAGGCCATCGTTGGAGCACTCTCTTGCACAACGGAATCGCCTCTTCATACTGCCCCATATCCCGATAGACCATTGCAAGGAAGCATAATATGTCCCAACCCGGCGAGATTGGATCAAGACGCAGCGCCTTTTTAAGTACAGGAAGGGCCTCCTCCGCCCTGTCCGCCCAGTAAAGACTTTGTCCTAACCAGCTTTGGGCGAGAGCGTCGTTTGGATTGATGGCAACACCCCTTTCGCATTCAGCAACACCCTTATCGTATTCTCTTGTCCGTGTATATAGGTATCCCAAGAAACCGTGAGCATTTGCCAAAGAGTCATCAATGGCAACGGCCTTTTTTGCCAGTTTTATAGCCTGCGCAATAGACTTCTTAGGCGACTTACTCGAGCCATAATAAACATCCAGCATATGTGTGACACCCAGGAGCGTGTAAGCAAATGCATACTCTGGGTCAAGGGCGATGGCTTCTTCATACAACTGCCGGCCTAGAGCATTATCCTCTATGTTTACGCGACGATGATGCTCAAGCCCTTGCAAAAGCTTTAGATAGGCCTCCAGGTTTTTTGTGCCTTTTGCTAACAGAAGGGCTTGCTCCCCCTCCGTCAGCTTCACTTGCAGGGCCGTCACAATCTTCATTGTGATCTCATCTTGTAGAGCAAAAAGATCTTTTAGATTCCTGTCATAACGCTCCGCCCACATGTGCTTCCCCGTTATAGCATCAATCAGCTGGGCTGTAATGCGTAGACGGTTCTCTGTCTTTTGGACACTGCCCTCCAGCACATAGCGCACGCCCAACTCCTCTGCGACCTGCTGAATCTTCACAGCCTTACCCTTGTAAGTAAATGTCGAGTTGCGGGCAATTACAAACATATCTTGAAGTTTGGAGAGGGCCATAATAATACTCTCGGTAATCCCGTCGCTCAAATATCCCTGCTTCGGATCGTCACTCATGTTGACAAAGGGTAGAACTGCAATGGAGGCCTCATCAGGCAGTGGATACGCCATCTTCTCTGCAGATGCAGGTTCTACTGATGGGCGACGCACATAAAACTGCCAGATCCCTACAGCAATAGCCAAAACAAGCACGACAGCAGCCCCAACAAGAATTGGTATTCGTCGGACTGGAGCTGGCTTTTCTGCTTCAGGTTCTCCTGCAACCGTCACCCTCGGCTCCAACATCACCCGATAGGCACCCACCGGCTTGGAGATGTTTTTTACTGTTTGGTCGCCTATAAACTCGTATCCATACGGCAGCTTCCTTTCAATTTGATCAAAGGCAGTCTTAGAGATGCAAATACCCCCTGGATCAGCTAAACTTTCCAACCTGGCGGCGATGTTGACCCCATCACCATAAATTCGCTCTCCTTCCTGAATAACATCGCCAAGGTTGATGCCGATACGAAACTGCATTTTACGATTCTCCGGTAAATCTTCGTTGCGAGCAGTGATTTCGTTTTGAACTGATACAGCACACTGAACCGCATCGACCACGCTGACAAACTCAGCCAATAAGTTGTCACCTGGAGAATCCACCACCATGCCATTGTGCTGTTTGATAAGCGTAGCTATCACTTCACGGTAAGATGTTAGGGTGCGCACAGTAGCCGCTTCATCATCTTCCATCAAACGGCTATACCCAACAGCATCGGCACTGAGGATAGAGGTGAGTTTGCGTTTAAAACCTTCTTCTGCCATAAATGCACCCCCTTTTTAAGGTTTCAAACAGTGGAACTCGGTATGAGGATTATTCGAAGGAGCGCAGAAATCAGATTCGATTCCGAAATAAAAAACCGTCTCAGATCAGGTAGAATTGGAGCATCAAGAATAGCTTTTGTGTATTTATACCCAAATCAACAAGATTTAGTCAATCAAATTGATGACTCCGGCAGGTGGTGATACCATTATTGTATCTGCAAAATTGCGAAAATACGGATATGTAAATGATACAACGATTTTGCCTTTTTACGGATATAAAAGCAATATCCAAACAATTTTAAAGTGTCCTTAACCTTGCATATGTTGGTGATATATGAAACGCTGATCATCAGCCGTGTGGCATTTTACGTCGGCTGCATTAGCCTTGTTAGGGCGATTTTTGCACGACTGGTTTTATCGCAAACACATAAGCTCTTCGGGTTTCGTACTCCACCCCTGGATATGGTTCTCTATCGATTACTTCAATTAGTTCAAATCCACTCTTTTTGAGACACCTGCAAATGAAATCTGTCTTGAAGAGCATGAGTTCTATATCAACTTTCTTGCCGAGAAACTCTTCAACGTGGATTGTCTCTTCACCAATGTGGTAGGTGAAAAGGAATATTCCACCTGGTTTTAATACACGAAAAATTTCACCAAAGGCAACACGTACTTGTTCTTTTGTAAAGTGAACTATCGTGTAAAAAGCTACTATACCAGCTATTGAATCGTTTTCAAATTCAAGTTCAAGTATATTTCCTTTTCTGAAGTGTATATCAGGGTTAATTGCTCTTGCCTGTTCAAGTATTTCTTCGGACAGGTCCAGTCCTGAGATTTCAATACCAAGATTTTTCAAATATTTTGTAGTCTGACCGGGGCCACAGCCGAAATCCCAAACCGGCTTCTTATTCCCGATCTCCCTCGAAAATCTGCGGAGTATTTCCTGATCTTTTGGCTTTTTTTCGTGTTCACCACAAAATGTTTCCGAATATTCTTTTGCTACAGTATCGTACATTCTCTCTATTTTATTTAATTCCTGTCCCATAATCATAGCCCTAACGCTATGGCTCATAGGTGAGGGCCGTATTTTGGCCTGAATCCTTGCGGAGCCGGATGTTATGCTCTCATTTTATCGCAACAACACAATGAAAAATTGATTTCCCTTTTTTTCTTGATACAATGCTTACATTTTTTGAAAAACCAGCATTGATTAAAAGATCTTGAACTTCACCCTTTGAATAAAAATGGAATACTTCTTGATTCAATTTCCGTTGTTTCAATTGCTCAATATCTTCGAATGCTAAAATCAATTTACCGCCAGGTTTCAGAATTTTTGCTATTTTTTTTGCAGTATGCACTGGCTCAGGCCAAAAATAAAGGGTATTTATACTACATGCCTTAGTAAAACTTTCTTTTTCATATGGCATTTCGTCAAAGTTCCCTTCAAGAATTTTTACTTTTCCATTCGTGATGTTCTTTTTATTTCTTTTTCGGGCAATTGATACCATCACTTTTGAAAAATCGACCCCTTCGATAAGTCCTTTATCGATTTGTTGAGCCATTCTATAAATCAGTTTTCCAGTACCAAACCCAATTTCAATTATACGATCATCGATTTGAACTGACATTAGT
>WOR8_10009022_pt1 | contig 16186 bp, 12 predicted proteins | sample DeeMarSeWOR38_10_FD_19890 | JGI IMG/M metagenome (IMG submission 19890) | reverse complement strand
CAAAAAAATAAACGATCCTAATCTTGAAATATTTAAAAGAAATTTAGCAAGAGTACAAGGAGAACTTCAATGACTTTCAAAATAAGATTTTAGACAATTATTTCAATCAATCCATTTTGATAAAGATAATCAATATTCAAATTACTGAGTTAAACTTTTTTACTCTTATGGTGGATTATGTGCCGAGAAATGAAGATAAAACTTTAATAGTGCCAATAAATTGGGGGCAATCATTAAGTATAATGGAGTGCAGAAGGCTATCCATGTGGAGTTTATTCCTGCCGATTATATGTAATTAACCAAGAATTAAATTCAGGGAGTGTATTTGTTAAATCCAGGAAAATGATCTTGATGAAAGAAGAAATTATCATTTAGGATTTGATTAACAGAATACGGACTTATTGTTTAATCAATAAAACTCATCCATACATAACAGTAATAAATATTTATTCTGCATTTTCTTCAATGGGTGGTTGATTACAGAGGAACATTGTCAGGGAGTTAAAAAGATTCGATATTTTATTAAATTACTAATAATTTTCCAGTGGACTCTGTTTAACTCTGTTTTATTTACCTCTATCAATTTTAATTAACAATAAAAATAATATTCAGTTGTAACACTTGACTTTGAGATGAATTGGTTTAAATTATGTAATAGGAATTTCAATATTTTATTATAATGTAATAATTGTTACATTTTGAATGTGAATGATTTAATCGAACTTTTTCTGCAAGTTGCAAAGATTGATGCTCTTTCAGGCAAAGAGAAATCAATTTCCGAGTTTATCAAATCCTTCCTAAATAAATATAATTACAAAATAGTAGAAGATAATTCTGCGAAGTTTTCTAACAGTAATAGCGGGAATCTCATTTGCAGGGTAGGGGATGGAGGAGACTTCGTATTAACTGCACACATGGATACAGCAAGACCTACCGCAGATTTAAAGCCCAAAATTAAAAATGATAGAATTGTTTCTTCCGGTGATACAGTGCTGGGTGTTGATAACAGGGCCGGGGTAGCTGCATTGTTATATGTACTTAGGAAGATTTCAGAAGACAGGACTAAAATCAAGGATTTTACAGTTGCTTTTACTACTTGTGAAGAGACTACCCGGTTCTTTCATTAATAAGGCATGTGGTGCAGTTGGATTTAAAATTACTATAAGTGGTCGTGCTTCGCATTCAGGAATTGATCCTGAAAAAGGAATCAATGCTATCGAAATTGCTGCACGTGCAATATCTAGTATTAGACAAGGTAAAATAGATGAAGATACGACTTTGAATATTGGAAAAATTTCTGGCGGATCAGCTGTCAATGTAGTTCCGGATAATGTACTTGTTGAAGGCGAAATAAGATCCTTTTATCAGAACAGAATAATCGAACTTATTAAGGAGATCAAGCGTAAATTTGATTATGAATCTAAATTATCAGGCGGAAAAATATCTTTTGATTATGATTGGGACTTCAAGCCATTTATAATTAATGAAGACTCCGAAGTTTACCAAAACACCATTAATGTTATCAGGAAAGTAGGATTGATACCTGAACCTAAAACCTCTCTTGGAGGAAGTGATGCGAATTCATTAAATAGGAATGGAATAGAATCTGTTAACCTGGGAATTGGTGCACAAAATCCTCATTCAAATGAAGAGTTTATTTTAATAGAAGATTTGAAAAAAACTGCTGAAATTGCATTTGAACTTATAAGGTTAAATTAAAATGAAAACTGTTATAATCTGTTTCCTATTTACAGTGTTATCCTTCCCGCAAGGGAACGGAAAGCTGATCATAATTGGTGGAGGCGATAAACCGGATTATATCTTACAAAAGATTATCGATTTTGCTGGTGGCAAGGATGCAAAAATTATTGTCATTCCGAATGCCAGCTCAGAACCGGTTGAATCAGCCGATTACAATGTAGAAGAATTTAAAAAATTAGGATGTACAAATGTAGATTATCTATACTGCAACAGAGAAGAAGCTAATCAGGATTCCACTATAAAAAAGCTTGAGGGTGTGACTGGTATTTTCTTCGGAGGTGGAGACCAATCCTTGCTTACAAGAGATTTGCTTGGGACAAAACTTCTCTGGGAAATAAAAAATATTTATGAGAATGGAGGTGTTATTAGTGGTACCAGTGCAGGTGCTGCAGTAATGAGTGAAGTTATGATTACAGGTAACGAACTAATTAATCAGGATAGTACAAGTGCATTTGTTGATATTAAGAAAGACAATATAGAAACAACAGAAGGGTTTGGTTTTATTAAATCGGCCATTATTGATCAACATTTTATTAAAAGAAAAAGACTTAACAGGCTGATATCGTTGATGATCGAAAATCCAACATTGCTGGGAATAGGAATTGATGAAAATACTGCAATTATTGTTGATAATCATCTTGATTTTCAGGTTGTTGGTGAGGGTCAGGTTATAGTGTTTGATCCGACACAGTGCAGAGAATTAGAGGTAGATAAAAACGGAAATCTTGGTGCCGGAAATATAATAATGCATATCCTTGTTTCAGGAAGCGAGTTTAGTTTAACTCAAAAACATATACTGTACTAATAAATAATTTATTCACTAAACCTAAAGGAGGGAGAGATGAAAAACATTTTACTTTCATCAACTCTTTGTTTACTGTTTATTGCTGGTACCGTCAGCAATATAAATGCTCAGGTTACATTTGGTACCGGCAAAATGAATGTTAGGGTAGATGATTATGGCGCTGTCAGGATATTTACTACGGAAGGAACCGATACTGTTCAACAAATCAACAGGGCTTCTTTTTTAGTAGCCGGCAATATGAACCAGGTCATGGATTACTGGAATGATGTAGATATTGAAATCCCAACAACGCTTGAGACCACACCGATGCATGGAGATTATGAAATCTCCGGAACTTATAACAATCTTTATTCTGGTCTGCCGCCTGATGTTCTGGTTGAACAACATGTTTACGGATGGAATGACGAAAACTTTTGTCTGATTAAAATGATTGTTACGAACCAGGAAAGCAGTACTCTTCCAACAATAATTGGATTGGATATAATTCAGAATGTTGATGAAACCTGGGAAAACGATAATATTTTTTATGATGCTGTAAATCAGCTGCTGACACAGTATGAATCCCACTATATAGGGATTAAGATATTATCAGAATCAACAACTTCGGCACAGGTTTTTGAGTGGTACGATACCTATACAGATTCAGATAGTGCATATTATGCCTGGATGACTGCGGGAACATTCAGTACCGATACTCTTTTAACCGATGCAGATGGAGGAGTAGGGATTTTGGCCGGAGAATCAATGGATCTTCAGACTGGTGAATTCAGAACAATATATATGGCAATTGCTGCTGGTAATGATGAATCAGATATGCTGGCAAATATGGATGTGGCAGTACAAAAATACCAGTCCATTACATCAGTAGAGTATGATGGTAATTTAACACCATCTGAATACATACTTAATCAAAATTATCCGAATCCCTTTAATCCGAACACAAAAATCACGTTTGGATTACCTGAAAGGGCAGACATCTCTTTGAAGATCTTTAATTCATTGGGTGAAGAAGTTGCTGAGCTAGTGAACGGAAATCTGGAAGCCGGTACTTATACATATGACTTTAATGCTGAAGGACTTACTTCCGGTGTATATATATATACTCTGCAGACTGAAAAGCATGCTCTTTCCATGAAAATGATCCTCATAAAATAAAAAAAATCAGGGCTCATACTTGAGTGTGAGCCCTTTTTGTTATGGACAGGTACAAAGAAATAAAGGAAAAAATAAAGAGTAATTATAACTCTCTACCTAAAAACCACAGGAAGATTGCGGAATATTTCATTAATAATTTTGATAGAATACCTTTTCTCAATGTTCAGGATTTATCTAAGGCAACAGGAGCCAGTGTCGCTTCGATTGTAAGATTTGCCCAAAGATCGGGTTATAAAGGATTTAGTGAACTGAGAGAATCCATAGCAGCCTCCTTGCAGAAAGGATTGTATAATAAAGAAATTTTCCCACTGCTGGAAAAAAGAAAGTCCGAAGATGATCTTCTAACTGACGTTGCAAATCTTGATATAAAGAATATAAATAACACTCTTAATCTAATTGACAGAAAGACATTTAACTTTGTCATAAAAAAAATCTCAGCTGCAAAAAAAGTATACACTGCGGGTTTGGGTATTTCTTATTTGCTCGCAGAGATTTTAGCATATCAATTAACTCAGGTAGGCATAAAGTCAAGTGTGCTGAAACATACTCACACACTGTTTCATGAGCAAATTTTATTCTTAACCAAGGATGATCTGCTGATCGTATTTTCATTTCCGCCATATTCTAAGGAAACTGTTGACCTGGCTAATTTTTCTCAAGAAAGAAATATAGATGTAATTTCGATCAGCAATGAAGCTGCATCTCCAATTTCTTTTTACACAAAAGCTCATTTAATAGTCGAAAGCACAAATTTACTTTTTACAAATTCGTTTTCAGCAATCTCTGTTTTAATTAATGCTATAGCTACTTCTTGTGCTGTTGAGGATAAAATGCGAGCTAAAAAAATTTTAAAGGAAACCGAACAAATAGCATTTGCTCAGAACCAATTATTTAAAGGGAACAGCGAATGAAAAATTTATTACTAATAGTGTTTTTTATTCCAACTTTTATTTACCCCGGAACGACAGGAAAATTAACCGGTTCGGTAAAAGACGCAAGCACCGGTGAAGCACTTATTGGTGCGAATATAATCTTAGTTGGAACTGATTTTGGTGCTGCAACCAATATTGATGGAAATTTCATGATTCTCAATATCCCCCCCGGAGATTATTCAGTTAAGGTTAGTTATATAGGATATGAGAATAAGATAATAACCGATGTTCAGATAATAGTTGATCAAACCACTTTATTGCCAGTTGAACTAGGTGCAAAATCAATTGAGGTGGAAGATGTAGTTGTAGTAGCACCTAAACCAATGATTCAGAAAGATGTAACAAGCAGTATTTCTGTGATCCGCAGAGATCAAATTGAATCACTACCCGTATCAACATTTACTGAACTGCTTTCATTGCAGGCAGGGGTTGTTGAAACTGGAAATAACAATCTTCACATAAGGGGTGGTCGGTCAAATGAAGTGGCTTATCTGGTTGATGGTGTTTATGTTAAAGATCCCTTACTTGGTAATCTAAGTCTGGAAATTGGAAATGATGCGATTCAGGAGATGAGTTTGCTTAGCGGTACTTTTAACGCTGAATACGGAAATGCATTAAGTGGTGTCGTGAATATAGTAACGAGAGATGGTGATGATAATTTTGCTGGAAAACTGGAAGCAAGAACGAGTGAATTTGGTATTGATAGATATTCAGATCTACACGATTCAAGAGTAAATGGTAGTTTAAGCGGACCTTTCTTCGCCCATAAAGTGAACTTTTTCATCTCAGCAGAGCTTGATAATCGTGGAAGTTACTTGCCTTATGGTTACAATAAGTTTAGCTCGTTCTTTTCTAAACTTACCACGACTTTAATTCCCCTTACAAAAATTTCGATTCAGAACAGGGGAAGTAAAGGACAAAGACAAAGTTACAGTCATTCTTATAAATATATTCCTGAGCAGTACTTAAGAAGAAGATCCGACAGCTGGCAATCATCACTTACATTTACTAATACGCCATCAAATAATTTCTTTTATGATCTAAGAGCCTCCTATTTCAATCAAGGTTATTACTCAGGAATAGATAAAGATACATCGCAGTATTTATCAACGGGTCAATGGCGGTATTTTAGTGAATATGGCAATGGATTTGAGTTTTACAAGCTTGCAGATCCGGTTGAATTGTATGACAGCAGAACAGCAACTGCAGATTTTAAGGCAGATGCAGTCTGGCAGTTTGATGATGTAAATGAAGTCAAATTTGGAGCTCAGTTTCAACAACATTGGTTGAAACTATTCTATATTTATGATCCTAAAAGGAATTTTCCTTATATCAATGATTATAACACACAACCATTTGAAATTGCCGGTTACATTCAGGATAAAATTGAACTGCCGTATCTTGTTCTTAATCTGGGATTGAGATTCGATTATTCCAATGCTAACGTAACATTTCGGTCTGATCCCCTTGATGCTACATCACTTGTTAATTCAGGTTCGAAGCAGCAGATATCTCCAAGGATTGGAATTGCTCACCCGATTTCAGATAGAACCAAACTTCACTTTTCTTATGGTCATTTTTTCCAGAATCCTGAGTTTCAATATTTATTCGAGAACAATCAATACGATCTTAATGTAAGAGAACCGCTGTTTGGCCAGGCAAACCTGGATGCCGAAAGAACAATCTCATATGAAGTTGGAGTCTCACATCAGTTTTCAGATAGGATCGCCGCACATATTACAGCTTATTACAGAGATATTACGGGATTGATTGGCACAAGATATTATTTCCCTTTTGTAGATGGAAGGTATACCGGTTATACGCTATATGTAAATGAAGATTATGCAAACGTAAAAGGCTTCGAATTTACTTTAGACATACGACCTGACAGATACTTTTCGGGTGGCTTAACCTATACTTATATGATTGCTAAAGGAAGCGCATCGTCAGAGACTGAACAGTACCCTGGAACAACCGAATCAACACAATTATATTTTCTTGATTTCGATAGGACTCATGTTATAAATGCGACCGCATCATTCCAAATTCCGGACGGTGAAGGGCCTACTATTTTTAATGCTCCGCTTTTTCAGAATATGGATCTTAGCATAATACTTAGAGCAAGTTCTGGTGCACCTTACACTCCTTCCGGAAGGGATGTAGGATTTGTAGAAAGAAATTCATTAAGGCAACCCGGTATTTATACAATTGATATGATAGTTGGTAAATCATTTTATGTTTGGGAAACACTTGAATTGAGAATTTTTGCTGAAATTTATAACCTGACAGATCATCAGAATATTTTATATGTGTATCCGGACACAGGAGATCCCGATTACACATTTGTCGGGGGACACTCAGAAGAGTATATGAGGGATCCTTCAAATTACGGTCCTCCCAGAACAATTAGGCTGGGAGCTTCAATTCGTTTTTAAAACTAGGAATAATCAAATATGAAATTAAGAGTCATAAACAATATAATACTGATATTAATAGCTTTTTCCTTAAACGATTTAGTTGCCCAGGTTGGAAGAGACGGAAGTGATTTGAATTACGATGTCCTGGAAAAAATGTTAGGAATAGAAGATCGTGCAGGAGGTACTCATAATGCAAGTAACATTGGACTTTTTTTTGAGAATCGTGGAAAGCTGTATCCGAGGAGATTAACTCAAGGTCCCTCCGGTGAGTTCCCAATAAATAGCACAAAACATTACATCTACCGCATCAACCAATTTGCAGGAATTCCGGGGAATGTTGTTCAAGGAAGATATACAACAAATGAAGAATGGGAGGCAGTAGGGGGCTTTCATCTGCGTGATTCCGCAAAAATTGCTTTCAGTGATAATCCAATTTATTGGAATCCAACTCTCGGCTGGCCGGTTAAAGACGAGAATGGTAATGATTTAATTCTTTCTGATCAGGATAGTTATTGCGTTTACAATGATAGTAATAATACTGTTTCAATTTTAGGAATTCAGATTGCGCAAACCGGGTATGCTTACGGTGTGAATTTTGCCAAGAATATGCTCTTCTTTAAATACGAAATTACAAACCATGGTTCGCAAGATCTTCAGAACTTTTACTTTAATTTATACGTGGATTGCGATATCGGAAACGTAAGCGGCGGAATACCTGAGTATGCTGATGACAGGCTGGACTTTGATAAGGAAAAAAGTCTTGTTTACTTTTTTGATAACAGATATGCACTATAATATTTATGATGACGATATTGATATTGATTCTGTGCAGTATGGAATTATGTCGAGTGATCCAAATCTTTATAACTCAATTTTGGGCCCAAAGTTTTTTCATATTGGCAGTAATCCTGATTTACATTTCGATGATCCTGCCACAATCCCTGCATCAGGTCTGGACTTATTGGCAAATATGTCCTCTGGTCCCTATACATTGGGACGAAACGACACGTTAATATTTATAACTGCTTTGGTCGCCGGAGAAACCAAGGAGGAAATGTTGAACGCTGCAGCAACAGCTCAGTCAACGGTAGATGCAGAATTCCAGTTGCCTAAACCTCCGGTCAGACCAAATTTATCCGGAACAGCGGGTGATAAGAAAGCCACTTTATTCTGGGATGACATTGCTGAATACAGTCTGGATAAATTTTCTGGTACATATGATTTTGAAGGATACAGACTTTACAGAAGCATCGACCGGGGTATCAACTGGGACTTACTTGCTGATTACGATTTGATCAACACCATTGGCGATAACACGGGTCTCCAGTACAGCTTTTCTGATTCTACTATAATTAATGGATTTGAATACTGGTATTCTATTACTTCTTATGATAGGGGGGATACACTCGTAGAAAGTCTTGAAAGTCCTCTCGGTACTAACACCGAAGCCATTAATCTGGTTTCAGTTAAACCAAGAAGTGATGCAATCGGCAGAACCCCCGTTTCAGTAATTGAAACAGAAAATAATGGTTCAGGTGAATCAAATTATATTTTGATCGTAAATCCTATTGATGATGAGAAACTCACAGGAAATGAATACCAAACTTCATTCAATTTTATTTCAAAAAAAGAAATTGGAAATCTTAAAACAAGTGTAACTATTCTAGTTACGGATTCAGCCGAAACCCAACCGTATAAATATGGAATAAAGTTTAATGATCCATCTACGTTTGACGTTTTGAATTTGACTACCGGTGAAGTTATACGCGCTGGTTATAATTATCCATTCGGTGGACGGGATGTAGTAATTACGGGGCACGGGTTAAGATTAACACTTGCAGACGATCCCGGAGCAACTGAGGATGAAAGACCTGAAGGCGGAGACTTGATTTCTTTAGAATTTGCTATATCGGTTGAATTAAACCAGGAATATAATGTTATAACATCACGCGGTTTCAATATCGGTCAAACACAATCTACCAGTGATGGGGTGATATTTTTACTCGTTCCTCCGGAAATTATTCAATCTGTTTCCAGAATTGGAGGAACCGATAATGTTGGAATCACATTTGAAGTTGTTGATGAAACACTTGTAAAAGAAGCACTCTACATTGTTTCAATTGAAGGAAACGGGACCGATTCAATTGGTAATGGATTTGTACTGATTTCTGTAACTGAAACAGAAATTCAGGGAGACACACTTTACAATCTGGGTACATTTGTGTTTGATGGTATAGAGGGAAGAATCGAATTCCCAGGCAATAACTTGCCATCAGCCGGGAATAAATTTTCTCTGGAAACTATTAAACCTCTGCAACCGGATATACGGGATAAATTTTATTTCAGGATTGAAGGTGCAAAAGTTAGTAATAATGAGATTGCCAGGGATATGAACAGAATACGTGTGGTTCCTAATCCATATGTTGTTTCCTCATTGTGGGAGCCTGAATTCGGTGAGTTACGACGTGAACCCTTAAGACAAATTCAGTTTGTAAATCTGCCCCCTGAGTGTACAATTTATATTTTTACCGTAGATGCAGATTTAATAAAAACAATATATCATAATTCAACCAGCGGTACCGAAATCTGGGATTTACGGGCTGAAGGTGGTCGGGAGATTGCAGCAGGAATTTACATCTATCTTGTTAAGACAAATGATACCGAGCACCTGGAAAGATTTGCTGTAATAAAATAACTGAAGCTTTTTATTCAGGAGAATTTTATGAAAAAGTTTTTACCCTTAATTATTAGTTTAATACCGATCATTACCAGCTATGCACAAAATCCTAATCTTGGTACCGGTGGTGCACAATTTCTCCAGATTCCAATTGGGGCACGAGCCGAGTCAATGGCGGGAGCCGTCGCAGGATACATCGATGATGCATCATCTGTTTTCTGGAATCCTGCCGGTATGGTAAAAGTAAAGAATGTAGAAGTGTTTTTCTCTTATATGGATTGGTTTACACTTTTTAATCACAGCGCTGCTTCAATAGTCTATAATGTTAACGGACTGGGAGCATTTGGAGCGAGTTTGATCATTTTCGATACAAGAGAAATGGAGATAACCACAGAACTTGAACCAAACGGCACTGGTAGATTTTTTGATGCAGGTGATATGGCTATCGGTGTCAGCTATGCACGGTATTTAACAGATAGGTTCAGCGTTGGAGTTACAGCAAAATATGTTTATCAGCAAATCTGGAATGAAACTGCGAGCGGTTTTGCATTTGATATTGGAACCCAATACAGACTGGACTTCCAAAATCTTACAATAGCAATGAGTATGACAAATTTCGGAGGTGACCTTAAGTTTGAGGGACCTGACTTAGATATAAATTATGAAAATGAGATTTATCCGCTTTCAAGAATCACTCCTGCCAGACTTCAAACGGAGGACTATCCTTTGCCTTTACATTTTCAGGTAGGGATCGGCTTTGATATTTTTGAAGCCGATTTTGTTAAAATGCGAGGAGCTATAGACGCAACTCATCCTAATGACAATACTGAAAGAGTGCTTTTTGGAACTGAATTTTCTTTCTTTGATAGATTCTATATCCGAGGCGGTTATAAATTAAATTTCGATGATCAGAAATTTGCTTTTGGTGCTGGTGCAAATGTTCCTGTTGCTTCAAGTGCAGTCTATTTTGATTATGCCTACTCTGTTTATGATTTGCTACCTTCTGTTCATAGAATTTCAGTAAAATTGACTTTTTAAAATGGTCAGGTTGCTGATTTTAATATTTCTTAACTCGGCACTAAATATTTATTCTCAGGGTTATCTTTGTGCAATTGGTGGAGGTTCTGAAAATTATAATGATTGGAGCGATGCACCATATGGATGGATCGTTAACAAATCAGACAGCGGAAAAATTGTAATAATCTCTTACTCTGATGCTTCCAGCTGGCTTCCTGACTATTTCCTATCTCTTGGCGCTTCGGATGCATATAATAAAAAGATCGAATCAAGAGCAATTGCTGATCTTCAATCAACTTACAACGAATTAATTGCTGCAGATGCTATTTTTATCCGTGGTGGTGATCAGTGGGATTATATTAATCTTTGGAAAGGAACAAAAACTGAAGAAGCAATAACCTTTGTTTTTCAGAGCGGAGGAGTGGTAGCAGGTACAAGTGCAGGAGCGGCGGTTTTAGGTGATCTTGATTTCACCGCCAGATATGGTTCAGCATATCCCCGTTCTTCTCTCATTAATCCGATGCAAGTAAAGCTGGACTTTGATGATGAGTTTCTGGACCTGCAGCCGGGTGTTATTTTCGATACACACTTTGTAGAACGTGGCAGGTTTGGTCGTTTGATCCCAATGATATATAAAATTAATATTGCTCTTGGTAAGGATATCATAGGTGCCGGTTTAGATGATAAAACTGCTCTCTGCATTACTCCAGATGGTATTGCAGAAGTAATGGGATCTGCCGCTGTTTCTTTTTACTATGGAGATGAACTTACTAACTTTACAAATTTTAATAATGATCTCTATACTATAGAAAATCTTAAATGTGATCAACTTTTAAAAGGATGGAAGTTCAATTTAAGCACGAGGGAAATAGAATACATTCCTCCAACGGCAAAGTTTGTGGACACAGCACGAACCTGGCAATTTCCAATAACTGACTTCACCGTAACAGGTTCAAATGATATTAGCGCTCAACTCGATAAATCTTTTAATAATTATTTATCAGGGATTACAAATCCTTCAGTTATTGTATTCAGTCACCAGACTTTTAGTACATCAACTCAATTAATCATTGATTTTCTTAACCAGCACTCAGTTGAAAACTTTGAACTGATTCTGAATCAGCTTACACTTAATAATTCTGAATATGTACAGAAAATAAATGATGCAAACGCATTTGTATTTGCAGGTGATTCTTTATTTGCGCTTTCTTTACTTAATCAGGTAACCGAAATAGTCCCACAGGCGTTTTACAATAAAATTAATACTCAAACACCTTGCTTCTTTTTTGGTAACAGCGGGAAAGTCGCAGGTGAATTCTATATTGATAATACAGATACTGAAGGTTATGCTGCTTATCGAGGTAAGCTTACCAACAATGAGGGTATCAATCTGTTCGGAGAGCTGATCTTTCAGCCAATCGTTTTTGATGATGCAGATTTTTATGAGAATCGTACATGCTCAGTATTTTGGGGATTAATGCTGAATCGAAAGAGGATAGGTGTTTATCTCGATGGAGATACAGACCTTAAGCTCAATACTTCTACGCGTTCAATGTCAGGTACCGGAACAGTCCCGGGAATATTTGTTGACGCACGCAGTACGACCTATGTTGATTCCTCAACTTATATAGCCAGCAGCGGTGTTGCACCAAGACAGGTAGTAGCTATGAACAATTTGAGGATTTCTTTGACAAAATATACCGGAATTAACTATCTTCTTGAAGAGGGGAAGTTTGATAACCTGCTTAACCTAGAAATAAAAACTGAGGAATTACCTCATCAATATAAACTGGAACAAAATTATCCAAATCCATTTAATCCTGAAACAACTATAAAGTTTTTTATTCCGGATGGAGGAAATATTTTACTGCTGGTATTTGATATACTCGGAAGAAAGGTATCTGAACTAGTGAATGGATACTACAATCAAGGAACACATACAATATATTTTAACGCAGAGAATTTAAGCAGCGGAGTATACTTTTACAGGTTAGAAACGAAAAATTATTCAGATACAAAGTCAATGATAATATTAAAATAATATGCAAAAAGTAATAGCTCTAACAATTTGTCTCTTCATTCAAACCTTTCCACAGCAGACACCTTTGGAAAAAAATAATTACCAAAAGCTATCTTCATATGCAGAGTTAACTGAATTCTTGTTCGAACTGGATAGTTTATCTTTTTTATTGAAGGTCGAAATAATCGGAAAGTCCGTGGAAGGAAGAAATCTTTATTCATTAAAATTCTCTGATTCAGAGTTCGGAAAAGATCCTTCTAAAATTAGAGTGCTGATATTTGCTCAGCAGCATGGGAATGAACAATCAGGAAAGGAAGGTGCACTAATTCTTGCGCGGAATCTTTTAAAGCAGGAAAATCATTACCTGCTCGATAAAGTTGATTTTGCATTAGTACCCCAAATAAATCCTGATGGTTCTGAGAAAAATGTAAGAAGAAATTCAAATCAGGCTGATCTAAATCGTAATCACCTTATTCTTACAGAACCTGAAACTCAAGCCTTACATAAGCTTTTCGAAGAATATCTATTTGAAGCATCAATGGATGTGCATGAGTACTATACATATTCTGACAGCTGGATGAATTACGGCTATATAAAAAATTTTGATGAACAAGTAGGTTGTAATACTAATCCTAATATCTCCGAGAGAGTAAGAAAATTCAGTAACGAAGTATATCTTCCATTTATTGAAGAGTATTTGACTGAAAGGAACTTTTCTTTTCATAATTATATATTGGGCGGACCTCCTGATATTGAATTAGTCAGACACAGCACATATGATATAAATGATGGCAGACAAAGTCTAGGTATTCTGAATTCTTTCTCTTTTATACAGGAAGGGAAAAATGGCAGGGATTCTTTGGATAATATTAAAAACCGTTCAGAAGGACAGGCTGAAGGGATGCTTGGATTTCTTAAATTTATTTATACGAACTCGGATCTTATAAAGAATTTGGTAAGTGTTGAGCGGGACAAACTGATTAAATCATCATCGGGTGAAAAAGTGGCAATTCAATATGATCATTTTAATGATGGAGAAAAATTAATTCTTTCTCTACTGTCTATTTATTCAAATAATGATACAAATGTTATAGTCAATGATTACCGTCCCATAGTTAAATCTATATATGATGTTGAAAGACCTGTTGGATATCTGGTCCCCAAAAACTTAACAGAGGTTATCGATTGGGCAAATAAACAAAATCTTGAATTTAATTCTTTTAACAAAGCTGATAGTAGCAGAATAGAAAAATATTTTGTTAGTAAAATCGATTCGATTGATTTTGAAGGTGATACCATTGTTAATCCTGTTGTTGAATTAAAAGAAGATCAAAATGAGATTAATGAAGAGGATTATTACTTTATTCCATTAAAACAGCTTAAAAGTAATTTAATAGTAATTGCTCTCGAACCTAAATCTATGCTGGGATTAGTTACGTATAAAAATTATGCGTATTTATTAAAACAAGGTGAATATTATCCAATTCTCAGAGTAGTGGATAATTAGTGAAGTTCCTTTGTAAAAACGAAAGTACTGTCGGTAAATACACTTTCCCCCTCAAATAACGTCATTAGAACTTTTACTTGATTGATTTCAGTTACAGGAATCTCAAAAAGATTTTTATCAAGTATAATTAAGTCTGCTTTTTTTCCTGGTTCGATGGAACCGGTTTCATTTTCCAGAAAATTTGCATAAGCCCCATTAATAGTAAAGCTTCTTATCATTTGTTCTAGATTTACCCTTTCTTCAGGCCAAAGGATTTCTTTCGGATCTGTAGTATTTAATTTGCTTCGGGTAATGCCTATCTGAATTGCTTCCAAAGGATTACAAGGAATAGTAACAGGATAATCACTTGAGCTCGCAACAACAACTCCTTCCTTAAAAAAACTGGCCATCGGATATTCCTCATCCGCCCGTTTTTGTCCCAGATAAGGCACCTGTAAGTTATAGTAATAGTCATCTTTCATAAACCAATAGGGTTGAGTTATAGCAATTATACCCATTTTTTTAAATCGTATGATATCTGATTCATCAACCAATTGAAGATGAGTAATTGAATTTCTGGAATCTCGTTTACCATTCTGCTTTTCCAAGAAGTCAAATGCATTGAGAGTTACGAAAGTTGCTGCATCGCCAATGGCATGAACATGAATCTGAAAATTATTTTCATCAAGCTCTGCACATACTTTGTTAAGTTTATTAATGTCCCAAAGCAATTCACCGTAATTACCTGGCATATGTTTGTAATGTTCTTTAAGATATGCAGTGCTTCCTTCTACAACACCATCGATAAAAATTTTAGCAGAGTTGGTTTGAAAAAGTGAACCATTGTTCTTTTTTCTTTCATCATTTAAAAATTTTATCTGTTCAGTTCCATTTTCGGGATCAACATAAAGGGAAGCACGAAATCTCATCTTAAGCTTTTTGCTGTAATCGAGATTTCGGTAGGCTTCAGTTTCATTACTCCCGGCATCAAGGTAAGCATCATGTGCAGTAGTGATCCCAAATGCAAGAGCCATCTTCTGGTAAGCTTCTAAACCGTTCATTAGTTCTTCAACGGTATAAACCGGGAAAATATTTGAAACAAGGTCTGCAGCATTTTCACGTAATGTCCCTGTTGGTTCTTTTGTAACAGGATCCCTCTCGATGACTCCTCCAGAAATATTTTTCGTTTCTTTGGTAATACCGGCTAACTCAAGAGTTTTAGAGTTTACCCATACTGAATGTCCCACCATCTGAAGAAAAAGAAACAGGTATATCCTTGATTATTTCGTCAATTATTTTTTTATCTGGTCCCGTAGATGGAAAATCAGTATCACTCCAGCCTCTTCCTTTTAAATATTTTAATTCAGGATGATCTGTAACATACTTTTTTATTGCAGCCTGAATCTCTTTTATAGATTTTTTTCCGTATAAATTTAGTTCATTAAAATTTCTGTATGAACTGATTGGATGACAGTGTGCATCTATGAATCCGGGAAGGACCAATCTTTTATTCAGATCAATTACTTTTGTTTTGTCACTTATAATTCTGCTGATATTCTCATCACTTCCAACATAAATAATTTTTCCATCTTTAATTGCAACAGATTCAGCTTTGCTATTCAAGCTATCAACAGTATAAATGAATCCATTCTTTAACACCAGATCTGCTTTTTGTGATTTATTAATGCTACAGCCATTTATAAAAATGGTGAGTGCAATAAACAGATACGTAACTACTAATGATTTCATTACGATTATTTCCCAGCTTTAAATTCTTTTATATGAACAGTTACCTTATCCAATCTTTTCAGATTTACTTCTACTCCAATTCCAGGATTTATGGGGACATCCATCGTTCCATCAGGATTTACTAAAAACTCGGGTTCAACAATATCTTCTTTGTAATAACGTTTACT
>WOR8_10003121_pt1 | contig 16204 bp, 14 predicted proteins | sample DeeMarSeWOR38_10_FD_19890 | JGI IMG/M metagenome (IMG submission 19890) | reverse complement strand
AGATCAGTGATCCTGAACAAGTGAAACCTTTAAGCGAAGGAATCCGCTATGAAATTGATACTGCAACCAGCCTGGTGACATGGGTAGGTACTAATCCGACAGGAAGGCATAACGGCATATTTAAAATCGAAGAAGGATGGATCACGGTTATCAAAAATGATAGCCAACAAGTTGAAAATAAAAACGAACAACTCACGAATAACATCCGTCATGCTCAGATAACAATTGACATTCGATCTGTGGATATTCTGGATTTGAAACCTGATCTGCAACAATACAACAAACTTCTGAGACATCTAAAATCCAAGGATTTTTTTCAGGTTCAAAAATATCCGGTGGCGACATTCGAATTGATTTCCGTTCAAGAGATTAAGAAAGATTCGACCGAAAGAGAATCGAATGAATTCACCATTATCGATCCCACACATATGATAAAAGGAAATCTTACCATAAAGGGGATAACTAAAGGCGTCGAGTTCCCCGTCAGGCTGGATATGAGAAATCTTAAAATTGAAGCGTCGGCCAAATTCAATATTGACAGAACCGCCTGGAATATTAATTACCTGGATGAGAATGATCCTGTAGCACGGACAAAAGATAGTTTTATAAATAACATTGTAAATATCGGATTTGAAATATTGGCTTTCTCGCAAGATCCTTAATTAAAGAAATTCATTACTTGAAACGGAAAAAAAAACTATTTTTCGCTTTCGATCACCATCATTTTATCGAAAAATTGGTTCACTGGCTTTTCCTGCATGAACACTTCTCTTTATTCAACGGCAACCATTATCGCTATCCTTTCGGTCCCTTCCACACCTTTGCGGCAGCAGGCTCGGTTCATACTTTCAATAAGTTTGATCAGGATCCTTTTCAGGAGTTGATTGACTTTCACGAGAACCATCGGGATTGGCTGGTAGGAAGATTCAGCTATGATTTAAAAAATTATATAGAAACACTGACCAGCAGCAATACAGATCGATTGAATTCAACCGACATTTATTTTTTCGTACCAACGACATTAATCTTTTTACACACCGGTCATATTGAAATTCAATCCTTCATTGATCCGGACAGGATCTGGGCGGAGATTCAAACTATTCAACTAAATAAAGGAGAACATCACCTGGATCATCTGCGGAGCGACATGAAGGCCGAAGATTACATAAAAAAGGTCACACAAATCAAGACTCAAATTATCGAGGGTGATTTTTATGAAATAAATTTTTGTATCGAATATTATTATGATAAGGCCAGGATACATCCTCCCGGGATATATAATCGATTAAATTCAATATCACCCATGCCTTTTTCTGTATTCCAGGGATTGGATCAAGATTATATTCTCTCAGCTTCTCCCGAAAGATTTCTAAAAAAGTCGGGGAGAACGCTCATCGCTCAACCAATCAAGGGAACCATGCGGCGTGATCCTGATCCGGTTATTGATGAATCACTAAAAAAAGAACTTGAAGAAAGCGAAAAGGAGATTGCAGAAAATATGATGATCGTGGACCTAATGCGGAATGATCTTGCAAAAAGTGCCCTACCCGGTACGGTCAAGGTCCCTGAATTATTTCGGGTCTATTCTTTCCCGCTCCTGCATCAGATGATTTCTACAATTACCTGTGAGTTGAAAAATGACACACATCCCGTTAAGGCCATAAAACATACTTTTCCAATGGGTAGTATGACAGGAGCACCGAAAATTCGTGCCATGCAGGAAATTGAAAAATACGAATCCAGCAAACGCGGTACCTTCAGCGGGGCCACCGGGTACTTTTCCCCCGATGGCGATTTTGATTTTAATGTATTGATCAGAAGTATCTTTTATAATAAAAATTCCAGTTGCCTCAAATTTAATGTGGGAAGCGCAATCACCTATGATGCAGATCCCGAGTATGAATATATGGAGTGCCAACTAAAAGCGAAGGCCATAATTGAAGCGCTTAAACCTTCCGGATAGTATAATAAAAATATTTCAATTATGTAATCGAAGACTGACAAATTGACATATAGTTTATTATCTTTGCTATTTCACCAGAGTGGGAGTAGATGCAAAACCTGATTAAGGAAATCAATATATTGGGAACACCGGAGAATGGATTTCAACCGGAAGAAGAAACACACGAGCACAATAGTGGAAACGGGCGTAAAATTTACATTGAAAGCTATGGGTGCCAGATGAATTTTTCGGACAGCGAAATTGTAACCTCAATCCTGCAACAGGCAGGATTTTATCCTACAACCACTTATGAAAATGCCGACCTGATTTTAATCAATACCTGCTCAATCAGGGAGAAAGCCGAACAGACTGTTAGACGAAGGTTATCTCAGTTCAATGCCCTGAAGAGGAGGAATCCCGATTTGCTCATTGGTATCCTGGGATGCATGGCCGAAAGATTAAAACACAGACTTCTTGAGGAAGAAAAGACAGTCGATCTCATCGTTGGACCGGATGGTTATCGCGACCTCCCCAAATTAATTCATCGGGTGGATGCAGGCCAAAAAGCAGTGAATACTTTTCTTTCGAGAGAAGAAACCTATGCGGATATAAATCCGGTACGCCTTCATTCAAATGGCATAACAGCTTTTATATCCATCATGAGGGGCTGTGACAATATGTGCTCCTTTTGCGTAGTACCTTTTACCAGAGGACGCGAAAGAAGCAGGGATCCCTTTTCCATTTTATCGGAAGCTTATGAACTTTTTAAACAGGGTTACCGTGAAGTTACATTGCTGGGTCAGAATGTAGATTCCTATAAATGGTCACCCGAAGAAAATAATAAGGCCAGGCTTGAGCGCCGGGAAATAAAGAATGTTTATCGTTTTGCAGATTTACTGGACATGGTTGCCGGCATAGATCCGGATTTACGGGTTCGCTTTTCCACTTCCCATCCGAAAGATATTACCGAAGAGGTTCTTTATACGATGAAGTCTCGTGAAAATATATGTAAAAACATTCATTTGCCCGCGCAAAGTGGCAGCTCCCGCATCCTTGAACTCATGAACCGGACCTATACCCGGGAAGGGTATCTCGAACGTATTAAAGAAATCAGAAGAATCCTCGGCGATGATTGTGGCATATCGTCCGACTGGATTGCGGGGTTTTGCACGGAAACTGAAGAAGAGCATCGCGATACATTAAGTTTGATGGAATCAGTAAAGTTTGATTTCAGTTATATGTTCCTTTATTCAGAAAGACCCAATACACCGGCCGCAAAAAAATTGAATGACGATATACCAGGTCAAGTCAAAAAACAAAGGTTACAGGAAATCATAGCGCTCCAGAATAAACATTCACTCGAACGGAATCAACGGGATATTAATAAAATCCACAAGGTCCTTATAGAAGGAACCTCAAAAAGGTCGGAAGACTATTTACAGGGAAGAAACACGGCGAATAAGGTGGTCGTATTTCCGGCAGAAAAATTCATCAAAGGGCAATATGTACAAGTGCGGGTTAAATCCTGTACGGGCGGAACCCTGCTGGGAGAAGTAATAAAAGATTAAAGCTAATAAATTTTTAAATTGACTACAGACGAAGATCTATTAAGTGTTAAACAACGATTCGGAATAAACGGGAATTCACCTTTATTAAACAATGCAATCCGGGTGGCATTGCAGGTGGCACCAACCGATATGACCGTACTGATAACCGGAGAAAGCGGAACCGGGAAAGAATCATTCAGTAAGATCATACATCAACTAAGCCACCGGAAACACGGACAGTTTATCGCTATCAACTGTGGTGCTATCCCTGAAGGGACAATCGATTCGGAACTTTTTGGTCACGAAAAAGGTTCGTTTACAGGAGCTCATGAAGCGAGAAGAGGATATTTCGAAGTGACCAACGGGGGTACTATTTTCCTTGATGAGATTGGTGAAATGCCCTTGAACACACAGGCCCGGCTATTACGGGTCCTTGAATATGGCGAGTTTATTAAAGTGGGATCATCAAAAGTTCAAAAAGCCGATGTCAGGGTGGTGGCTGCAACCAATTCGAACCTGAGACAAGCCGTTGATGAAAATAAATTCAGGGAAGATCTCTACTATCGTCTCAACACCGTGCCTATCTATGTTCCTCCCCTGAGAGACCGGGGTGAGGATATTATTTTGCTGTTCAGAAAATTCGCCTCCGATTTTTCAGAAAAATACCGCACCAAACCTCTCTTTTTGACTGAAGAAGCAAAAAATATACTTTTAAAATACCGGTTTCCTGGCAATATCCGCCAGCTAAAAAACCTGGTTGAACAGATCTCCATATTGGAAACAAATAAGGAAATAACCTCGGAAATCATACTGAAGTATCTTCCCCAGGAAAACTCATTTATGCCCGCACTATACCATGGAAGACAGGAAGAGGGAATATCTGAAAGGGATCTCCTCTATAAGATTCTGTTCGAAATGCGAAGGGATGTGACGGAACTGAAAAAACTGGTTCATAATATTCTGAAGGAAGAACGGATCGATCGACAGGTCTTAAAGGAACATGAAGGATTGTTCGAGAATATGGAACATGAAGAACTAACAAAAGAAATCGAAGAACCGAAAGCATATATTATCAATCCGGGTCGTTATAAAAAAGGAGAATACGATTTTGTGAATGTCGAGGAAATAGCTCAGGATGCGGAAGAAGAGGAAGAATCACTCTCACTGGAAGATAAAGAAAAGGAGCTTATCGTAAAGGCATTGAGGAAAAATAATAACAAGAGAAAATATGCAGCCAGGGATCTTGGAATTTCGGAAAGAACCTTGTACAGAAAGATCAAACAATATGAAATTGAGGAGTAGCATTTTTTATTTAGCGGTACTGTTATCGGTGATCTCTTTGACGGGATGCGGTATATACTCCTTTACGGGCGCGAACATATCCCCCGACGTTAAAACGGTTTCCATCGACTTTTTTTATAATGAGGCGGGTGATGGCCCTCCCGATCTCAGCCTGCAGTTTACAGAAGGCCTGAAGGAATACTTTCAGAACAATACCAACCTGGCAATTGATAATTCCGGTAATGGTGATTTACAATTCAGTGGAAGTATCCGGCGCTTTAATTACGCGCCAATGGCTCCCACAGCTTCAGGAAATGAAAATTTACCAGACAATGCCGGCCTTCAACGACTTACCATCGGAATTACCGTGCAGTATATCAATACCAGAGATGATACATTTGACTTTGATCAACAGTTTTCGTTTTATGCAGATTTCGATCCCAATACAACCTCCATTTCCGCCATAGAACCTTCTCTGATCGAGGAGATTTTTGAGCAGATTTATGTGGATATTTTTAATGCTTCAGTAGCAAATTGGTAAGAAATTTATTATAATGAATTTTCATTTAAAACGTGTGGTATCTTGAATAACAAGAGATTAATAGAATTAATTAAATTTCCTTCAAGTTCATCTCCCAAGGAGAAGGAGGAATTATTGCGACTTTGTGAAGAATATCCGTATTGTGCATTTCTTAAAATAATTCATGCCAAAATAGCCAAAATAAATCAGGATAATAATTTAAATAAATACATAGGTTCGGCCGCAATCGCCTCGGTTGATCGCACAAACCTCCAGCATTTTATGATGGCGGAAGACTGGAACGTCTCAACCTATATACCCGAGCAGTCCGTTTATCCCGGGAATGAACCAACAGATGTTTCCCTGAAAGAAAAGGCATTAGAATCTGATTCCAGACAAAGAGAAACACCCAAACCGGAAGAAAAAGTTCCTGATTCCCGGAAAATTGATTTGAATAAGGATCAGTTTACGGTAGAGGCGATGGCAAAAGAGGAGAAAAAAACGGAACGGAAACCGGAAATATCGGATAAACCTGTTGAAACGGACCAGGAGGATGCAAAAAGTCGGGAAGAACCTCCGACAGAAATTCTTTCCGAAAAGAAAGAACCACTGACGAAAGCGGACGAAGACATTACGATATCGAATAAAGAATTATACGAAGAAAAGGAAAAACCGGAAAAATCCGGCGAAATCAAAAAAAGAGAACAACCGACAAAAGACAAGGAAGTCAGCGAACCAGAAGATATACAAGCTGAGGAAAATGATAAGGTCGAGGAACTTAAACATGACGGCGGGGAGAAAAAAATTGGTGAAACCGAAAAAGAAAAAAAATCAAAGGAAGGAAAAGGTATTAAAAAGCATGGAAAAGTAAAATCAGAAAAAAAATCAAAGGAAGACCTGCCAAAAGAAACGGCAAAAGCCGAAGGACGAAAAGAAACCTTAGATACACATAAAGAAGTAAAGACCAAAAAGCCAGAAATATCCGGAATCGAAAAGGAAACTGAATCTATGGAAGATATCCGGGAATCTGAAGGAACGAAAAAAGTCGAAATCCCATCCCCACCATTTACCGATCAAACTGATGCGCAGAAGCGGCAGGATAGTCCTATGGAAAAAGAGCCGCAGGTGGAAAAATCGGAAAAAGAGAAAGAAACCGAAGGTCCGCTTGCCTCCGATCTGTTAAGGAATATTCAGGAATACCGGAAAAACCGTGAATTCTTTGAAAAAATGTTGGATTTAGATGAAAAATCCGGACAGAAAAAAAAGAAGCCCTCTGATAAAAAATCCGCCGCAGAGGAAAAAGCGGAAGGAGAAGACCTCCCTGTAAAAAAAAACGCTGATAAATCCGAACGGAAAAAACAGAAAGAAATAAAAGATAAACAGGATCCCTCGGAAGAACTTCTTGAAGATACCGGTAGAATAAAATCCAACAAACCTGTTAAAGACCTGACGGAAGAATCCGGATCCGGGGAGCCTGAACAAACGCTTGCCGAACCGGAAAACCTCCGGAATAAAATTCCATCTGATGTGCCGGACAAACCAATGATCGAACAACCCTCCGGGGAAAAAGAATCGACGGGTTATCCGAAGTATGAAGAGGAGGATCCAAAAGTAATTAAAAGCTTCCTGGAGAAATTAAGCCGTGAATCCCATGATAAAGTTGGAACTCCAAAAAGATTAAAAAAGGAGGAACAGGTTGAAATTATTGAAAATTTCATCAAATCTGAACCAAAAATAAAAAATATAAAAGAAGCTCAGGCACTCAGGGAAAGAGAGGATCTCAGCCTTCCCAGTGTCCGGTTTAAAGATGATATCGTTTCAGAAAACCTGGCAACCATCCTGAAAAACCAGGGAAAAATTGAAGAGGCGATCGACATTTATAAAAAATTAATTTGGAAATTTCCGCAAAAAAAGACGTACTTTGCATCCCAGATTGAAGAGTTGAAGAAGAAACTAGGAAAATAAGATGATGCTTGGATTAATTGTTACCCTCATCACCATTACAGCAATTCTGCTCGTACTGGTTGTATTAGCACAGAATTCAAAAGGTGGAGGATTATCAAGTCAATTTGGCGGTTCAGGTTCCTCCCAACTGATGGGTGTGAAAAGAACCACCGATCTTCTCGAAAAAATTACCTGGGGACTTGCCATTGTCCTGGTTGTTTTGACCTTATCCACGAACCTGATTATTCAGGAACCGGTAAGCGAGGGCTTCACGAGTCCGAATGTGGAACGTGCCCAGGACAGAACCATTCTCCCTTCCCTGGATCCAAATCTTGAGGATTCGGATAATCAACTTCTGGAGATGGATACTACCGGAAATTAATCGTTTAAATTTGACAGACCCTTAATTTCTGAATAATTATATACAGGGAGTCCTCTTTTTGTTCGCACTGGACCGGATAGGTTCAGTATCCGCTCTTTTTTATTGGGTCAGGTTTACTTCCTTAACTAATAATCGCTTCGCAACAGGTAATAAGGTTTCATTCAAGGGAAAGGCGAATTTTGTATCCACAAGGTAGGTTGCCGGATTAGGCAATTCCTTATGCTTTCTGATAAGGTTCAATTTGATCTGTTCATATGTTGAAACGATACTCTTCTCGAATTGATCGATAAGTGTGGTATGGACGCCCCTGAATTTTTCTTCGGGTCCTTCAAATATTGTTATCTGGTATCTGTATACTTTTACCTCATTTTCCGGTTTCTTATCAATCAGCATATATCCCTCATCCTTATAAAGAGACGAAAGGCCAACAGGTATCAGATCTACATGCTCTTCCACAAAATCATATATTTCTTTTCCTTCTTTTAATGCTCGAAGAATCTCATCGATGGCAAAAAATACAATATCTTCGATCTCCTTCATTATATCATCATCTTTTATGATCTTCTCATAACTTAATTTTAATTTTTCGAAATCAGCCTTCTTAATAATCCTTGGAAATTTTTCAAAGATGATTTTTTGGTTTTCCTGAATGCTCCGAAGATTCTTGTAGTGGAAAATAAGGTCAGATAAAAATGGATATAATCTTGTAATTCTGAAATTTTGTCTGACTTCCTGTAAATATGCCAATAAAACATATTTTTTAAATTCAAAATCAATGAGTCCCTCCGTGAGCCAGTCATTCTTAAGTTCTGCCATAATTTCCCAAATTTTATATCTTTCCTTTTATATATAACAAAATTTAATAAATGAAATTGTAGAAATCAAGAAATGTTTTTCTAATTCTTTAAGTCATTCCTGTTAAGTTTTTTTACGTAATAAATGAAAAAATGTCAGTTTTTACGCCAAAAACACGCCAAATTTCATTTTGGCATGGGAAATGCTGACAGGGAACTGAATATTTTTTATGAATTAACAAACCAAATAATTAATCGATATGTCGAAAGTAAAAATCAAACCATTAGCGGATCGGGTTCTTGTAGAACCGTCTCAAGCAGAAGAAAAAACTTCAAGCGGAATTATCATTCCGGATACTGCAAAGGAAAAACCTCAACAGGGTTCGGTGGTCGCCGTTGGCGCAGGAAAAAAAGATGAACCTTTAACCGTAAAAGTTGGAGATATCATTTTATATGGAAAGTATGCAGGTACCGAGATTAACGTAGATGGAAAGGAATACCTGATCATGAGAGAATCTGACATTTTTGCAATTATTTAATCATAAACATAAATAGAATTTATTATGGCTAAACAAATCTTTTTTGATACAGAGGCAAGAGACAAACTGAAAAAAGGAGTCGATACGATTGCCGAGGCTGTCAAAGTTACACTTGGACCTAAGGGGAGAAATGTAATCCTCGACAAAAAATTCGGTGCTCCCTCTGTTACTAAGGACGGGGTAACGGTGGCAAAAGAAATCGAACTTAAGGAATCCATTGAAAACATGGGTGCCCAGTTGGTGAAAGAAGTTGCTTCTAAAACCGCTGACGATGCCGGAGACGGAACAACAACCGCCACCGTTTTAGCACAAGCCATTTTCACTCACGGAATTAAGAACGTGGCAGCGGGTGCCAATCCAATGGACCTCAAGAGAGGTGTGGACAAAGCGGTAATCGCCGTAGTAGAGGATTTACATAAACAATCAAAATCCATAAAAGATTCAAGCGAGATATCACAGGTAGGTACCATATCGGCCAACAACGATCCGGAAGTAGGCCGGATGATATCCGAGGCCATGGAAAAAGTTGGAAAAGATGGTGTCATCACGGTTGAAGAAGCTAAAGGAACCGAAACGGAAGTGAAAACTGTGGAAGGGATGCAATTTGACCGGGGATATCTTTCTCCCTATTTTGTGACGGATGCTGAAAAAATGGAAGCCGAACTTGAAAATCCATACATTCTGATCTACGATAAGAAAATATCCACGATGAAGGAATTGCTTCCGATCCTGGAATCAGTTGCTCAAACCGGTAAACCGCTTCTTATTATTGCAGAGGATGTAGATGGTGAAGCACTGGCAACACTCGTCGTAAATAAAATTCGGGGATCCCTTAAAATCGCAGCGGTGAAAGCCCCTGGATTTGGAGATCGAAGGAAAGCCATGCTTGAAGATATTGGTATTCTTACCGGCGGAACAGTTATTTCCGAAGAAAGGGGATTCAAGCTTGAAAATGCAACGATTGATTACCTTGGCATGGCAGATAAGGTTAACATCGACAAGGATAATACAACGATCGTAAACGGCGCAGGTAAAAAAGAAGAAATCAGTGGAAGGATAAATCAGATCAAATCTCAGATTGATACCACCACTTCCGATTATGATAAAGAAAAGCTCCAGGAAAGGCTTGCCAAATTATCAGGTGGCGTCGCAATCCTTTATATTGGTGCAGCCACAGAAGTGGAAATGAAAGAGAAGAAAGATCTGGTTGAAGATGCCCTGCATGCTACCCGAGCTGCGGTTCAGGAAGGGGTTGTTGCCGGAGGTGGCGTAGCTTTCATCCGGGCAATCAAAGCGCTGGATAAAGTGGAGGTTTCTAACGAGGATCAGGTAACCGGTGTAAATATTGTAAGATTGTCTTTGGAATCACCCCTGAGAACCATCGTTGAGAATGCCGGTGGTGAAGGTTCTGTAATTGTACAAAGAATAAAAGAGGAAAAGGGAGACTTTGGATTTAACGCACAAACCGGAAAATTTGAAAAACTTTTCGCAGCCGGTGTAATCGATCCAACCAAAGTAACCAGGCTCGCTCTGGAAAATGCAGCTTCTATCGCCTCCCTGCTGCTAACTACGGAATGTGTAGTGGCAGATGAGCCAGAAGAAGAAAAAGCCCCTGCCGGACCACCAATGGGTGGCGGTGGAATGGGAGGAATGATGTAATTCATTCTCCAGAGTCATATAAAAAGCCCGAAAAAACGCTGTAAGAACACGGATCAGTTCCGGTAACTTTCGGTGTTTTTCAGGGCTTTTTTTATGTTAAAATTAGTTCAAAAGGTATTTTTAAAATATCCCGGAAATCTTCACCGGATTCCTGCATATCCTCATCTTCCTGTTCATAAAACCAGCGGACCAGGACTGTTTTACCCGATTTAAAGATATTTTCAAATTTTTTAAAGATCTCGAACAAACTTTTTGAAGAGCTGGTGTTAAAGTATTCAAGTTTAATGACTATCAGGGTTCTGTCCCTGGGACGTTCCAGATATGTATCCACCCATTCCACTACCGGTTTGTAAAATTCAATGGAGTTTTCAGGAATGGATCTCCCTGAAAATTCCAGTCTCCCCTTATCAGCTTCTAAAATTATGCTGGGAGTTTTAACCGTCCCATCAATCAGTAAATTTTCCATTAGAATTAGCTGTTATTTTAACCTCGAGAAGAAAAAAATAATGATCATCATCGACAGGAATGAAATGATTTTGCAGATTTCCTCCCGATTTCCGGATGATCTCTATCAAACCCAGGCCAGCTCCTCCTTCCGGAGTGAATATTCCATTCCCAAGCTTATTAAGATATTCGTCTTTTAGATCATTCCCTGATAGGGCAGTGAAATTCTGTAATTTTTCCATTAAAAGGTTGGCTTTGTCTCTCTTGATGTAATTTCCGGAAACAATTATATAATGTTCATGAGACTTGAAAAGATAAAATATAAATGAATTGAAATTTAACATTGTAAACTCCTCCCGATGAAGAAAAATATTTTGCAGGATTTCAATGAGAACGATTATGATCCTTTTCCTGGTGCGTGGATTCAGTTCATTGGTATCCAGTTTTGACTCTACCAGCTGCATGATCAAATTGATCGTAGACAGACTGGGATTCCCTTTGTAGGATAACATCATATCACCGATTTCACTGTTTTCATACTTCAGAAGTTGGCTTAACATGAGGTTAACGATTGATATCTTGGTGAAAATTTATTAAAAATCTTTGCAATGACCAATTATTTCTTGATAAAATTACATTTAGGCTCCTAAAATTTTTAAATTTCTGCATTTTTTTAACTTCTGGGGCATCCCGGCTGGATTTATTAATTAAATTTTTTTCAAAATAGATAATTATCTATTTTAGCGGCGGTTTTTAAAATACAATCAATTTAAATATGGATACAGGTCTAGTCATCATGCTTGTGGCATGGGTAGGCGTGGCAATATGGGTCACGGCCATCATATTTTCCCAGAAAAAACATCACCCTAAGGCATTATTTACTCTGTTTTTTGCGGAAATGTGGGAAAGGTTCTCGTTCTATGGTATGCGTGCCTTACTGATCCTTTATATGACTAAGGTCCTTTTTGAACAGATGCTTCAGGGGGAAGCGGACGCAAGGGCCTATGGAATCTATGGTGCCTATAATGCGCTTCTTTATGCAGCTCCGGTTATCGGGGGAATGCTTGCCGATCGCTTGATGGGATTCCGAAAAGCCGTGATCATGGGAGGTATTTTTATGGCATTGGGGCAGTTTATCCTTGCCGGAACAATCGGCAATGAATCACTGTTTTTTATCGGCCTGGGTTTTTTAACCATTGGTAATGGATTTTTTAAACCTAACATATCCAGCTTTCTGGGAACCTTCTATGATAAAAACGATAAAAGAAAAGACAGTGCCTTTACGATCTTTTACATGGGTATAAACGTGGGCGCTTTGCTTGCGCCCCTGACATGCGGTTACCTCGGAGAAACCATCGACTGGTCCCTAGGTTTCCTCGTAGCCGGGCTGGGTATGATACTGGGTTTGATAGTATTCTGGAGGAATATGAGGCATTATGAGAACAAGGGTAATCCTCCCGACATTAAAAAATTAAAAGCTCCTTATTTTTTAGGATTAAGCAAAGAAAAGCTGATCGTGATAGGGGCCTTACTCTTCGTACCCCTGTTTGCCCTCCTCATAGATGCGGAAGGAATTACTAATTATATATTAATCGTTGTCGGGATCTTATGCTTAGGATATCTAATTATTACCGCCTTGATGGCGGAAGACAAAGTTGAAGGTCAGCGGTTACTGGTCTTTATATTTCTTTTCTTTTTTCATATGATTTTCTGGGCCCTTTTTGAGCAGGCAGGTGGATCGCTTAATATTCTTACCGATAGATACATAGACCGACACGGAATCGAAGCATCACAGTTCCAGGCGGTTAATCCATTGTATATCATATTACTTGCTCCGCTCTTCTCGTGGATCTGGGCGAAATTGAGTAAACTGGGTGTGGAACCCTGGACCCCTGTCAAGTTTTTCCTGGGCCTCGTTCTAATGGCTTTGGGATACCTCATCATAGTATGGGGAACAAAAAGTGCCATTGGGACCGGCAATATGATTCCTCTCTTTTTCCTGATGGGTATGTACTTTTTCCATACAACCGGTGAATTAAGTCTATCCCCGGTGGGACTCTCCGTTGTTACCAAACTCTCCCCGGCCAAAGTAGTGGGATTTGTGATGGGTTCCTGGTTTCTATCGATTGCTTTTGCTCATAAGATTGCCGGATTCCTGGGTCAGTTAATTGCAGGGCCTGGCGGTGAGGAACTATCAGCCGACACAGCTTTGACCGCCTTTTCGAAAGTTTATCTCTTCTGGGGGGTTTATGTGGTCTTGGGAGCGGCTTTGCTACTTCTCATATTATCGCCTTTGCTTAGAAAATGGATGCATGGCATACATTAACCGGTGTACAAAAAATCATTTGTACCCGATTTTTACATTTAAAAAGATAACTGAGGACTGATTTTTATACGGTTCCTCAGTGTTCAGGTGAACGTGTGGGAAGAATCGAGGTTCCCTTATTAGATGACCGATACATAGCTTTTGAATCATATTTTAAATTTATACTCTTTGGCTATTCGTATTTATTTATATTTTTGTAGGTGTATAGGGATCTTATCGGTAGCAGAAAATCTTCACGTAACGCAAAAATTATTTTTTAATTATGGTTGAGACTGGAATCAAATCAAATCAATCAGATTTATACTCACTGGGCCTGAAATCAGGAAGGATCCATTGGAATTATTCGCCTGCTGAATTATATGAGGAAGTTCTTCGTAAGGGTGAAGGGATTATAACCGATCGCGGTTCCCTTATGGTAGATACGAGCTATTTTACTGGAAGGGCACCTAAGGATAAGTACGTGGTTTTGGATGAAAAAACGAAGGACAATATCTGGTGGGGACCAATAAACCAACCACTGGAACCGGAAAATTTCAAGGACCTATATAATGAAATGATAAAGTACCTGTATGGAAAGGAAATTTACGTAAGAGACGGATTTGCGGGAGCGGATCATAATTACCGGCTTAAATGTCGATTTGTCAATACCATGGCCTGGCAGAACCTCTTTTGTTATAATATGTTTATCAGACCTAATAAGGAGGACCTGGAACAATTCGTGCCGGACTTTACAGTTATTTGTGCCCCTGAATTTACAGCAGATCCTCAACGTTTTGGACTGCGTCAGAGTAATTTTGCTATTGTCAATTTATCCAAAAATATCATGATCATTGGGGGCACTGCCTATGCCGGAGAAATAAAAAAGGGCATTTTCGGTGTGATGAATTACATATTGCCAAGGAAAAAACACGTACTGACCATGCACTGTGCCGCCAACGTCGGGAAAAACGGTGACACCGCCATATTTTTTGGTTTATCAGGTACCGGAAAAACCACGCTATCCGCTGATCCCAACCGGATGCTGATCGGAGATGACGAACACGGATGGGCAGAAAACACGATTTTCAATTTCGAAGGCGGGTGTTATGCTAAAACTGTTAATCTATCGGAAGAAAAAGAACCGGACATATGGAATGCCATTAAATTCGGGGCCATCGAGGAAAATTTAAGATTTTATCCGGCCACAAGAAAGGTGAACTACGCGGATACCCGGGTTACCGAAAACACAAGGGTATCCTATCCGATAGATCATATCAAAAATGCTATCCAGCCATCCATTGCCGGGATTCCAAAAAACATCTTTTTCCTCGCCGCCGATGCTTTTGGTGTATTACCACCCATTTCCAAATTGAATCCCGGACAGGCTATGTACCATTTCATTAGTGGCTACACGGCTAAGGTAGCCGGGACTGAAGTAGGAATAACCGATCCTGTCTCCACGTTTTCCGCATGTTTCGGAGCTGCCTTTCTTCCTCTTCATCCTACTACCTACGCAGAAATGCTGGGTGAAAAAATGAAAAAACATAAAGTGAATGTTTGGCTGGTGAATACCGGCTGGATCGGTGGTAAATTCGGGGTTGGGAAAAGAATCGATCTGCCCTTTACACGGGCCATGATCAGTGCTGCCCTAGATGGAAAGCTCGATTACATCGAATATCATGTTGGATCCATGCTGGGAACACAGATCCCTACCTCCTGCCCCGGAGTTCCATCTGAAATTCTTCGTCCTAAAAACAGCTGGGCGGATCAGGGGGAATTTTATCGTACCGCCAACTTCCTTATGGATCAATTTCATAAGAATTTTGAAAAATATAAAGAATTCGCCAATGAGGAAATTCTGGCCGCCGCTCCAAAGAAGAATCCGGAATATGAGTAAAATAATTAATCCCATCTTCTTTTACTGATAAGAAAGGATTTCCAGAATCGCCGGGGTGATTATCCGGGAGCTGTGTTAGAAACTGATTCCAAATTCAAGGAAGAGAATTGGCCCGGTCCTATGATTATCTTTATTCCAATTTAACCTATGGCTTTAAAAACAAAAGTAAAAATCAGTCAGATTACCAATCTCAGTGATGCAAGGTATTGTGCCGGAATGGGAGTTCATTATCTTGGTTTCAATTTCAGCGTAAACCATGAAAATTATGTTTCACCGGAAACTTTCCAGGAAATTAAAACCTGGATTTCCGGGCCTGAATTTGTAGGTGAATTTGAAGACTCAGAACCGTCTTATATCCGGGAAATCATCTCCAAGGTGGCTCTCGATTGGATCGAAGTCTGCCAACCGGAAAAATTAAATGAATTATCTTTAATTGGAAAACCGATTATATTGAGATGTAAGGTTGACCGGTGTGGTTCCTTATCACAGCTGGAAGATGAGATGAATTTTGCTAAAGATATGGTGGATTTCTTTCTACTTGAACGCACTGCCGGGGATATTTACAGTATGGAAAAGATCTTCAAACTCTCCCAAACCTATCCTATCTTGTTGGGATTCGGGATCAAAAAAGAAAATGTGCATAAGATCGTTCTGGAAACTGAAATAAAGGGGATTGCTCTCAAGGGTGGCAGGGAAGAACAGGTGGGATTCAAGGATTATGAAGGGTTAGCTGATATTCTTGAAGAATTAGAAATAGAATAGGTACTAGGTTTCTTCAATCTCTACCTTTTTTGAATACAAAGGACTTTTAATCCCGATTATTCCTGTAAACAATATGAATATCACAATACGAACAGATTGTAAGCTGTTAATTTTCAATAAGATGAACGATGGTACCGATAAATGTTATTAAAATATCCAAATTTGAAATCTTCCCGATCTGGACGGCC
>WOR8_10004760_pt1 | contig 16205 bp, 13 predicted proteins | sample DeeMarSeWOR38_10_FD_19890 | JGI IMG/M metagenome (IMG submission 19890) | reverse complement strand
CTTCGGAGGTGGCAGAGTTGTTGGCCACCCACATCACCCGAGATATACGACAGCTGGAAAGCTGCATAATAGGTATCGTAGCTAAGTCTTCACTGATGGAGAAGCCTATTGATTTCAGACTTGCCCACGAGGTTCTGGAGTCGGTTTGTGACAGCCGCGAGGCAGTAAGTATAGAACGGGTACAACAAGTTATCTGTCAGTACTTCAAGGTCTCGGTTGAAGCACTGAAGTCAAATTCCCGCAAAAAAGGCGTGGTATATCCCCGCAATTTGGGGATGTACTTCTGCCGCAAGTACACCGATGAAACCTTGGAGTTCATCGGTCGGGCCTTTAATCGATCCCACGCCACGGTTATCCACGCTGTGGATAACATCTCACGGCAGATTCAACAGAAGAGCGGTGTGCGTAATCAAGTAGAGTTTTTGGGGCAACAGCTCGAAAGTCCCTCCTCTAGTACTTCACCCTTTGCCATGTAAGATAGCCGGGATTTTTTGAAAAGCGGTTGTTCACTTAGCTCCGAGGGATAACTACATATCCCCTCCCCCCTCAAGAAACTCTGTCCCAATTCGTCATCCCGGCCAAGTCCGGTGGCGGACGCGAGCCGGGATCCAGAAAGAATCTGATTATGATTACTTCCACTAGATTCCGGATCTCGCCCGCCTTAGGCGGCCTCGTCCGGAATGACGGGTTTGGAGAATTGTGACATAATTTTCAGGGGGGAGAGGAGACTAGTTAAAGTTCTGACGGGTAGATTAAAAGGGTAATTCCATTGGTGTCCACAGGCGCGTACGTTTTTCCAGGCGGCAGCTTTAGGCCGGATGCTAGGGAAAAAGCCACCTCTGGCTGCATATTTGGATAACAGAGGCACTCCAGCCTCAGGTAACGGCTAGGCTTGCTAGGGGTTGGCCAGAACTGTTGAAACCCATCGGCCTGCTCTTGTAGAGACTGCCGTATTTCTTGCCATATTTCCCCTTTGAGTGGCTCTCGCTTTAGTCGGTCAAAAGCGGCAGTAAGGGACTCCCGCCAATTATCTAAAGTTGACTCACGGCTGAGCAACTGTCTGAATTCCAGGACCTCTGCCAAGGAAAGGCACTGCGGGTCAGGAAGAATTGACAGAAGATGCTGTACCGGTTCCTTTGCCAGCGATTCTCCTGCAAGAGCGGCAAACTGGGGTGGCAACCGTTCGGCAATCTCCGACAAGACTTCTGGACTGGTAGTGAGGCCAGGAGAAGATACCATTTTCTCCTGTAAACAATAAAGACGGGTCCAGGCCCTCAACCGCTGGAATATATATTGAGTTCGAGGCGGATCCGACTCTTGCAATAATACCGATGTCGCTGCGCTGATTTCACCTTCTTCATTGGTACCAATGCCCACCTCTTCCTGGAACTTGGCTTCCAGTCCACGGATTCGCTCCAGTTGCAGATCCAATTCGACATGCTCGTGATCGAGTTGATCAGCGAGAAGGATGAAGACAGCATCGTTGACAAATGCTAGCTCTTCTTCACTCAACCGAGGGTGAGCCTGCCTAATGCTGGCCACGAGACCAGTGCGAGAGTCTTCGAAATCCTCCTGTAGGGCAAAGGTCTGAAGCAAATGAAGGATCCCGACATCCTGGTGAACTCTTCCCAATTGATCATAAGTTTTTCGTGCTCGGCTAACGGTTTCTAAGAGGACGGGGTCGGAGATTGGAGAGTAGAGTTGTACCATTTGAGAAGTCTGGAGCAAATCTGGCAGCCCAGGATCAGAATCAGGAAAAACTTGTAGTAGCCGAATTTTATCGAAGTAAGGCATTAACCGTTTCAGGTCATTCTCGTGCAGAAAGGTGTAGGGGAAGTAGGTGAAGGTCAATTCGTTGGTCTTTGTGTTCATAGTGTTCTCTTTTCATCGTTTATCAAGTTGTTCCTTGCCTCCCTTTTTCTGGCAAGAGCGGGAGACAGCTGCGCGCAGAGCGCATGGCATCAAGTAACTAATGTTAAATGAGAAGTGACATAAGTTATTCGCTAAAAAAAAGACCAGCAGGCAAAGAGGGTACCAGGTCGCGTTTATGGGCTAGCTCTAGTAGCGTTTTGATGGCAAGCCTACCCTTCTCTCCCAAATCGAGGGAGTACTCATTGACGTAAAGATCTATATGCTGCCTTATTGTCTCGTCGTCCACCTCTTGGGCGTGTGTCTTGATATAGGACCAAATTTCTTCCGAGTTTTGGCGAGCGAAATTCAGGCTCCTCCGAATAGCATCTTCGATTGCCCTGGCAACGTCAGAACCAAGGTCGCGGCGAACAAGAATTCCTCCCAGTGGAATTGGAAGATCTTGGGTTTCTTCCCACCAAGCGCCCAGATCCAGCACCTGATGTAGTCCGTAATTGTGATAAGTAAATCTCCCTTCATGGATGATCACACCAGCAGCAAACTCCCCGCGCTGTAACCGGGGCATAATGGTTTCGTAGGACATTGGGTGTACATGGGGAAAACCGTCTCCGTGAAGCTGGAGAAGCAGATTTGCAGTAGTTAGCTCTCCAGGAATAGCTATGGCTTCGCCGCGCAGGCTGTCCATATCCCTTGCTTCTCTTGCTACCACCAGGGGGCCGCAGCCCCTCCCTAGGGCAGCACCAGAGCTAAGCAGCGCGTAGCGCTTTACCACCAGTGCGAAGGCGTGAAAAGATATTTTGGTAAAGTCCAGTAGGGCTTCCCTTGCAAGTTTATTCAGGGTTTCCACATCTTCGTGGATTATCTCTAGCCGGTAGCTGGGAACCTGAAGCTTTCCAGTGGCGAGTGCGCCAAAAATAAAGGTGTCGTTGGGACAAGGGGAGAAACCAAAGGTCAAGGTTTTCATGCTAGTGTTACCTTGGTTGTAACGAGAGAATACTATAATTACGGCGCGGCACGCTGCAGATCGACTGGGCGCTACAACCGTATTTATTATTTAACTAAGATTAAATATTAGCACAAGGGTGGAAAAACTACTCACGCCTTTTGCCAATTTTCGAGTAAATAGATAACGGCTCGCTGACAATTTTGCAAAGCCTTGCCCAGCTGCCATCTCTTTTTGTTTCGGTCACCGGCCCGATTGCTCAATCCCCTGATTTCGAGAAACGGTACTTGATAGCGGAGGCATACTTGGGCAACTGCTCCACCTTCCATGTTTTCACACAGAGCCCCAAAGAGCTTAGATAAAATACGGGCCCTAGGGATGCTGCCACTTATGGCGGAAACTGTGACGAATGGCCCCACATGTATTCGGGGTGAGGAGGGAATAGACTCCCACTCACCGAGCAATTTCCTGCTGTGCTTCAACTCCAGCTGGTCCACCTCCATTTTGTTAAAGATGAGCTCCCCCTTGCTTTCCATTAGGGGAATGCCTATGGCATCAAGTGGCTGCCAACTGCTAATAGTTGCAACACCCTCATCCCCAAGAATTTCCTCACTGGCCAGTGCCACATCGTTGATCTCAACCCCCGCCAGATCATATGCCCCTGCAGAGCCCCACATCCAAAGACGTGAAACTGAGTAGCTGGATAAGATGGCTGCTGCCGCAGCAGCAGCGTTTATTTTGCCCAGGCCGCTAAAAGTGACAAGTACCTTTTTGTCGCCGAGACTACCGTGAAGAATTTCCAGGTCGCCCTTGGTCTCAGTCCGAAGAATTCTGCACTGATCAAGGATAAGCTCTCCCTCGGTGGGGAGAGCAGCCATTAGGGCGAAATAGTCAGATCTCTTACCAAGAACCATCTATGCCTCTCTATTTCATTAGGACGTCGAAAAATCCGAAATCCCTCAATTCTAAATGCCTAAAATGTCTAAAGTGAACTAATATGCCTAAAGTTAAGGTAAGAACTAATAGCTTATGGGTTATAGGTCGTTAAAATTGTTCTAGTCGTCCATCACAGAGCTCAAAAGTCGGAGATCAGAGATCAGCTTTACCCCTGACCTCAGACATCTGATCTCTGAACTCTGAGTTCTACTAGCTGCCTGCTGACCGCTGCCTCCTGTCAGCTATCTTTTCCCCATGCTCTATGCCCTATGCCAAATCCCACATCACATTAGCTTACCTAAATAGTTGAAGGTGCTGTGCGCTTGCGGGCAGCGCTTCTCTTCCAGTCCCCTCAGGAGGTCATAGAATTGACGACTCTGCAACTTTTGCCCTCTCAGGTCTACGACAAAATCTACCACACCCATTTTTTCCAGTTCGATTAAATGCTCAAAAAGGCAAAGTGGACGATCAGAACGGACCGAGGTCAACCCTGACTGCCTGTCATGTTGCAGCCTGTTTCTCTTCGAGCCCCAGATTGCAGATCCTTCCCGTGGCTTTAACCCCAGACGGCTAGTGAAAAGAGGTGGCCAGCCGAAGACCGTTGCCAAAGGGGTTAATCCCTGGATTGCCGGTGCCAATTCTTTTAGATTGTTTTGGTCGTTTTCTAAGGAGAGAATCACTCTTTGGCAACCCATCTCATTTAGCAAAAAGGCAGCATGTGAGTTAAGTACATTGAAGGTGTAGTCTGCAATGATGGCGTCGGGCGGCCGTGAAAATAAGCGGAAATGCGCCCAGTTGGCCACCAGCCAGCGGTTATGTCCCATTTGCTGCAATTTGCCTACCTGCTCCCTAAAAAATTCCAAATCCTTCTGGTGAATTATTGCTGGTAGACCCCAGAAGAGACGATTTCTTTTAGTCGAAACCATTTTTCCTTTGGACAAGGAATTAAGATTGGACTTGGTGGCCTGCAGGATAATCCAGTCGGCATTTGACTCAAGGGCGGTATTCAGCAGGGCTAAATGCGATAACCTAAGGTAAAGGGTCCTGGGTTGCTTATCTGATTTTAGTTTTTTTGGTTGGGGCGGGGTCTTGGTCTCCATAACTGGTCCAGAGCCAACCACCTGAGGTTTCGAGGTTTTTTCTTTGAGAAGACGGCGGAGTTTGGCTGCTGAAGGGTTCTTCCCCGACTTGGAACCGGTTTTGAAGACCCGGTCTCCCCGGCGTGCGTCACGAATTCGTGGGACAGCAACTAAAGTTCCGCTTGAGGCCACTGCCGGATGCTTACCTTTCACAACCATCTCTCGGATAGTGAAAGCGGTTTTTTCCACTTCCTCATCCGAATCCAACCGCAGTCTATCGCCAAGTGCCAGGGGACAACTCAACTTCAGTCCCATACGGTTGCCACGCACCCATTCCACCTTGGCAGCAAGGCGACCACTGGCACCGCTGCGATGGGGTGTAATGATCTCCCCGCTCTGATCGGCCATGAGAAATCCCTGGGTGGGTTTCCGGCCGTATGCGTCTTTAAGGAGGCGTCGGGCTTTGGCAATTGCCTCGGTCTCATCACCTGGTGCAGCGTCCAATACAAGTCGATAGGCACGGACAACCCCTGCAACATAAGATGAAGGCTTCATGCGACCTTCAATCTTGAAGGCGGCAAGTCTGAGTTGGCGCAACCTGGGGATCAAATCTATAGCAGAGAGATCGTTGGGGGAGAAAAAATATCCTTGGTGTCTGCCTGAGCGATAGAGTCGTCTGCAAGGCTGCACACACCTGCCTCGCACGCTGCTCCGGCCTCCATAGAAGGAACTGGCCAAACAGAGACCTGAGTAAGAATAGCACAGGGCTCCGTGAACAAATACTTCCAACTCTGAATTGGTACTGGCAGCGATGCGAGCAAGTTCTTCAATGGTAAGCTCACGGGCCAACACCACTCGCTGGAAACCCATGCTGTGCAGTTGCTCGACTCCGGCGGAGTTGTGAACGGTCATGAGAGTGCTGGCGTGTAGATTCAAGTTGGGAAAGTGAAGTTGGCATAACCGCGCAATGGCACCATCCTGGATTATGAGCCCATCGGGCTCAACCTGAGAAAGGCCGGAAAGGGTATTAACTATTTCCTCGATTTCCTCTTCACGCACTGCAGCGTTCAGGGCCACATACAATTTCACTCCCTGCCTGTGGGCGTATTCGTTCAATCGGGCAATGTCTTCAAGGGTGAAGTTGGCTGCCAGGGCTCTGGCGTTTAAATTACCATACCCCACATACACGGCGTCGGCACCATTTTCCAAGGCGGCGAAGAAGCTTTCAATATTTCCCGCCGGTGCCAGTAACTCTGGAGTGTTCATAACGATTCGCCATCAAGGTTGAGATCCTTGATCAACCGGACAAGAGCCGCAACTGAGAGATCGAATAACTTCCTACCCTTTTCTTCCGAGGCATGGCTGGAGTCACCCCACACTCCACCTGGCCAGTAACGCAATTTATCCCTGACCAGCAAGTGTTCAGGAAAACGAGGCCACTCCCGCGGTCTGGCCTCTCCCACCAGGTGGGGACGTAAATGAAGCATAACTGAAGTCTCCGCCTCACCCGCGTGGGAGTCGTCTTCGGTGGTGAGCACCTCCTGCCAGGCAACCTTACCCAGATCTAAAAGGGAAAGCACCGCCAGTTGAATGTCAGGATGCCTCTGAAGAAATTCTTCGCCGACCTCGATGAGGCAAGACATGTGAAGACTGCTAGCATGTCCAGAGATCATGAGAAAATGACGCAGTCCCTGCCGGTAAAGATCAGAAACTAAATCAGCAGTGATTGTCCGTAAAGTTGATGGTCTGATGCCCACGGTACCAGCGTGATGGCGCGTACTTCGGCAAACACCATAGAATAAAGGGGGCGCCACAAATACTGGAATTTGTTTCGAGGCCTCTTTGCATACCTCATAGACATGAATGGTATCTGTACCCAGGGGAAGATGCGGTCCGTGTTCTTCGGTGGAACCAAAAGGGATGATCACGGTTCTTGTCTTTTCTAGGCCTGAGGTAAAATCATCCATGGTGATTTCTTCTATTATCACAAGCTTCCCTCATTTGAGATTTCGGATTTCGGATTTCGGATTTGCCAATCATTGCGGATTGCTGGAAAAATGGTCTATTAGGGAGGGGCCTCATCCTTCTTCAGTCAGGGGTTTCCAGGTTTCTCTTAAGATGGTCCATTGGCCGCCATGCCAGAGAAGATGAAGAGTTTTAAGGCCAAAGTCCTGATGGATGTCGGAACTATACTGTTGCTTGCAGACCACCACTGCCCTGTTGTCATTCACCTCCAATTCGATATCAGTCAACTGAATGACTCGTTCCCGGGAGCGATGAAAAAGCTGCTCTTTGTATCGTTTCCAGCCTCTGAACCCCATGCCCCCAGCTTTGAATCGAGGATGATAACAGGCCAGGTATTTAGATAGAGTTCCCTTTTCCCAGGCGCGCCTCCAATCCTCGACAAAGCGGTGAACCGATCCTTCACCATTCTCTCTGTCAGTAGGAGGTTTAGCTGCCAGCTGTATAGGAGGGGGTGCTCGACGACCTGATTTTCGCCACTTTTCACCTAGAATACGCCACTCTTCCGAATTCTGAATCAGATACAAATGCTTGAGGCCGGCGGAGGCGAATAGATCAGAGCGATATATTTCCTCAGCTGAGGCCAGAACCATCTTTCCCTGACGGTAGAATCGGATATCACTGAATTGGACAGAAATTATTTTATAGCGATGGTTTAGCCAGGCTTTCCTCTTACGCCAGCCTTGGAGGTCCAGATTTCTCCAGCTGAAGTCTGAGGCATAATAGGAAAGATAACGATCCAGATCTTTTTGTGACCAAGCTTGGCTCCAGCCCTCAAACCTCTCGAGTAATAACTGGCCCTGGCGAAGCAGATTGTCCCGCTCTTCATAATTCAGTTCTTTCTCGATAATGATAGGGGTGTTCCAGAGCCTGACGTACTTTTCGAGTTCAACCACGTCTCCATTGGCAAGGACAATACAGCCATTGGTACTGCGCTCTTTTAGTTCTTCGTTGGTGCCATGGACCCAAATGTTGTAGCCTCCTTTGTGTCTTTTAAGATCCAGAAGGTTAGGATAATTCATTGGAAAGGCCCTGGCGCCATAAGTGGGACTTAAGTATCTCTCCCCCACGGCCCTAGTAAAAAAATATACGCCTTCAGGAGTTTTCTGATCACCACTTGTCTGTTTGTCCCCAGGGCTCTCACCCGTGGCACACTTGAAGGTGGCCACAAGATTATAGTCCCCGGCAAACTCATAAACGAAGAGTCGCTGAGTAGCCTTTTCTACCAGGATTACGTGGTGGTGGTCTGCCTTGGGAGAGATAAGCAAATTGGCTGGCAGTTTGGCACAATTACTATCGACAGGTTTGCCCAAGAGGAGCAGAGTCAAAACCAGCAGGGTAAGCTTTGTTGATCCAGGTGGAGTTGCCCGTTGCCTTATTATGTGCATATCTTTGCCGTCTAGTCGAATGAGATATCAATTTCACAGATTCAGGAATCACCTGTGCCGAAAACCTGAGAGAAAATGGTATCAACATGTTTGAGGTAATAGTCTAAGTCGAATATCTCTTCTAGTTGGTCTGGGTGCAGATGCGCCATGACATCTGGATCGGCTGCCAGGCGGTCTTTGAAGGTGCCACCGTCATTCCAAACAGCCATGGCATTTCGCTGAGTGAGACGATATGCCTCGTCCCGGTCTACACCACTTTCCGTCAAAGCCAGGAGCACACGCTGCGAGAAAAATAATCCCCCGGTGCTCTCCAGATTCGCCCTCATCCTGTCTTGATAAACAACTAGCCGGTCAACCATCTTAGTGAGACGGTGGAGCATGAAGTCGAGCAGTATAGTACTATCAGGGGCAATAACCCGCTCAACCGAAGAATGGCTGATGTCGCGCTCGTGCCACAGAGGAATGTTTTCCATGGCCGCCAGAGCATTGGCGCGAACTAACCGCGCAAGTCCGGACAAGTTTTCACTGCCAATTGGATTTCTTTTGTGCGGCATAGCTGAAGAGCCCTTTTGGCCTTCGGAAAAATACTCTTCAGCCTCAAGAACCTCTGTGCGCTGCAAATGACGAATTTCGATGGCAATTTTTTCGATGCTGCTAGCAACAATAGCCAAAGTAGAAAAATACTGGGCGTGACGATCTCGTTGGATGACCTGGGTAGAAATGGGAGCTGGCTGCAATCCCAGCTGGGCACAGGCAAGTTTTTCAACTTCAGGATCTACATTTGCATAGGTGCCAACTGCTCCTGAGACTTTACCAACACTGATGGTCTCCTGGGCTCGGAGCAACCTTTCTCTATTACGGTCCATCTCAGAGTGCCAGAGTGCCAATTTGAGACCAAAGGTGATCGGCTCAGCGTGCACTCCATGGGAGCGCCCCATCATAATAGTGTTACGATGCTCGTAAGCCCGTCGCTTCAGAACTGAGAGCAAGGCCTGCATATCATCCAGCAAAATGTCTGCTGCTTGTCTGAGCAGCAAGGCGAGACTGGTATCCAGAATGTCAGAGGAAGTCAGTCCAAGATGGATATAGCGGGCGGAGTCTCCAACATATTCCGCCACAGAGGTAAGAAAGGCAATGACGTCGTGTTTTGTCTCACCTTCAATTGCGTCGATGCGATCCACATCGAAGTCTGCCTTTTGAGCAATCTCCTGGGCCGCTTGAGCAGGTATCTGTCCCAACTGGGCCATAGCGTCGACTACAGCTAGTTCCACCCTCAACCACTGACGATAACGGTTTTCCTGCTCCCAGATGCGACCCATTACTGGACGGGTATAACGTGGAATCATAATTTCATTCTTGCTTTAGTAAAATTTTTGCCGAGAAAAGATTGACCGCTTATATCATAATAACAGTCATAGAATCAAGTAGTTATGCAATTTCTGTGCAGAAGAGATAAGTAATTGAGGAATTAGAGAATTAAAAGATTAGGCTTCCTTCTTTTTCCACTCCCTGAATCCCTGAATTCCTGAATCCCTAAATTTTAGGCATTTTAGTTCACTTTAGACATTTTAGGCATTCATTGGGGGATTAGAGAACTAGTCTTCTGACTTGTCCTGTTTCAAAAATTCATCCAACCGGATGACTTTGGCAGGGGAGGAGGGCCGGGAGGTGAAACTGCCGCGCTGCTCCCGTCTTTTCAGCTCTTCTACGTGTTGTCTAAGCTGCTCATTTTTTCCGATTAACTCATCAATTTGACCTTCTACCAACTTCCATGAGAGATCCAGTTCGGTTGGGTCCACCTCCAAGTCGAGCAGAAGGTTTAGACGCTTTATCAGCCCACTGCAGAGCTTGTAATTTGTGCCCTGCAAGTAAGAGGCGGCATGCGCCCAGAGGCTAATTGACTCAATCTCCTGTTCCAGCGCTTTGGCAAGGAATAAGGAGTGGATGGCGCTAGGGCCCACATACTCAATGAGCTCCACAGGTTCTTTAAGTTCCCGAAGTCTCTGGACGTCATCCATGGATGCACCAGCAGCAGAGATTCTGGTCTCGTTGTGAAGCACTTCGTCGTGAAGACCTCCTAGGGTGATGAAGGTCCTTACCCCGAAGTGCTGGCAGAGTTGCATGAAAGCTTCTACGTACTGATGCCAGCATAACTGTGGCTCGGGACCGTAAAAGAGAATCAAATCTCTGCCTGCTGAGTTTGTCGAAAAATAGAAGCGGCTTCTGGGGAGATCCAAACTTTTCAAATGCCCGTTGGCGATGGTTACCAGGGGTCGATTAGCAGAGAAGAGAAAGAAAACATCGGACTCTAGACTGGCCAACTGCTGTGCTTCCAGGCTCTTAACCAGGAAGTCCACAGTGCTGGTGGCAACCTCACCAGCATTGCCCCAACCGCCAAAACCAGCCACCAGGGCAGGCTGGCGGAGAGAAGGCTCCGATAAATATTTGATCAATTCCATTTAGACGAGGCTCCCCGATCGATCAAAAGTGTCATAAATACTATATGCGCGATTAAAGAATCCATTAGCCGGTAGCTAACCATTTCGAACGTCGAATTTCGAATTTGTAAATTAAAGAATCAGAATACAAAATTCGCAATCCGCAATCCGCAATCCGCAATCCGCAATCTACAATCTACAATCTCACATCCCAAATCTCATGTCCTTTTAGTCTACTCCCTTTTCCAAAGCCAAGCAAGCAACCACTGGAACCCTGATCACCAGCAAGGCATCATCTGCCGTTCGACAGGCCGTTCGACAGGCCGTTCGACAGGCTCACGGTCCTGAGCAAAGTCGAAGGACTCACGGCCCTGAGCAAAGTCGAAGGGCGGCGTTGCCTTCGATCGCTCCTCCTTGCGGCGTATTACCCTATACGCCTCAGTCGTCGCTCCTCGGCGCCTTGCATCTAATACCTTGCTGGTGATTCAGGAATACTCCATAAGCCGCTGATTTCATGTCCTGATAACTAAATTAGACGGTGGATTTGGGGGAACAGAACTACCAATGTAGGGTATTTCAGGTTATTCCTGTGCTCCCAGACTATCGGGAAAATAAAATGCTGCTTGTGGTAAGCAGTGCTCCTAAACGCTTGAGAGCTCGCATTTTACGGCTTACTGCGGGCAGTCAACATTCATTGACAGCTGAAAGTGGCTGTGGCATATTAGTTACTTAGTTAAAGATTTGGTGCCTCAGGTAAGAAACGGACAACAACCTTCTTTTTAACACTTGCCGCTTTTAGTCAAAACCCGAAATCTGAGAAGCCGGGGACCTTTGGTAATACTAGAGCTGTCCCCAGAACGTCCTTTTTGCCAGGGATAGCCGATAACTTAAAAACTGTGGTGCTCCTTATCTAGGCCACGATTCAAGGGAGGATAGAAATGCCAGCAAAATCGGAAGCCGGGATCCTCTGGATCGAAGAGCTGCGCAAGGATGACATTCCTCTGGTTGGGGGCAAGAATGCCAACTTAGGTGAGTTGCACGGAGCTATAGGTGCGCCGGTCCCTCCAGGTTTCTGCCTAACCGCAAAAATGTATCGTGAATTCATGGAAGAGGCCGGTTTAGACAAAAAGGTGAACCAGATCCTCGAGGACCTGGACACGAGCAACCTGAGTGCCTTGCTGCAAGCGTCGGAAACAATTCGTGAGATGATAGAGAAAACTCCGATTCCAGAGAGCATCATCAACCAGCTTGTTGAGGCCTATGAAGCATTGGCTCAAAAGTGTGGCAAGGCTGATGTGCTAGTGGCGGTGCGCTCGTCTGCTACGGCGGAAGACCTACCGGACGCAAGTTTTGCCGGTCAACAGGATACCTTTCTCAATGTGAGCCCAGAGGATTTAGGGGAGAAAGTGAGAGCTTGCTGGAGTTCTCTTTTCACCTCCCGGGCTATCGCCTACCGCGAGGAAAAGGGCTTCCGCCACCAAGAAGTGCTCCTGAGCGTTGGCGTCATGGAGATGGTTCAGGCCAGGTCCTCCGGCGTGACCTTTACCATCGAGCCGGTCTCAGGGGAGACCAACAAAATCATCATCAATGCAGCCTGGGGGCTTGGTGAGGCGGTGGTAAGCGGTCGGGTGACCCCGGATGAATACGTGGTGGACAAAGATAGCTTGGAGATCCTGGAGCGCCATGTGGCAGCGAAAAAAGAGAAGTGCGTGCGGCGCCCGGAGGGGGACACTGACTATATTGAAGTACCCGAAGACATGCAGTCGGTACCAGCCCTTACCGATGAGGAAGTAATTCTTATCGCCGAGGAAGCGAAAAACATTGAAGCCCACTATGGCGGGGCTCAAGACATCGAGTGGGCCATTGACGATGAAGGCAAGCTCTTCATCTTGCAAGCGAGACCAGAGACCGTACACAGTCAGGAGGTTCCCGTGGAGAAAGCCGCAGTAGAGGAAACAGTTCGTGCAGAGATCCTTCTGAAGGGCTTAGGAGTAAGCCCCGGTGTAGCCAGTGGGCCGGCAAATGTGGTGTTGAACGTGAGTGAGATGGAAAAGGTGAAAGCGGGTGATATTCTGATCACCAAAATGACAACCCCTGACTGGGTGCCGGTGATGAAAATCTCCTCGGCGATTGTCACCGACTCGGGAGGGAAGACTTGCCACGCAGCTATTGTGAGCCGGGAACTCGGCATTCCATGCGTGGTGGGGACAAATAATGCTACCGAGGTTCTGGCAGATGCTGGTGACATCAGCGTTGACGGGGCCACTGGGGTAATTTATCAGGGTATCATCGACAGAGCCAAAGAGGAGGCAGTGCAGCCGTGTAGGGTTGCTCCGAGCGGAGCACATGATGCTGAGTGTGGGCAAACACCCCAGGCTTCTTCTGGAGGAGGGGGGAGCCGAAATCATGGTGGATAAGTTTACCGATGGCATTCGTACAGTAGCCGAAGCCTTCTTCCCGCGCCCTGTAGTCTACCGGTTTCTTGATTTCAAGCCGGATGAGTTTCTAGAAATGCCCGGAGGAGAGAAATACGAACGGGAAAATGTGGGGCCCAATCCAATGATCGGTTATCGGGGGCAGCATCGCTACATGAAAGAAGACGACATCTTTCGCTTGGAACTTCAAGCAATTCGACGGGTGCGACAAGACTATGGGCTGAACAATGTCTGGGTAATGCTTCCCTTTGTCCGCACTTTATGGGTATTTCGCGAGGCTGTGCGGATAATGCGGGAGGAAGGGTTGGACAACCGGGCGGATAAAGATTTTCAGCTATGGATTATGGTGGAAGTGCCCAGCAGTGTCTTCCTGATCGAAGAGTTCTGTGCGGAAGGCATCGAGGGCATAAGTTTTGGCACCAATGACCTGACCATGCTCATTTTAGGGGTTGATAGAAACGATGCCAAAGTACAGGAACTGTATGACGAAAGAGACTTGGCGGTTCTGCGTGCCCTGGCCTACTGTATCACCATCTGCCGCAAACATGGTGTCACCACCTCCATATGCGGTCAAGCTCCAAGCGTTTACCCGGATTACCTCGAGTTTTTGTTGAGGTGTGGCTCCACCTCCATTTCGGTGCTTCCAGACAGCGTGGTGTCCGCCCGCAAAATGGTTGCCGCCTTGGAACGTAAAATTCACATGGAGCAAGTGGTGGGTGGAAAGATAAGTCCGCGGGTGGCCAAGTTCCCCATGGATGATATTTTCTTCTGGCTCAAGATGGAAAAGTAAAGCCGCAGCGCAAAGCGCATGGCGCGTAGCGTCGCGCGCTTTGCGCTGCTGCGCTCCGCTGTCATTTGGGCTGCGCCCGTCAATTATGGTCAATTGCCTTCGGCGTCATTCATGGTCACTCATTGTTGGTAACAATAAATGACAGCGAAGCGTAATGACGGCGGAGCCAAGTGACGGCTTTAGCCTAATGACCCACGGCTGCGATGAGCTTTGTGAAGGACCGCCAATCTTAACTGGGATGCCGATAAGGTAGAATCATTGGAAGGGCTTATTGAATATCTGAGTTGTAACTATCAGCAGGTAGTGGAGGTGGGGATAGGGCTCTACCCCAAGGTGGCTTTGGCCCTGCAGGCGCGTGGTCTCAAGGTAGGGGCCACCGATATCCAGCCCGCGTTTGTGGGACTTCCCGTAGAGTTTGATGACATACGGTCCCCGCGATTAGACCTCTATGAGGGCGCCCAGGCCATCTACGCGGTGCGCCCTCCTCTCGAACTGCTGCCATCCCTGAAAGGACTTGCAAATAAACTGGCCGTTGATTTGCTTGTCAAACCTCTGGCTGATGAGCCAGTGGATGGGCTTCTTATCAATCGTAGAGGTAGCTATTTTTATTTGTTTCCCGCCCAACTTTGATCCCACCAAGTTCCTTTGGCCATCTTTTTGCAGTTACATTTTTAGCCGCTTCCTGCAGAAGGGAAGCTGTGGTAAAGTTTGTCTAAAACTTGGATGAGTTTTAGGGTCTATGAAAAGTAGAAAAAAAGTGATCTATCTCGTAGGCGAGGGAACCGGGGAGACGGTTACCAAGCTGGCCAATGCTGCTTTATCCCAGTTTGCTCCAAACAGCACTGAGGTGCGCATTTTCACCATGGTGGAGGATACCGCCCGAATCCTTTCCATTTTGAGTGGGGCTCGGCGGGAGAAGGCGCTCATCGCCTATACCATAGTGGATCCCCAAAACCGTGATTTCCTTGAAAGGGAGGCAGCCAGACGAGGGGTGGAAGCCGTCGACGTTCTTGGTAGTTTTATTATTAAAATCGCCCTATTCCTGGACCAGAAGCCACTGGGCATTCCCGGAAAACAGCACCAGGCTGATGCGAGTTACTATCGGCGGATAGAGGCAATCGAGTTCACGGTGAAACACGATGATGGCCAGGGTCCCCATACTATGTACAAGGCAGACTTGGTGCTAATAGGATTGTCCCGCACCAGCAAGACTCCCCTTTCTTCTTATATGGCTCAGATGGGTTGGAAAGTTGCCAATGTCCCCCTCTTTCCTGATATAAATCCCCCTAAAGAGATTTTTACCATAGATCAGCTCAAGGTTTACGGTCTTATCATCGAGTCTGAAGCCCTGGTTCAGGTGAGAAGGGAACGACTTAAATACCTCGGGCTGCCGGACCATGCCGATTACGCTGATCGTCAAAAGATTGAAGATGAGATTAAATGGTGCCGGGCCTTCTACCGCAAGCATCCGCAGTGGCCTGTAGTTGATGTTTCTGGAAAGGCAATAGAGGAGACAGCCGCCAAGATAATGCAACTCCACCAAGCCAGGATAGGTGCTCGGGAAAGGGCGGTCTGGCAGAAGGCCGAGCACAGGCGACAGTGGGGTGAAAGATTGAAGTAGGTTTGTGGCGGGCTAGAGGAGTATTCTGCAAGTGGAAAAAACGGGATTGAAGCTTGAGATACCCGGTTGGGGAACCCTGACCGCAAAGCAGGCCCTGTTTGATTTGAACGGAACCCTGGCAACTGACGGGATCTTGCCGGAGGCTGTCAAAGAAAAGCTGCGGCTTCTGCAGGACCTGTTTACCGTCTATTTGGTTACGGCTGATACCCATGGCACTGCCGCCGACTTGGCGAAGGATTGCGGAGGGATCGAAGTTGCTCGCATCAAGGCCGGAGACGAGGCCGAACAAAAAGGCGAAATTTTAGAAAAACTGGGGCCCGCGCAGACAGTTGCTTTTGGAAATGGTGCCAATGACGTACTAATGCTCCGCAAGGCGTGCCTGGGGATTTGTGTTATGCACGGCGAAGGGACCTCTGTGCAGGCCATGCTGGCAAGCGATGTTTTCGTGGCAAGCGCAGAGGAGGCGCTGGACCTTTTACTGAACCCGGCTCGGCTGGTTGCTACCCTGCGTTACTGAAGTGCGAGGCTTGCCCGGAAGCAAGGGAAGGCAAAAATCACCACCCACCTGGAGAATAGAAAAAAATACAGGCAGAGCGGCTATTCTCCTGCTCACAAGTAGAGACTCAAGCTTAGCGGCTGTTAATTTTTTGTCGCAGAACGCCGGAGCACTTAAAGGTGACTACC
>WOR8_10003119_pt1 | contig 16206 bp, 14 predicted proteins | sample DeeMarSeWOR38_10_FD_19890 | JGI IMG/M metagenome (IMG submission 19890) | reverse complement strand
AGGATCGCAAATATGATACCGCCGATGATGAAGTGCGAGAACTTGCCATGTTCGAAATCTCGCTGCCGGTTTGCTTCTGTTTGCACGCCAAACCAGCCTGCAAACAGGCTGCCGATAAAGCCAAGTGGTGTGATACCACTTTTTTTCTTACCGGTTTCGTCATTCATGATGTGCACTCTGGTTGCCAAAAAACAATGCCAAATATTAGCATCGTCTTATATTTGACACAATGCGGATCTTGCCCGCATATTGCATGAAAGCGGTCTCACTACAACTCGAGCTGCTTGAGATATTTCTTGAAGTCCTCGGCAAGCTCGTCATGCTCAAGCGCGAATTCAACGGTTGCCTGCAGGTAACCCATTTTACTGCCGCAGTCATAACGCCGGCCTTCGAAGCTGTAGGACAGCACCTGCTCATGCTCACGCAACCCGGCAATGCCATCGGTCAACTGTATTTCATCGCCTGCGCCGCGTTGGGTCGTTCTGAGAACATCGAAAATGGCCGGCGTAAGCACATAGCGCCCAACAATGGCCTGGTCTGACGGCGCTTCTGAAGGTGCAGGCTTTTCAACGATCTGCTCCACTCGCGCAATCCTGTCAGTAATCCGTTCTCCGGCGACCATACCGTACTTGTCACTCTCCTCGATAGCGACTGTCTGGGTGCCAATTACTGAAGACTGGTATTCATCAAACACCTTTACCATTTGCTTGACGCAGCCATCGCCTTCATTACGAATCAGGTCATCCGGAAGAATCACCGCGAACGGATTATTGCCGACAGCGGCCTCGGCACATAACACCGCATGACCCAGACCCAGCGCTTCCGATTGCCTGATGAAGACGCAGGCAACGCCATCCGGGATAACATCCTTGACGATCTTCAGCAAGTCGAGCTTGCCGCGTATTTCCAGTTCAGTCTCCAGTTCATAGGACTTGTCGAAATGATCAATGATCGAGTTCTTGGTGCGCCCGACAATGAATACCAGCTTGTTGATGCCTGCCTCGATGGCTTCCTCGGCACCATACTGGATCAGGGGCTTGTCGACGATGGAGAGCATTTCCTTGGCGACCGATTTCGTTGCTGGTAGAAAACGTGTACCCAGACCAGCTACCGGGAATACGGCAGTTTTTACAGATGACATGCTAAAACCTTGATAATTATCATTTTGAATACAATTTTAACCTATACAGAGTCCCAGTGCCGTAACAGCTATGTTATATTTCGCGCTTTCTGGACAAACACGAAATTATCATGACTTACGTTGTTGTAGAAAACTGCATCAAGTGCAAATACACAGACTGTGTGGATGTATGTCCGGTAGACTGCTTCCATGAAGGACCGAACTTTCTGGTCATCGATCCTGAAGAATGCATCGATTGTACTTTGTGTGAACCTGAATGCCCCGCAGAGGCCATTTTTGCAGAAGACGACATACCGGCAGGCCAGGAACACTTCCTGGAACTGAATGCAGAACTGACGGCTGAATGGCCGGTCATTAACGTCAGCAAGGATCCGCCAGCCGATGCTGCGGAATGGGACGGCGTCGAAGGCAAACTCCAGTATCTGGAGCGATAATCAGACCATGGCGCTGTCTGCCGATATTCTGCTCGCGGAATATGAAGACATCGCTGAACGGACTGCCCGGATCCTGCTAGAGACGCATCGGGATAAATTACCTGACCTGTCTTCGATCTGCATCTTTACCCCCAGCCAGAACCTGTCGCCGCAGTTCAGAAAATGCATTCTGGACAATCTGCCTGAAAACCTGTCCGCTGTTATCCCACCGTTTACAGGTACCCTGCGGCACTGGATCAGCGATCATGTTGCTTTACCGGACCCCGCGGTCAGCATACTTTCAGACCAGGCACGCCAGTTGCTGTTTGTCGAGGCACTGGCTGAAAACCCCGCACTGTTCAAGGAAGAGAACAAATGGCAGGTCAGCACAGCCCTGCTGCAGCTGTTCGACGAGCTTGCACTGAACCAGGTCAACAGCCTCGAGCAAGGCAGTGATGAATGGAACAAAACGCTGGGCAATGCCTATGACTGCGAGGATTCAAACCCGCATTTACAGCGGGAGGCCGGACTGGTCTATACCTTGTGGCACGCATGGCAGCAGCAGCTACAGGAAGGTAAGCTGCTTGATACAACGAGTGCTTATATCAAGCGCCTGCAACAGGCCAGAACCCTGGTTAACGGCAAGCGTCATTTTTTCCTGATCGCACCTGACCACCTGACGCCATGTGAACAACATTTCATGGCATTCGCAGCTGAACACAAGCTGTGCACGATCATCGACTACAGCAGGGAAACGGTTGCTCTCGATAATCGTTCGCCGGCTGCAACATCGGTATTCATCAATAGCGCTTTTGATGTAAAGGCTGCGCCGATAAAACAAAGAGCCGAAGATTACAGGCGGGCCCACAACTCAACATTGCCATTCTCGATCTTCTATTCAAGCGACGCGGAAACGGAAGCGCGTGCAGTCGATCTGCAGGTGCGTTTATGGCTGCTGCAAGATAAACAGAATATCGGCATCGTCTCTGAGGACCGCAAACTCTCCCGCCGGGTGCGTGCCTTGCTGGAACGAGCGGATGTCTATATACAGGATATGGCCGGCTGGTCATTATCAACCACCAGTGCCGCTGCGGTGCTCGAGCGCTGGCTTGAATGTATCGAAGAGGATTTTGATTACCGGCCGATGCTCGATATCCTCAAATCACACTTCTTCAACTCCGGGCTGGATCATGAAGAACAGCTCGAAAGCGTCTATCGCCTGGAAAACGATATCATCCTGCATGAAAACGTCGGCCATGGTATCAAGCGTTATCGAAAACAGCTTGAATACCGCCTGCATCGCCTGGAAAACTGGCCCAGAAACACCTACAGCAATATTGTCCAGCTGCTCGACCAGCTGGATTCAGCCTCCCGCTACCTGCAGCAACTCTATCGCTCGGATAAAAAATTCAGCCTGGAAAAATACCTGGATGCGCTCACCACCAGTCTTCAACAGCTCGGCGTAATCACATCGTTTGCTGACGATGCGGCGGGCATACAAATACTCAATGCCCTCGAAGACATGCGCAATGGTCTGCAGCAGTCGACACCGGAGATGCACTGGATCGATTTCAGGATATGGCTGGGCATGACGCTGGAGCAGCAGACCTTCAGTCCGCAGACCGCGCCGTCCCCTGTCAGGCTGATGAGCCTGGCTCAGGCGGAGTGTCAGCATTTCGATGCATTGATCATCGCTGCAGCTGACAAACAGCACCTGCCGGGAAAACCGCAAGCCTCACCGTTTTTCAACCAGTCGGTGCGCCTGTCTCTAGGTCTTTCAGACTGGCAGCAGCAGCGTGAGCAAAAACTTGAACAGTTCAAACGCCTGTTGCAAGCAGCAGCAGAAATTCTGATTACATGCAAACACGAAGAAAACGGTGAACCGGTGCCGCTGTCACCCTGGGTTGAAGCATTGAAAACATTCCATGCATTGACCCATGGCAGCTCGTTACAGAACACGCAGCTGCAACGCTTACTGGATCAAAACACATCGGTCTTTATATGCGACACGGACAGCCTGCCGGGAATACCGCAACGCCCGGCCCCGTCGCTGCCACCCGAATCGATGCCGGCCAGGATGTCTGCCAGTGCGCATCAGCGGCTGATCGACTGCCCTTATAAATATTTTGCCGGTGACGGCATGAAGCTGAAACCACCCGACGAGATCCGGGAAGAACTGCAAAAATCCGACTATGGTGAACGGGTACATAAAATCCTTAATGCCTTTCACAGTCCGGTGAAAAATCTACCCGGGCCTTTTACAGACAAGCTCACTGAACAAAACAGGGACAGGGCGATCAATCACCTGGTGATGATTTCAGAAGCGGTATTCAAACAGGATATGGAGGATAACACCCTGCATCGCAGCTGGTTGCACCGATGGATGCAGCATGTTCCCGCGTATATCAACTGGCAGATCAAACAACAGCAGGACTGGGACATTAATGAAACCGAAAAACAGTGCGAAGCCACGTTGAATGATATCGACCTGACACTCTATGGCCGGCTTGACCGCATCGATACGCATGTTGAACAGGACCATCATCATTGCATCATCGACTACAAAACCGGATCAACAGCAAGTCAGGCCGATGTTGATTGCGGAGAAGATGTTCAGCTTGCCAGTTATGCGCTTTTAGCCGGAGATACCAGCTCGGTGATGTACCTGTCATTGGATGAAGGCAACGGTTCGGTCAGAACCAGGGCCAGCCTTGAAGGTGAAGACCTGCGTTCACTGACTCACGATATCCGTGAGCGACTGCAAACTGTCATCAACATGGGGCGCGAAGGCAGTCCCCTTCCCGCCTGGGGTGATGAGAAAACATGCGGTTACTGTGATTTTACAGGGCTTTGCCGAAAAAAAGTCTGGGGCGGGATCATATAAAAAGCCGCCGGCCCTGAGGGCGCGACGGCTTTCAGTTGCAAGAAACAGTCGATCTACTGTATTGCGTATAACGAACCGTTTACACTCGAGAAATAAACAACACCACCTTTGACGGTTGGCGATGAATAGATCTTGTTATCGCTGCGGTATTTCCAGCGCAGGTTGCCGCGGTTCGCTGTCAGTGCGTACATATGCGTGTCAGTACTGCCTACATATACCGTACCTGATGCGACAACGGGTGCGGAAAACACCGGACCTTCTGTTCTGAATTCCCACTGACGGGAGCCGTTACCGGCATCGAATGAATAAACATATCCATCCTTGCTGCCCACAATAACTCTGTCATCATCAATTGCCGGCGATGAAAGCACCTGGCCTGCTGTTTTCTTCTGCCAGATTTCCTGACCCGTCCTGATGTTGATTGCATGTACCACTTTGGCGTCCGTACCCACATAAACCTTGTCCCCATCAACTGCCGGTGATGAATGGATTTTCTGCTGTGCATTGAAACGCCAGAATTCCTGGCCTGATTCAATACCAACGGCATACAGGTATCCTGTCATCGTACCGAAGAAGACGTGTTCGCCATAGACAGCCGGCGAACTGTACACACCGCCCTTGGCATCAAAACGCCACTTCTCATATCCGGTCTCAGCCTCGACAGCATACACATGACCATCTTCGCTACCGAAGTAGACAACATCGTCAACAACTACTGGCGATGATGAAACAGGCCCCTTGGTCGGGAATTTCCACCGGGTGCCATGGGTTTCAGTGTCGATTGCATACAGGTTGTTATCCCAGCTGCCGACGTATAGAACACCATCGACCAGCGCAGGTGTTGATTCAACATTGCCTTCGGTCTGGAATTTCCAGTTGAGTATCCCTGTATCCGCATTCACTGCGTAGAGATAGCCATCATTTGCACCCAGGTAAATTTCCTTGTCACCCGCGACAGGTGATGAATAAACCTTATCGGGTGCGCTGAATTTCCACTTCAGCGTATCCAGTGTGGTCGGCCCTGCATCACTGATACTGGCACTGCGTGTCGGATCGCCACGGAACATCGCAGTCGTACCCGAACCGCATGATGTCAATAATAGAGGTAAAATCGCCGCGCCAGCGATTAACAGGTGTCTGTAGGACATAGTTAACTCCTGAATTACTTTATAGTCTTATTAGCCCGATTGGTATTTTGGTTTTATAGAGTAAAAGAATAGCGCACAGAGTTGAAAACGCTATATTTTGGCGATTATTCCGCCCAAATTGTGCGCACATACAGGCAGAAAGACAGGTTTTACGCAAAGGCGCGAAGACGCTAAGAGCGCAGAGGCTAATACCTGTTTTGTTGTTATGATCTGGATTAGAACACAAGGAGCGGCTTTAGCCACGACTGCGTATTCAGGTGGCGGTTAATATTTGCCGCAAACAACGCCAGAAACGCGAATCACTTTTTTATTAATGAAACATGTTGCGTATTTTGCGTTATTCGCGGCTTGAGCCGCCCCTGCATCAATATGTCTCTGCGCTCTTAGCGCCTTCGCGGCCTTTGCGTTTAATTCAATGTTTATCTAGCCCGGATTCGCCGTATTACCGGCATGGCACAGGATCTCATAGGAAATCGTACCCGCATGACCGGCCACGGTATCGACTGACAGTTCCCTGCCCCACAATACTGCACGATCGCCGTGCGTGGCATCTACACCCCTGAGATCCACACAGATGCTGTCCATGGAAACCCTGCCGACGCCGGGACACAGATGGCCATTGATCCACACCGGTGTGCCTGAGGGTGCATGGCGTGGATAACCGTCGCCATAGCCGGCGGCAACTACACCCACAGGCATGTCCTCCGGGCACTGCCATGTGCTGCCATATCCAATAGTTTCACCTTTGCGGACATGCTGTATGGCTGCGAGTCGTGATTCAAACTGCATCACCGGCCTGAGACCCAGTTCTTCTGCACTGCGCCCGGGCAAAGGCGAGCTGCCATAAAGCATGATGCCGGGCCTGACCCACTCCAGGTGGCTGCTGGCATTGCTGATGACAGCCGCAGAATTGGCGATGCTGCGCTGCGCATCTGATTCAGGTATTACATTAATAAACGACTGTAACTGATTGTTATTTAATTGATGATTCGGGTCATCCGCATTGGCGAAGTGTGACATGAACTTGATGCTGTGAACCACCGCGGCGGACTTGAGCGTCTGGTATGCCTGATCGACTGCTTCCAGCGGCACACCCAGACGGTGCATGCCGGTATCGATCTTGAGCCAGACATCAAGACTGAAGCGGCTCGCGCTGTACAGCAGCTCGGCCTGCCACTGCTGGTGAATCACCGGTTGCAGGTCATACCGGGTACACAGTTTGAGTTCTTCCTGGTTGGCAAAGCCCTGGAGTACGACTAACGGTTTGGAACATCCGGCACGCCGCAGCGCAACGGCCTCTGCAGGCATCGCCAGCGCAAATGCATCAGCCGCGTCAAGGCAACTGGCGGCGGCAAAGACATCATGGCCATACGCATTGGCCTTGATCACTGCCATGACCTTGCTGGATGGCGCACAGGCCTTTACCCTGCCCAGATTATGCCGCAGTGCCTCACCATCGATTTGAATGCGTGCGCTACGCTCCCTGTGACGCGTTAGTCCCTGCTTCATTGGCAACTCATGGTCAGTCGTTGATATACATTTCCGGGATATAGTTCTCGAATTTGGTGTACTTGCCAAGGAATGTCAGCACGGACTTGCCAATCGGGCCATTACGCTGTTTGGCTATGATGATTTCCGCCATGCCTTTGTCCGGGCTGTCATCATTGTAAACCTCGTCACGGTAGATAAACACGATCAGGTCGGCATCCTGCTCGATCGCACCGGATTCACGCAAATCAGACATGATCGGCCGTTTATCGGGGCGCTGTTCGAGTGAGCGGTTCAACTGCGAAAGCGCAATCACCGGAACATTCAGTTCTTTCGCCAGCGCCTTGAGGCCACGCGATATTTCCGATATTTCGGTTGCCCTGTTCTCGCTACCGCCATGAACCTGCATCAACTGCAGATAGTCGACCACGACCAGGCCGAGGCCGTGTTTACGTTTCATGCGCCTCGCCCTGGCACGCACTTCATTCGGCGACATCGCCGGGGTATCGTCTATAAACAGGCTGGCTTCAGACAACATGTGCACGGCAGATGTAATTCGCGGCCAGTCTTCGTCGGTCAACTGGCCGGTGCGGATATGGTGCTGATCGATGCGTCCGAGAGAAGAAATCATGCGCATCGCCAGTTGTTCGCCCGGCATTTCCATACTGAATACCGCCACGGGTACTTTCGATCCAATAGCGGCGTTCTCGGCAATGTTCATCGCGAAGGTTGTCTTACCCATCGAGGGGCGGCCGGCGACGATAATAAGCTCCCCGCCATGCAGACCAGTGGTGGCTTCATCGAACTTGTCAAAACCGGTCGGAACACCGGTGATATGGCCTTCCGACTGGAACAGGAAATCAATCGTCTCGACCGTTTTGGTCAGCAGATCCTTGATATCCTGAAAGCCGCCGCGACCACGCATGTCCTGTTCGGCAATTTCATACACGCGTTTTTCTGCGTCTTCCAGCAGTTCGCGACTGCTGCGGCCCTCTGTTTTGTAACCGTTGCTGGCGATGTCGGTGCCAACAGCAATCAGCTGGCGCAGCACCGAGCGTTCACGCACGATGTCAGCATAGGCAACGATGTTGGCGGCTGTTGGGGTCTCCTTGGCCAGGCGCCCGAGGTAGGCCAGACCACCCGCATCTTCGAGCTGTCCGTGCGCCTGCATCCACTCGGAAAGAGTCACTGCATCAAATGGCTGTGATTTTTCTTCCAGGTTTCGAATGGCACTGAAGATAATGCGATGATCGTTACGGTAAAAATCACTCACCGAGATACGATCGGCGATCTGTTCCCAGGCACGGTTATCGAGCAGCAAACCACCGATGACCGCCTGCTCTGCCTCTACAGAATGCGGTGGTATTCGCAAATTATCCGGATGGGCGCTGGCTGGGAATGTGGCTGTATCTGGCATAAATCAGTGTGTGTCGAGGTCGGCTGTGCAAGTCACAAGAATTACACGGGCACGCGTTTGAGGCAAGTGTTTCGATGTAGTAAGCAGAATTTAAACCGGCCGTCAGTTTTCGCAAGATACAAACCAGCCCGGCTTAGTGGCATATCGTATTTTATCTCGCAGAGGCGCAGGGAACGCAGAGGTTTCTATTGTTTGTAGGAGCGACTTTAGTCGCGAATTTCAGCCGATGTTCGCGACTAAAGTCGCTCCTACGAATACCTTTAAATTTCTCTGCGTTCCCTGCGCCTCTGCGAGAGTAAATATCTATAGTTTTGACTGAATCGCCAATTCTGCCTGTCTGATTGAGTCCTGACGATTACGCCTGAATTGACCTTTGCGTGCTTTGCGCCTTTGCGAGAGAAACCATCGACTCATGCAATATGCGGGTTAGTCTTCTTCGCCGATGACAGTCAGCTTGATCGTCGCATTAACCTCGGTGTGCAAATGAAGATCGATGTCATATTCTCCAGCCAGACGAATCGGGCCTTCAGGCATACGGACTTCACTTTTCTCAAGTTCGATACCTTTCTCATTGACTGCCTCTGTAATATTCGCATTGGTGACAGAACCGAACAGCTTGCCTTCACCACCCGATTTTGCCGTGATGCTGATTTCCAGTCCTTCGAGCTGTTCTGCGCGCGCCTTTGCAGCCTTCAATACTTCTGCTTCATGTTTTTCCAGTTCAGCGCGGCGTTCTGCTATTTCGGCGATGTTCGCGGCAGTCGCGAGCTTGGCCTTGCCCTTGGGCAACAGGTAGTTCCTGGCAAAACCGGGACGCACATTAACCAGATCACCTAATCCACCAAGACGATCAACACTTTCAAGCAGGATGATTTCCATCGTAATAACCTCAAACGTTATTCAGGCGACCAGTCGCCTTCTAAAGTCTATCCAGGTATCCGCAAGCCCGGCCAGAGCCAGCAGAACCACTATATGCGGTACAAAAAACATCAGCAGATAAATCATAAACAACCAAACCGCATTGAGTTGTTTACCGGCAAACACGGCATGCAGCACGGCAACACCCTGGTTCAGATACAGGGCAAAAACCACCAGCAACATCGCATTGAAGATATCTGCCTTGATCAGCGAGGCTGTTATCGCAATCGCAAGTGCGATAAACGCCGTTGCTTTACCCAGGTTGATGGCCCGAAATTCCTTGCCAAATCCGCCCGGGTTATAAATTACTGCCTGCCACCATCTCGCCAGGTAAAGGCTGAGCATGGTACCGATCATGAAACTGCTGGCAAAAAAGCCCGGCAGTAAACTCACGACCTGGTCGATAATCAACTGCAACTGCTCCTTATCGAGCGTACCGTTCGAATTCGCGATCAGGTCATCGGCCATCATATTCAGTGATGACCTCCAGATTTCACCGAAATCCGGAAAAAGCACGTACAGAACCATAATGCCAAGCAGGCTTACGCCGGCAATCAGCTGCAGGCACAATACCAGCGACACTGTTTGCCTTAGCACCACGGCCACCATAACAACCGGAAGCCAAACCAGCAAAACGTAATAAACTGCCAGCTCCGGTATTGACAGTATCAGCCCGGAGAATACTGCCGTACCGATACCGGCGATTGCCGTGACCAGCAGGCCGTTCCTGTAGCCGTTGACCAGCGTTACCAGCGCAACCGCCGCACCACTCAACCATGCAACCGGTGGTAACAACAAACCCAGCATTGCCATGCTTGCTGCAACCAGTGCAGCCTGGCTGTAACCTTTAAGAATAAATCTGGCCAGCGAAATCATGCCTGAGCACTCATCCGGTCGGCACGCCCTGCGCCGATCCAGGCGATACTATGTTTATGTATGGCTGTCGGTATATGGCATCAACGCGAGGTAACGCGCAACCTTTATAGCCTTGGTCAACTGGCGCTGATATTTTGCCTTGGTACCGGTAATACGCGCCGGTACGATTTTTCCGGATTCTGTTACAAAGCCTTTCAACAGCTCGATATCCTTGTAGTCAACCGAGGAAATCCCTTCCACAGTAAATTTGCAATAACGTTTACGTCGAAAATAAGACATGCTTCAATCCTCTCAATTACTCTGAAACTTCTTCAGATATTTCTTCTAAAGTTTCGCCGGCTTCGAGCTCAGGCTCATCGTCGCTATCATCCAAGTTTTCCTTTTCAGTAGCGCGCGGCTTGTTCTCTGCCTCTTCGGCTTTTTCCTTGGCCAGAAGAGACATCTCTGTGATGGCTTCATCACGCTTCATGATCAGGTTACGGATAACCGCATCGTTGAAACGGAAGGCAGATTCGAGTTCATCACGCACGTCCTGATTACATTCAATGTTCATCAGCACGTAGTGAGCCTTGTAGATTTTGTTGATGGGATAAGCAAGCTGGCGACGGCCCCAGTCTTCCAGGCGATGAATTTTTCCACCATTAGATTCGATCATGTTGCGATATCGATCGATCATGCCGGCAACTTGTTCACTCTGGTCCGGGTGCACCAGAAATACGACTTCGTAGTGACGCATAATTTTCCTCTTGGATTAAGCCCCCTGTCTGGCAGTGGAGCAAGGAGTTCTGTTTGTTAAGGCGGCGTATTCTATATGGGGATTCAATTAGTTACAAGGTATTAAGCGAGTAAAACTCATCTCTTGTCAGAATTAATGCAAGATCCAGCTATTCGGGGTAATTTTGCATTTGTTTCAGCCCTGATCGCGCGCAGGTTGTTATCTCGATTTGTTATCGCGTGTAATTCGGAATTAATTTCGCTCCTGCTGGAGCGAGTTACTTTCTTTACTCGTGTAAAGAAAGTAACCAAAGAAACACGTCCCGGACGGCGAGTCAGGACGGCCCGTAGGCAAAGCCGAATGCCTCGGGGACCCGAAGGGCAAACTGGTCGGGCGGCGTTCTTTTGGTTACTTTTCTTCCGCTGTTGACTAATTTGCCAGGAGCAAATTAGCACGCGTAGCGCCCGTAGGGTGGAGCACAGGGATGTGCGCAATTCACGAAAAGTAACTCGCCAGCAAGGCGAAACCAAATTCTGAATTACACGCTATAACAAATATAAAAAAAAGATAAAATTCAGTAACAGGAGAATCCCGTCTACGACCGTCGCCAGATCGTCTTTCCATCCTTATCTTCCAGCTCGACGCCCATCTCATGTAGCTCATCGCGAATACGGTCGGCTTCCGCCCAGTTCTTTGCTGCCCTGGCGTCCAGGCGTTGCTGTATCAACGCCTCTATCCTGTCAGTATCCCCGGCGCCTGCACCGCCCTGCAGGTAAGTATCCGGATCGGCTTCAAGCAGCCCCAGTACATTCGCCAGTTTTTTCAGGATCGCTGCCAGTCTGGAGGCTTCCGCCGCATTGCCTTCATCACGCGCACGATTAACATGGTTGGCAAGGTCAAACAGCACGGCAATCGCTTCCGGCGTATTGAAATCGTCATTCATTGCCTTTTCAAAACGCGGCGTGTACTCATCCTCGCCCGCCGCGTTCGTCGCAGGTTCAATTCCGCGCAGGCTGTTGTAGAGTCGGGTCAATGCAGCACGCGCACTGTCGAGCAACTGATCTGAGAAATTCAGCGGGCTGCGGTAATGGCTGGCCAGTACAAAGTAGCGGATTTCCTCGCCCTGGTAGTGCTTGAGAATTTCTCGTACGGTAAAGAAGTTGCCCAGTGACTTCGACATTTTCTCGTCATTGATGCGCACAAAGCCGTTATGCATCCACAGGTTGACAAAATGCTCGCCGCTGGCCGCCTCGGACTGCGCGATTTCATTTTCATGATGCGGGAACTGCAGGTCCTGGCCACCACCGTGGATATCAAAGTGATTGCCCAGGCAGCAGGTCGACATTGCTGAACACTCGATATGCCAGCCCGGCCGCCCCGGCCCCCAGGGCGAGTCCCATGACGGCTCTTCAGGTTTGGCTGCTTTCCACAGGACGAAATCGAGCGGGTCATCTTTATATTCATCGACGGCCACGCGTTCGCCGGCCCGCAGGTCTTCGAGCTGCTTGCCTGAAAGCTGACCATAATTTTCGAAGGTACTGACATCGTAATAGACGTCGCCATTATCGGCCCGGTAGGCATGGCCCCTGTCAACCAGCTTCTGCACCATGTCTATAATGACATCCATCGATGCTGTTGCTCTTGGCTCTTCAGAAGGCGGCAGCACACCCAGTTCCGCAGTATCTTCATGCATGGCCTGGATATAGCGCTCCGTCAGCGCCGCAATATCCTCTCCGTTCTCATTGGCGCGGTTAATGATCTTGTCATCAACATCGGTAATATTGCGCACATAGGTCACATCAAGCCCGGTATAACGCATGTAGCGAACAACCGTGTCGAATACCACCAGAACACGCGCATGCCCCAGGTGACAGAGGTCATAAACCGTCATGCCACAAACGTACATGCGAACCTTTCCAGGCTCTATGGGCGTGAAGACTTCTTTGTTACGGGTCAGACTGTTGTAGATATGCAGCATGTTGGTTTCGGATCATGAAAAACAGGCGGCATATTAACGGATATGGCACTGCAGTGCTAACCCGGGCTAACAGACCAACCTGCGACAGCTTCAACGGCCATCGGCCGTAAACCACTGCAGATTGGGACAATAAACTCGTCATGCCTGCGGAGGCAGGCATCCAGTGTCTTAAGTCACTGGATCCCAGCCAAAAACATGCTGGGATGACGCGTAAGTGGGACAGTGCTGTTACCCGGTTAATTGCTGATGAGATGCAACCGGTGATCGGAAAAATCCATGACCAGATCAAAACGATCGAGTACATCAGTCCCGATAATCGCATCTGCACCGGCAGATGAAGGCAATGCAAATCCAGCCGGCAGCTCTCCCGCGTCTGCGAAAAAGCTTTTGTTACTGATACTGAAGTAGTTCACAAACATTTTGACGCTTGAATTACCATAAGATGGATGCCTGTCATTTACAGATCTCGTATATTTATCCTTCGATATCAATGCTTCAGATATGTAGGATGTCGCAGCACCTGTGCTGACTACGGCACGACACCGGATCTCGTTTATCTTGATATCAACACAGGGAATTCCGGAAACATAATTCAACGGCGCGCCCCGTTGATCGGGCGCTGCTGCATTAAAATCGATTGAATCCCTGGTTATTGATAAAACCTTACCCTTGATACTGTCCATTCCCAATACACCATCAAGCGGCCTGCCAAGCATGCGTGAGAGATCCTCAACACGCACACCCTGATATTCGTCATAAAATGTTTCAGCCGCGCCCGTATCGACCAGCATAAGATTGCCGCCAATATCCGCAATAATATGGCCCGTCGAATTGTCATACGTTTGCATCATGCACCTCTTGAGCAGAACAACGATAACTGCTTGTGATTTAAATAAAACCCATCGTCGTATAGAACATGACCTGTTCAGGAAAACAGGGAGTTCGTTGACATATCGATACGAACCCAGTGATCGATATGAATGGCCTTTTCCCTGGCTGCTGTTATATTCTTCTCGGCATTGTGAACAATATGTTCGATATTCCTGTAGCGCTCGGGCTCGCACAGCAGCATGTGTAATTTCCATGCCTCGATCCTGTTACTGATGGTCGCAAGATTTTTCTTCAGAAAAGCATCTGCCGGTTTGACCACGGCCGCCAGCGCCAGCAACTCTGTAAAATCATCGCCATGATATTCGGCGATTGTGCGATGTGTCTCGATTGCACTCGCCATCAGGATTCTGGAACAGTCCAGAAAATCCATGGCTTTTTCGAAATCTTTTAGCTCCCGCGATTTAAATAATGAAAACATGGTCCGGTCAGAAATCTGAATACAGCCTGGCTTGAGGGTAATCGAGCGAAATTTAGCAGCCGCGAAGCATTATGGCTTGACAATACGCGCCATGCGTTTAACGTATTTCAGACAGACATCACTGGCACAAACCCATGCAACTAACGCACTTTGCTCCCGCAACAAATATGCTGTGGAAATACATCGAAAGCTGCGGCCATGATCCGGCGCCGCTTTACAGAAAAGCGGGCATCAATCCCGCGCTGTTAAAAAGATCTGACGCACGCATCAATATTTCGCACGTTGACGAGCTCTGGCGCCTTGCAGTCGAACTGCTCGATGACCCCTGCTTCGGGATTAAAATGACCGAAAACTGGCATCCGTCTTACGTTGGCGCGCTGGGTTACGCCTGGTGCGCGAGCTCGAGCCTGAGAACAGCTCTCGAAAGGGTGGTTCGCTACATTCATGTAGTCTCGGAAGATCTGAACATAAAACTGGCAGAAACACCCGCCGGTTTGAAAGTCATGGTCGACCTTGAAAAGTCTGTTTTTACCTTGCCCCAGCATCATGATGTTGTTACATCCGTGCTGATGCATATGTGCCGTTTCAACTACGGTGACAAATTAGTTCCAGTCGAGGTTTGCCTTGCGCATGAAGAACCGCCTTGCTCAAAGCTTATCTCCGATTATTTCAGAACAGCGGTGATCTATGCGGCACCCGAAAGCAGCATTACACTGGCAAAACAGGACGTCGATATAAAGCTGTCATCCAGCAACATGGAACTCGCCCTGCTGCATGATGAGTTCCTGATGAAGTACCTGATTGAAATCAAGAAAGGCGATATCGTCCAGCAGATACAGTCGGTCATTATAGAAAACCTGCCTTCCGGCAATGTGTCCGATAACCTCATAGCAAAAGAGCTGAACCTTAGTGAACGGAGTTTGCAGCGCAAGCTCAAGGAAAGAGGAACTACATTCAGAACCGTGCTCGATAACGTGCGCGAAATGGCCGCTATTCAATATATCAAGAACCCGATCAACACCATGAGCGACATTGCGTTTCTGCTTGGCTTTTCCGAACAAAGCGCATTTTCAAGAGCTTTCAAAAAATGGACCGGGACCTCACCGGTAAAATACCGGAACTCGCTGAAATAAGATTTCACTACAGAGACCACAGAGAAAATTGATTTGCCGCGAAACACGCAAACAGCGCAAATCTGCTATTGGATTAAAATGCAGTTTATCTCGCAGAGATCGCAGAGGAATGCCAATGTAACGCTATTGCTTGATCAGGTATTAAAATGTACATATTAAAACGTACTGGTCGCGATTTGATCTGACAGTAGCGTCTGATTTTTACTCGCCGATATAATCCTGAATGGACATTAAAAAAGTCCACAGATGAACGCAGATAAACACAGATAAGAACTATATTGTCCGCAAATAACGCAAAAATGAAAAAGCTAAATAACTATGGTTTTTTTGCGTTCTTCGCGTACAAGAAGTAACACACGTATTATCTGCGTTCATCTGTAGATTTAAGTTTTTTTGCCTGTTCTTGCCCGAGGCCGTGTGGGTGCAGGCAGCGTGTAGCCCGGATGCAGTAAAACCGAATCCGGGAGCTCTTCGCGGCATTGGCAACCCCGGATTCCGCTGCACTTCATCCAGGCTGCGAATCTGCCTGACGGGAAACAGGATAATCCCACGTGAAGTTTACCAAGGCATTCGGCTGTGGTAGCTCGCAGGCCTGCATAACCAGTTTAAAAAATATGGCACTGTGTTATGTGTGATGGCTGCTCCGCAGAAGATTAATAAATGCTTCCGTCACCGGGCTGCTTAGATTGGATCGCGAGCGTGCAATCCATAAAGTACGCTTGATACGCAGGCCCTGTATTTTTATATGGTACAGACTGCCGGAGAGAATTTCTTCCTCAACTGAAA
>WOR8_10003116_pt1 | contig 16217 bp, 16 predicted proteins | sample DeeMarSeWOR38_10_FD_19890 | JGI IMG/M metagenome (IMG submission 19890) | reverse complement strand
AGGAACTTAACGGTAAACAAATCAAGGATTACTTTGACCGTTCGTTCCAGACCATATTTTGTTTTCCCATACTTGCGAGGACGGTGGTTGACCTGAACCTCGGTGATACGCGCACCGACCCAATTAGCAAATACTGGAATGAAGCGGTGCATTTCACCATACAGGCGAAAACCCTCCAATACATCTCGCCGATAAGCTTTGAGGGTGCAACCATAATCATGAAGAGGCACGCGAGTAACCCGCGAGATTAACCAATTTGCAAGATTAGAGGGCAGCGTACGCGTGAGATAGGTATCCTTACGCATTTTGCGCCAACCACTGACTAGATCGTAGCCCTCATCCAATTTCCTGAGCATCATTGGAATATCTGCCGGATCGTTCTGCAGATCTGCATCTAACAGAACAATGATTTCCCCTCGAGCGTAATCCAACCCGGCCACTATTGCAGCCGTCTGTCCAAAATTACGACGGAAGGAGACGACACGCACATGTTGTGTATCCTGTTCTGCCAATTCATTCAAAACACCCAGGCTATCATCATGGCTGCCATCATCCACAAACACCACTTCCCAGGTACGAGGCAGAGGGTCCAGTGCTTCACGAATGGAATCAAAAAGTAGACGCAGATTCTCTTCTTCGTTATAGACCGGGACAACAAGGGAAAGGTTTGGCATTTTTCCTGTTTACAATTTGAGCGACAAACGCTCCATATCCGCATCTACCATCATAGTGACCAGTTCCTGGAAATTCACCGCCGGTTCCCAACCCAAAACGGAGCGCGCCTTTGATGGATCTGAAACCAACAGGTCAACTTCGGCAGGGCGATAGAAGCGTTCATCTTGAACAACATACTCAGTGTAATCCAGATCAACATGACCAAAAGCAACTTCACATAACTCGCGGACAGCATGTGTTTCTCCAGTACCAATAACAAAATTGTCCGGTTCATCTTGCTGCAACATCATCCACATGGCTTCCACGTAGTCGCCTGCAAAGCCCCAATCCCGCCTTGAATCAAGGTTGCCCAGGCGCAATTCCTTGGCCAGACCCAGCTTAATGCGCGCCACACCATCTGTGATCTTGCGAGTCACAAACTCCAAGCCGCGGCGTGGGCTTTCATGATTAAAAAGGATTCCTGAAACAGCAAACATATCAAAGGATTCACGATAATTAATTGTGATCCAGTGTCCATATACCTTTGCTACACCGTAAGGGCTGCGCGGGTAAAATGGTGTGTTCTCGTTTTGCGGCACTTCCAACACCTTGCCAAACATTTCACTGGAAGATGCCTGATAGAATTTGATCTTTGGATTTACGAAGCGCATGGCCTCCAAAATACGTGTCACCCCCAAAGCCGTGACATCCCCAGTTAGTGCTGGTTGGCTCCATGAAGTGGGTACAAAGGATTGCGCCGCCAGGTTGAATATTTCAGTCGGCTCATATTCCTCCAGCAAGGCCAACAACGAGCCCTGATCATGCAAATCACCCTGTACCACCGTAATGTCATCCAACAGATGCTCAACCCGTTCATAGGTCACAGTGCTGGATCGACGCGCCACCCCAACAACTTTATATCCCTTGGAAAGTAACAACTCGGCCAGATAGGAACCATCTTGTCCAGTAATTCCTGTAATAAGAGCAGTAGGCATATTTTCTCCTAAGTCAAAATTCAAGCACTGAATTATAAACCGTCTCTAGTGGACGTCAAGTTACGGATTTCCTATTCTGTCGATCCCACCACTCGCCTCCCACCAGGACGATTAAGCTGCTTCCAATAATAAGGCTGACCATCCACCCAAACGGGATCTGCCCGCCGATATGGAAGTAACGACTTAAATACCACTGGGTGAAAAAGGCCAGGAAAATTCCTTCGACCAAAAAGATACGGATCAGCCACGAATCGGACCGGGTACGGAAGCAAGTCCAGGCGTAGCCAGATGCGAGTGCCTGCCATAGAAGCAAGATCGCTCGATAACGCGGATTGTCCCACTGGTCACCGCCGCCGCGCAGGGCCGTCAGAATGATCCACATCCAGGAAATGATCGTGATCCAGATCCACAGGTAACGCTCTCGCGGCTTGTCATTTTTCCAGGCAGCGATGAAAGCATAGAGCAGCAACGGCCAAAGCAAGTACCAGCCAAGCGCGCGCAAAATGCCAATGACACGCCATGTAAGTGTGGTGGGCTCGATAAAAGCAGCAGGAAGGACAGGTTGGAAAATGCCATAACAAGTGACAAAGGGCAGTCGTAGCCATTCAGGCATTTCATCGAAGAGTTTCTGTACCCAACCAGAGCCACGCTCCAGTTGATAGACATCCCATTTGACGGCTCGGTCGAACCACCCGCCAATCACGCCCAGTGGCCCGCCACCGAAATCGCCCTGGCGGTTCAGCGCGAGTGTAAGCAAGGCCAACCCAAGAACAAAAACAAAAACAATAGCGAGAAGTGATGCCCATGAAAAACGACTGTCTTCACGCGCTATCCACCACCAACCTGCCAGAACAACCAGAGTAACCAGCGCCACCACCGGCGAAACCAACAGCATCCCGGCTATGCCAAGTCCGAGCCATATCCAAGTACGGTGTGAATGATTAAACTGCCAATCCACAAAACCCCACAAAGCCAATGCGCCAAATGTGATGAGATATGGCTCACGCATAGCCGCGCCACCCAGGAGCAGGCTTTCAGGATAAAGCACAAGAATCCAGCCAGCGGCCAACGCTACTTTTTCCCCAAAAGCCATCCGCGCGGCACGCCAGAAGAAGGGCATACCCAATGCCGCAATAATGGTAGAAAGCAAAATTGGCAGGATAACGCGGTGAGCATCCGGGGAGAGTGTGCGATAAGCCAGTGATGTGAAAGCCAGTAGGCCGCCATACTGGTCGGTATGATAGGTTTTGTTGAATGCAGAAAGTATCGGCTCATCAGACTGTGCCAACTCCCAGGCCTGGTCATCACGGCGGTGAGCATCGGTGAAGACGAAGCCAGCACTATCATCGGGGTCATCTACATACCCATCTACAGGCAAAACCAGGTAGATACCTACACCAGTGGCGAGGCGCAGTGCGAAGGCCAGCGCAACCATCCAGCCCAATGTCCGTCCGCCGTCAGCCCAACGGTGGAGATAAGTAAAAAGTAAAAAAGCCGTAAGGGATAAAATAGAGAAAGACAACCAGCCGTTCAGCCAATTTCCTGGTTGAATAAATGACAAAACCGCCCCCAAACCAAAACTAACAGGAACAATCCAAAGCAAATCCCGAGATGCGAGTGATCTCATTTCGCAAATCCATCCAACGCACGTTTTGCGCGGGCAATCCAAGTATACCTAGCAACATCTACTTGCGCCTGTGTACCCAACGACAAACGTCGCGGCTCATCGGCCAGTAGATCCCGCAGGGTACTCTCCCAGGCATCTGTATTCCCCGGTTCACAAAAAACAGCATTGCCATTGTTCAGCACCTCGTGGATCACTGGCAAATCAGCCGAAATAATTGCACGTCCCACTGCCATATAATCGAACATTTTCATCGGGTTTATCACTTCGGCAATATCCTGCCCGCTTGAAGCCGAAATCGAGCGTCCGTAAGGCATCAACAGCACATCAGCGGCTGATTGATAAAGTGGCAATCGGCTATGTTCCACGAAGCCGGTCATCGTCACGTTCGAAGCGCCTGCATTCGTCAATTGATCGCGCCAATAGGCTACTTCATCTGGCGTGCCACCCACCCACAGGAAGTTGATTTCTGGCATACGTTTTGCCAACTCGAACAGCAAGTCCGCACCACGTCCGGGATAGATATGTCCGGTAAAGCCAACTGTCAATTTATCTTCCAGATCCAGTTGACGCCGGGCTTCTGCCGCACTCGGTAGGAACTCATACTGCGATGGATCTACACCATTGGGCGCGATTTGTACCGCATCTTCCGGGAACGTCAGGCCTGCTACCGTTTCGACAGAAGCTCTCAGCGAACGGGTAGTGACCAGCATCCGTTTGGGTGTGGATGAACGCCAAAAGCGCCTCATCATCCATGGACCAATCTTGCCAGTAATCTCGGCATGGATTTCAAGAATCACAGGCCATCCCAGCCACAGCGCGGCTACCGCTGGGTTCAATAGCCAGGTGTAGATTAAATCAGCCTTGAACGTTCGTGCAGCGAGAATTGAGGAAATAGTAAAATCGTAGCGTTTTAGCCTGGGAGCAGACGGCAGCCACTCAATCTCAAACGGCGTGGACAGGCCATAATGCGCGGCGAGCTGCTCCCATTCGGCAGGTTCGGTTTCACGCGGGGCATACAGGCAAATCTCATGTCCAAGCTGTGCCAATGCCTGGCAAACCTTCATCGCCTGAATAGAGTTGGCCGTCAGGGAGGGGATACGGGAGTTGGTGATAACAGCGATTTTCATAATTCTTACTGTGAGGGTACGTCGCACCTTTGAGACAAGAAAATCCGATTAGACGGAAAATACAAAGAACAGATAATACCGTCAAACCAGGTGCGACGCACTATTTTCTTTGGAACGGATTTCAACCAAACCACGCCAGACGATTGCGCCAACGGAAGCAATGTAATAGAACGATAAAAGCCAGGCTTCAAACACATATCCAAAACGTGGCACGAGGGGAAAAGCCAAAGCGAGTTTGATAACACCTGCAATAATAATCGCTTTGAGCGGAAATTCAGGTAAACCCAATGAGAGAAGAAGCGGGCGATTCCAGAATAGTGTGTAGTTAAAGACAAACCCTACCAGCAAAGCCATCATAGCCGGATAAGCAACAACGTATTGCTCACCATAGATCCATAGCACCCAACGGCCAAAGAACACCAGGCCTAAGGCAATCAGCATGTTATAGGCGAACGAAAGCGTGGTCACTTTGCGCAGGAAGTCGCGCAGGCGGGACCATAACTTTTGCACGACAAGTCGATTGAGTTCGGGATAAACTGTCAGGATGAGCGGGTTTGCAGGTACGGATAATAAACTGATAATTGCATACGCGGCTTTATAGTACCCCGCCGCTTCGGTGGTCAGGAACAAGCCAACCCATAGAATTTCACTCTCACGGAAAACGAGGATTGCAGTAGCACTCAGATTAGAACTGATGGCAAACTTCGCCATATCCATAAATTCCGGCAAGGATTTTACAGAAGCCGTCCACCAATTACGCTGTAAGACCCGGTGCAAATGAACCTGTGCAGTGATGAACATGCCCAGACCCACAATGACTTTGCCAAGCAAGTAAGCGCCCAAAACGATGTGCAAACTACCTTGGGTGAAAAATGCTACGCTGATAATTGCTGCCGTGGTAATGGTTTGGAGTAAGTTGATGACACCCTGCAGCTTGATCTTATCGGTCACTTGCAGGATTCCAGTAGATGTTTCAATGTTGAAGTTTGCCAACAGTCCCAGCGCGTAGACGATGAACAGCATCTCAGTGCCGGGCGTTTTTGCGAAGTAACGGGTTGCTATCCCCGCACTTAGCACCACGACCAGGAAAGCGATAACCGAAACAAGCCCTTCTGTAAGACTGGCTGCTTTAACGAGGGCAGCCGCCCGGTCCCGTTCGTTGCGTTCGAGATATTCGCCTCCATAGCGGACAACGAGTTCACTCATCCGAAATGAGAGCAGGCCATTAACTGTCGAGGCGTATCCCATCACAATCGCTACCAGGCCATACCCTGCCGGACCGAGCAGACGCGCAGCCAGGATACCCTGCACCATGCTCAAGGCAAGGCTCAGGCTGTTACTGCTGAACAGGTGCGCACTATTGCGAACGACTTTCCCGAGCAGGGGGTCTTCTCGCAAAGTGTTGAAAATTTTGGCAAACAACATGGGAATGATGCTACGGGGTCAGTACATCCTTGGCCCAATCGCGTTCAGCAAGATACCACTCGTAGATGCGTTTGACGCCTTCCTGCAGATTGAATTGCGGCTCCCAGCCAAGCAGTTCACCTGCCTTGCCCACATCCGCCCAATTGGAACGCATATCGGCCTGTACAGCGGGTCCATAATCAACGTTGGCTTTTTTGCCGACCACTTCTTCGATAAGTGTAATCAGGTCGTTGATTGTGATCACTTCGTGTCCGCCCAGATTGATGACTTCAAAACCAAGTGGCTTGAGCGCCTGGATGGTACCACGTGCGATATCATCCAGATATGTGAAGCCGCGTGACTGCTCGCCATCGCCATAGACATGCACTGGTCGGCCTTCGGTGATCCATTGCGTGAAGCGGAAAAGCGCCAGATCGGGGCGCCCTGCCGGGCCATAAACTGTGAAATAGCGTACTACACTGACGTCAATATCGTGGAGGTAATGATACGCGTGCGCCAGCGCTTCAGCCCCTTTTTTGCTTGCCGCATAGGGCTGGAGCGGTCGGTCGCTGGAAGCTGTTTCCGGCGTCGGGTAAGGCGGGTCTGCACCATAGATACTGGATGTGGAAGCCAGAAGGAATTTCTTCGTCCCGGTCGCACAGCAAAGTTCCAACATATTGAGCGTGCCGGTGACATTGGAATCAACATACACCCAGGGGTTTTCCACGCTTGAGCGCACGCCCGCACGCGCAGCCAGGTTGATGACAGCGTCGAATTTGCTATCTTTGAATTTCTCTACAGTTGACTTCTCAGAAATATCCAATTTATGGAAAGTAAAACCATCTAATTCCCGCAGCTTACCCAAACGATATTCCTTCATACGAACATCATAGGCATCGTTCATGTTATCCACACCGATAACAGTGTGACCGTCATTGATCAAGAATTCTGTTACGCGAGAAGCGATAAATCCCGCAGCGCCAGTGACAAAATAGTTGCCCATGTAGGCTCCTTCTCATTATGAAACCCTTGCAAAGGCTTGATGGACAACCTTTACAAGGGTTTTCTCAATGCACAAAACGATTTAGAGTCTCTCGATTTTTGGATTATCCTTCGCTAACTTACCCAGTGCATTGCGTGTGTCAAAGATAAACGCAGCTGCATCCACAATGGCAGCATAATCATAAGCTTTGTGATCGGTCACAATGATGACCGCATCTGACTCTTTGACCGCTTGCATCATATCCTCTACACTGTCCATTTCCCATCCATCGTATTCGTGATGGATATGTGGAATGTACGGGTCGTGGTACACAACTTCTGCACCCTTATTTTGCAACATGCCAATCACATCTAGAGCCGGGGATTCGCGCACATCATCTATATCGGGTTTGTAGGCCACGCCCAACACTAGCACCTTTGAACCCTTGAGAACCTTGCCGCGGTCATTCATGGCTTCCAGCATACGGGTGACAACATAACGCGGCATATTGGTATTAATCTCAGAAGCCAATTCAATGAAACGTGCATTGTAGTTCAACGCTTTCATTTTCCAGGAGAGATACAGCGGATCGATCGGGATGCAGTGACCACCCAATCCGGGTCCCGGAGTGAACTTCATAAAACCGAATGGCTTTGTTGCAGCGGCATCGATCACTTCCCATACATCCACATCCAGGCGCTCGCACATAACAGCCAACTCATTGACCATACCGATATTAATCATACGGAAGGTGTTTTCGAGCAATTTTGACATCTCAGCAGCTTCTGCAGAACTGACCGGGAAAACAGTTTCAATTGCGCCAGAATACCAGGCAGTCGCCACTTCTGCGCAGGCTTCGGTAATACCGCCCATAACTTTGGGAGTGTTGATGGTAATCCAATCTTCCCGCCCGGGATCGACGCGCTCAGGTGAGAAAGCCAGGAAGATATCTTCTCCCACTTCTAACCCACTGTTTTCGGTCAGCAGCGGAAGCAGGACCTCGCGCGTCGTTCCCGGGTACGTGGTCGACTCCAATACAATGACCATATCCTTATGAATGTATTTCGCCAATTCTTCAGTAGCCGACATAATAAATGACATGTCCGGATCACCGGTCTTCCGCAACGGTGTCGGAACGCAGATGCTGACTGCATCCATATCTTTCAACACTGAAAAATCGGTGGTGGCTATCAAATTCCCAGACTCGACCAGCGCCGCAATGGATTTTGTTTCAACATCCGGAATGTATGAAACGCCCTTGTTAAGCGAATCCACTTTGCGGGCATCCGGGTCAATACCGGTTACATTGAAACCAGCCTCACCGAAAACAACTGCCAGCGGCAAGCCAACGTAGCCCAATCCCAAAATAGCGATACGGGCTTTCTTATCTTTCAAATCTTGTATGAGAGTTTCTTTTGTAGTCATTTTTCCTCTTTAAATATTCAGAAATAAATCTCTGAATTAGTAATATGAGCTCAACTATTTATCTCTTCCAATGGCGTTTTCTAACTCAAGTCAACCGGCAAACGCTTCAACGTCATCAAAACTGCGTCCTCGTTATTATCTTTGTAATAGCGTTTCCGGTTTCCAACCTCTTCAAACCCAAACCTGGCATACATTTTCAGCGCAGCTTCATTTCCAGCACGCACCTCCAACAATGCTGTCTGAGCGCCCTCATTGTACGCCGATTCCAACGCTTCTACCAGTAAACGTTTGGCAATACCTTGCCGCCGAAAATCAGGATGCGTGGCGATAGTGGCAATATGGGCCTCATCAATAAGCATCCACAGCACCAGCATCCCGATCAGGCGATTATCTGATTCTGCTGCCCAACAACGTGCCGCCGGGTTACTGGTTATTTCATAGCGTAGCGAACGCTCAGGCCAGGGTAAGGTAAATGACAGGACATCAAGCTCATGCGCGGCATGCACATCCTCGATTGTCATCCTGCGGATGATCAGACTCATGACGAGATAGGATCAGCCACATGCAGGTAGATGGGCGCAAGCGCAGCCACATCATCCTGGAACCCGGCCTGCCAGCGCTCCCAGGCCAATTCCGCCAGGACGGCCGGTCGTCGGACACACTGAGCGGGGGAGGCCAACTGCACATTTATCCGTTTACGCGCTAACCGCTTACGTTCATCTGACGTTAGCTCACCACACACAATGGTCGGCTTTCTGATTTTGTCGGCCAATTCATCCGCTGTTGTCACTAGTGGCTCACCAGTGGCCTGCCAGGCTCCGTTTATAGCCTTGTACCAGTTCAACGCCAGGCGTCCACGCCCGGCCTGCAGCACAGCCGCCAACGGCACGTCACAGACTGTCTGAGATACAGCGACCACATCCAGAGTAGGGAGACCGATGATGGGCAAATGCCGTGCCAAAGCCAACCCCTTGATAAAGGACAAGCCAACACGCAAACTTGTAAACGAACCCGGGCCAAGTGCCACGCCTAATACCTGGATTATATCCATCTTCAGTCCAGAGCGAGCTAACAGGTTTGCAACCGCGGGAGCTAATTCCACAGTGTGATAGTGACGACTATGCCAGAGTAATTCGCCGATCACCTGGGCGCCATCATAGAGCGCCAAACCCATTTGCCTGGTAGAGGTGTCAACTGCCAACAACATCAGTCGCCTCCGAAAATATTCTGGCGCAGTTCGGCCAGCAAATTATCATATCTTTTACCTGCAGCTCTGAGCAACATCTGACGATGCTCTACGGCTACATAATCTAGCGATATCCACATGCAATCATCCGGCAAAACTCCCTGAATGCGCTCCGGCCATTCGACCAACAGGGAGCCCCGGGCCAGCATTTCATCCAGGTCCAGTTCAGCAGCTTCAGGCGTAGAATCGAGGCGGTACGCGTCCATATGGAAAAGCTGCCCATCGTCAGGACGTCTGTATACGTTCACAATAATGAACGTGGGGCTGGTGACCGGGTCGAACGACCCCCAACCCTGGGCCAATCCTTGAACGAGAGTGGTTTTCCCAGCGCCCAGATCACCCTGCAAGCAGACCACATCGCCCGGTTGGAGCAGCCTGCCCAGGCGCATGCCGACACGCCGCGTCTGCTCGGGACTGCGGCTGAAAAATTCCAGGGTATGGGCGTCCAATATGGGCATGGGGGAATTATACCCCTTTGAGCATACCATGCTTTGAAAACAAAATTGGACTCGTGCGCATCTTTGCGTTAAGATTGCGGAAATTCATCCCCTGGAGGAAGAAACATGCCAGAGTATTTAAATCAATTTATCGATAATGCGATCGCCGAGTTGCCAAACATACTTACAGCACTTCTTATTTTTGTCGCGAGCTGGTATCTTGCGAGCCTGATCAGCAAAATTCTGAACAGGGTACTCACAAACCGCAAAGCCGACCACGAGGTAACTATTCTACTGACACAAGTGACACGTTGGAGCATCATTGTTGTTGGTATCATCACTGCCCTGCAGCGTTTCTTTGATGTGACAGCTTTTCTGGCCGGTATTGGCATCATCGGATTCACGGTCGGATTTGCTTTGCAAGAGATCACGCAAAACTTTGTTGCGGGTATGATCTTGCTCATCCAGCAGCCTTTTGAGGTTGGGGATGTGATCGAAACCGATCAATACCTAGGAACGATCCTGGCGATTAACTTGCGCACGACCGACATGAAAACGATTGACGGACGTATGGTAACTATCCCGAATTCTATGATCCTGTCCAATCCCATCACCAACTATACGAGCGCAAAATTCCGTCGCGTTGAACTGGGTGTAAGTGTATCGTATGATGCTGACCCTTCCGTGGTACGCCAAGTCGTTACCCAGGCGATTCAAAACGTACCCGGGTTTGTCGGCGAGCCAGCGCCGACGGTCGTTTTTCAAACGTTTAGCGGTTCTTCCATCGATTTGAGCGCATACTTCTGGATCAATATGTCCCAATCCAACCCCCTGTTGGCGAAAGATGCAGCGATTGAGCTGGTCAAAGCCGCGCTGGACAAGAAGGGTATCGAAATTCCCTTCCCGATCACAACGATGTTTACGCAATCAGGGAGTTAGAAAAAGTGCCTAGAAATAGAACAAGCACCCTTGTAAATGAGGGCGCTTGTTTCATCTGAGTTACACACCTCGTTAGTCTGTCTTCAGCTACAAAGTTCCTTTTGGCTTGTTATAAAAGCGGGAAGCGTTCAGGCTCCCGCTTTTTAATTTGTTTAGCACTCTGCACATAGGCTTGAAAAGCATCCCTGAAAGTGCTTGTGCCTTCTAAACGACGCAGAAAAAGATTTTGCTTTGCCACGATGGAAAGATCAAAAAACCAATATAAAGACATCAAAGGCGAGATCCAAAGACGACTTCCCCTAGTTTTGTTAGTTAGATGAAAATTACCATAATGTCCTTGAACAGCCGATACAATCGACGAGTTAATCACACTAGGATCTTGGAGTTCATTTGATTGAACATGAAGCACTGCATCTTCATAGGCTTTGTAAACATCCATCTGTGGAATTAATGCACAACTGCCAAAAAACGCATTTTTCTCTGTCAAAAATGCGATGTTCTCTAAAATTGATGCATAGGCAATATCTCTCTCTGCACCAAATCCTATGCACGCCAACAGTTTTGTTGGTACTTGTTTCAATTCATTCACAGCAAATAACGAAGTTGCATCTTCAATAACTGTTCCTGTGGCTGGCTCATCACCTCGAACAAGGCTATCGACACCACCATCAACCAATAAAATAGCATCGATGGATAAATGCTCAACAAGTACCTGGTAACTATCCAACAGTGGTTGAGCACCAGTCTTTTGAAATGACCAGATAATGGTTTCACTGTCTCTTTTTTCCTTAAACCAGCGAGCCAAGTAGAGTTCTGGAAAATACGGAACCATACCCTTATATTCCGCAGTTACACCCACCAATGTTTCTGTAAGTGCTTTTCCTCCCCTGAAGAGTATTTCATCTGTGAAGCTTAAGTTTGCTAAATGGACATTTTTTCCACGTTGTTCCAGTTCAAAATAAATGGGCAAGCCACAAAATACATCAAATCCCCCTCCCATACCTGCAATCAGAATATTTTGACATTTGTTCAGTTGATCAGAGATTGGCAGATTTAATTCCATCAAATTCTCCAATGTTCAATAAGCGCCTAAGGTATGTCTTCTTTTTTTACTTCCCCACAACCACACCTTCAGGAACTAACTCCAATGTTTCCCCAATCGCCCTCGCGATCTGGCGGGAGGCATCCGGGCGCGCGGCACGTTTGCAATTTTCAACATAGCGCTGTCGTATTTCGGGATTACCCACCCATTTCGCCAGGGTTCGCGCCACCTGTTCCGGGTCAGGGTTCCAGACGCCAACCTCTTCTTCTACCACAAATGCCACGTTGCCATCTTCCTGTCCGGGCAACTTGGAATAGAGAATAATTGGCAGGTTGGCATTGAGGGATTCGGCAATCGTACCTGGCCCAGCTTTGGTAACCAACACGTCCGCGGCACGCATGAAGTCAGGCAGTTCATGGGTGAAGCCGTAGATATGCACGGGAACCGGCCAATCCAGCGATTCGAGTTCACTTTTCAGTTTTTGATTCCGCCCGGCAACAATAGCAAGCGCAACGTTCAGACCTGATGTGGCGATCTCGCGGGCTGTCTCGCCCAGCGGTCCCATCCCTTCCCCGCCACCAACAAGCAGAACAAGAAATTTATCCCTTTCCCAGCCAAGTTTTTTGCGCAGAGTTGCTTTATCCCCGGTCGGGACGCAGTAACGCTCGGCAACCGGCTGCCCAACTACCCGGACTTTATTCGGGTCCATTTCATATTCGATCGCCCGTTGGCGGGCCGTCTCCGTTGGAACAAGAATCAAGTCCGAGCGCCGATCGTACCAGAGCGCGTGAGCTGTCACCATATCGGTCACAACAGTGATAAAAGGCGGGCGATTCCTGCCCAGGGCTTTCAAGTAAATAGTTGTTGCCACTGGATGTACGGTGACGACCAGATCGGCAGGATGTTCCTTCATCTGTCTGCGTGCGGCACGCCCCACATACGGCCACATGCTAGCTGTGATAGCGCGGGCACGTTTCCGACCATCTGTCATCCGAAAACTTAATCCCCATAGCTGCGGCGCTTTGACCATATCGGGATACCAGTCTGGCATTTTGTTCAGCGGTAATGGCGCTTTGCTTTTGAAAAAGTCCAGCATTTCGGTTGTAACAACATCACCGAATTCAAGCTGGGTGGCTTCAATGATGGCTTCAGCTGCGCTGCGATGCCCCCCACCGGTATCTGAAAACAGGAAGAGAATATGTGGTTTTCTATTCTGGCTCATGTGTTTGGTCATCCTCCCGTGTAAGAACCATTTTCGTACGTCGGGCCAGTTCACGACGGGTCAGCATCACACGCCGACCACAGCCTTTGCATTCCAGGCCGATATCCGCTCCCAGACGGGTCACCCTCCATTCATAAGAGCCACAGGGATGCGGTTTACGCATCCGCACAATATCGTTGAGTTGCAAATCTGGCAGCATGTAAAGATTATACACGTTTGGGAAAGAGCAGGAGCCGAAACATAAAGCCACCCTTTGGCGTGGCAGATCAATTTTTGCCACGAATTTCACAAATAGGCACGAATTGTAAAACTTCTCCGTGAAATTCGTGTTATTCCTGGCAGGAAGTTCTGAAGTTAGATGATTTTATTCCCGCTACACAGATTCATGATAAACTACGCCTTGTCTACACCACTTTCTCGGAGGGAAACATGCCCGATCAAGAAACCTACCCTATTGAAATCGCCGGACTGAAACGTGACTTACGCCTCTTTGAAGTTGCTCCCGGTTTACGAATTGCTATCCTGAACATTCTGGGGGATACCGAACTGGTCCAGGCCTGCGCCAAGGAACTAAATAAGAAACTCAAGGATGTGGACTACGATGTGCTGATCACTGCCGAAGCCAAGTCCATCCCTATTGCATATGCGCTGGCTGTAGAAACCAAAAAACCGTATGTTGTTCTGCGTAAAACATATAAACCCTATATGGGTGATGCGCTAAAGGCTGAAACCCTGTCCATCACCACCGGTCAGCCACAGATTTTGATTTTAGATGAAAAAGACCGCGGTTTGCTGAAGGGCAAGAAAGCGGTCATCGTTGACGATGTCATCAGCACCGGCTCGACCTTGCAAGGGATGCGCATGATTCTGGAAAAGGCTGGCGCGACGGTCGCTGCCGAAGCCGCCATCCTGACCGAGGGCGATCGCGCCAAGTGGATGCACATCATCTCGTTAGGACACTTGCCGTTGTTTACCGATTAAATTCCCCTCTCCTTGTTAGGAAGAGGGACCAGGGGTGAGGGTTAATTTCTTTTTTCTTTCACGAGAGAGGTGCTTAATAGCCCTCTCTCGTTTCATGGCAGCGCTGCGATCTGCCTGGGGCTCGAGATAAACCATCTTTACCGGAAGCCGGCTGCGAGTGTAGCGCGAACCGGTCCCTTTGTTGTGCTGTTTCAGGCGTCGCTCAGGGTCGGTTGTCCAGCCGGTGTAGTAAGTCCCATCCGCGCATTCCAGAATATAACAATAGAACGACACATTACTTCTCAGTTTTAGGTTTGCGTATGCCTATTAAGCGCTCCATAAAAGATGGGTATTGATTCGGATCGGTTTTTCTTGTCTCATTCGTCCAATCACCCTGCAAGCGCTCACCAAGCCAACGACGACGACCTTCCAATGCCAATTCAAGCCTTTCAAACAAATCCTCGCGGTTTCCATTGGCAATATCATCGCGCAGACCCTGCAGTGAGCCAATGACCACATCCAGCACGCGAGAAACGTTTTCGTTGTTGAGTAGTGCCGCCTCGCCCAGGGATTTGGTTTCGTCCTGATATACCAAGGCAGACGTCAGCGCTGCAAAGGGACGCCCGGCCAGCTTGCGCGCTTCTCGCCAGCCTGGCTGATCGACCACTGCGTTGAGCATTCCCGCCGCCACCAATTGTGGAACGATATGTGTGCTGGCCATCAAACCATCCGTTTCGGACATATCGGCGAAGAGCGGCATCGCACCAAGTGCATCGATCAAATCAGTGGCCAGATTCACAGCTTCTTCAGGAACGCCGGAGAAAGTCCCCAACACCATCACGCCGTCATCAAACAGATCTTCTTCCGCGGCGTCCACACCCAGATCGATGCGGTGCAGATATATCGGATTGATGGCAGGGAATAATCCCACGTAATAGCGTCCTTCGGGCAGGATTTCTCGAGCCCATTCCGCTACAGCAGTCTGGGTAGGAGCCGTATCCATCACAACCGCGCCTTCAGGCAGGTCAGGTGCGATCACTTCCAGCGTAGCACGGATCTCGTTCACAGGCAGGCTCAAAAGCACAATTTTTGCTTCGCGCACAGCCGCTGGCAGGTTATATTTGACATCATCTACTGCGCCTATCTTTTGCGCCTGCTTCGCGGTCTCAGGGCTTATATCATGGCCCACACGATGAATGTCACTCCGGCGTTTTCCCAACGCCAGCCCAACTGAAGCGCCAAGCTGCCCGAGCCCGACAATAGTAATCTGTTCGGTCATGTTCATCCTCTCAAATCAGGGTGATACTACTTCTTATTCTTGCATATATATCTGAACTTGCATTGGGAAAATCCCTGTATAATTCAACCAATCAGTTCAGACAATTTCGCAGTGCTCTAAGATTATACTGCCTTCACATGCTGGATGCCCGCCGTTTTCTCTGCTTCTCCCGGTTAAATTGCGAGAACCGGGGACGCCGACCCCGGTTCTCTCTTGAAAGGAGGAGAAGAGAAATCACCTTATGCACATAATTTATCATGCCCTTATATAAATTACTTGACGCCAAACCTACGCTTGCTCTACGATTGTTAGACAATTTGCAAGATTGTTAAGAAAAAAGGCCAAAATGGACAAAAATAACCCACTATTCACTGGCGTTTTGCAAAATTCCCCGCTTGGCGACCTGTGGATTGCCAGCACCAATTATGGATTGGCTGCCATTGAATGGTCACAGGATGAAGCGGATTTCGGCGCATACCTGATCAAACGCTTCAAGCGGCCCACCCAACCCGACCCCGAAAAAGTAGCCCTCCCGCTTCAACAACTGGACGAATACCTGCGAGGTGAACGAAAGGCCTTTCACCTGCCGATCGATTGGTCCCTGCTGCGCCCCTTCCAGATTCAGGTGCTGCAAATCGTCTTCTCCATCCCCTATGGGGGTACCCGCACCTATGGCGAGATCGCCTGCGAGATTGGCAATCCCAAGGCCGCGCGCGCTGTGGGCCGCGCCAACGCCACCAACCCCATGCCGCTGGTCATCCCCTGCCACCGCGTCATTGGCTCGGATGGCAAACTAACCGGTTACGGCGGCGGGGAGGGATTGCCGACGAAAGAATGGTTGTTGAAAATGGAAGGGGCAGTGTTGACGTAACGCGCTT
>WOR8_10007090_pt1 | contig 16220 bp, 14 predicted proteins | sample DeeMarSeWOR38_10_FD_19890 | JGI IMG/M metagenome (IMG submission 19890) | reverse complement strand
AATATAGACGATGATCGAGGTCAAGAGCCAGGCAAAGTGGATGCGCCGGGTAGGTGCCCGTACCCCCGTGCCGGCTGTCGGCCGCGGATGGGATTGATTCATGGTTGTTCGCTCCTTCACTCGAGTCTATGGACGCATGGAGAGTAGTCAGGCACCTGCAGAACCGATTGCCCGGCTAGCGGTTGTCGGGATACCACCGGCGCGTGAGAGTCACCTTCTTCCCCCATCGCCAGACGGTGGCCGAAACTTCCGTTCCCGGGCGTAGGTCCGTCATGCGCCTGTCAATCATAGCCTCTGCCCCCTCCTCCGCCATGCTCACGCCCATCAGATCGAGCATGATGTCCCCGCCGAGGAGGTAGGTCTCGTCGCCAATTTTCGCCTCAAAGGTTCCACCCTGGAGTCCCAGTGCATCCCCGAATGATCCCTTCGCAACCCGTTGCACGAGGTATCCGACGGGAATCGGAACGTTCAGGGCTTTGGCAAGATCCCCTGACACTACCGCCCCGTCGACACCTCCCCAGATCCGGCGTTCCTCCAGCAGGAGGTGCGCTGCAACGTTCGAACTGACGGCGAAGCCCAGTCCCTCAAACCCTCCTGATTGGGAGAGGATGTGACTGACAACGCCCACAACCTTTCCTTGCATGTTGAACATGGGTCCCCCAGAGTTTCCCTTGTTGATGGCCGCGTCGGTTTGAAGGAGCTCCGCCTGCACGAACCCGCTGTAAGAACGATTCGGTTCGTGGCGGGCACTCACCAGGCCTGAGGAGAGAGAATAGGTCAACCCGTAGGGAGCGCCGATGACAAATACGGGATCTCCCACCTCAAGGCTGTCGGAATCCGCCAGAGGCGCAACGGGCATCCCGGTTGGCACCCGCTCGGCCTGAAGCAGAGCCACGTCGGCAGTGGGAACCGAGCTGACCACGCGGGCCGGGACCACCTCACCGTCAGCAAACCTTACGGCGATGCGGTCCGCGAGATGTACCACATGGGCGGCGGTCATGATCTTCCCGTCAGTTGAAATCAGAAAACCAGACCCCAGACCGGAGGCCGTCTTGGTGTTGCCCTGTTCATCCCGCACTGCAGGCATGCTCTCCTCGGTGGCGATGACCACAACCGAGCCCCGGACCTTTTTGAAAAGCTCACTCAGAGACTGGCTCCATGCCGCACCGGGCGGTAGAGATGTTGCAAGCACAGCCCCCGTCATGCACAGGGCGAGGGTGCGACGTCTAGTCATTCGTCTGCTCCTTCTGAAGAGATCCGTAAATGATGACAATCCCGCGATGCTCCCCGGGGAGGGCGACCAGTCACCGCACCTCAGCCCTCTCGTGAGTCTTTGCATCGCGGGTGACAAGATACTGGTAAATGGCCTCTTGGGACCTGAGCCCCTCTGGCCCCTTTCGGTTTCGCGCGGTATTGTCCTGTTGCCCGCCGATCACACGCGCTTTGACGGTGTCGGCGAGCTGGAGGCGCAGAATCTCCTTGAGCTCTTCCTGAATGGCCGAATCCTGGACGGGGAAGGCGACCTCGATTCTTCTGTTGAGGTTTCGTGTCATCCAGTCTGCCGATGAGAGGAAGAGGAGATCTTCCCCACCGTGGTGGAACCAGAAGATGCGCGCATGCTCGAGATAGCGATCGACGATGCTGATCACCCGGATGGAGCTGCTCGGGCCTTTGACCCCGGGCTGGAGGCAGCAGATGCCGCGAATGATGAGCGAGATCCTCACGCCGGAGGCCGCTGCCTCATACAGCGCCCGGATCATGCCCGGGTCTTCCAGGCTGTTCATCTTCGCCACCACAAACGCCGGACGACCGGCGCGAGCATTGGCGCGTTCACCATCGAGAAGCTCGAGGAATTGCTCGCGCATGGTAAAGGGCGCGACCAGGAGTCTGGAGAAGCTCTCGCAGCGCTCGCGTCTGAGCAGCACGTCAAAGACCGCGGCCACATCCCCGGTCACGGCCGGATCAGAGGTCATCAGTCCGGCGTCGCAGTAGATCCGTGCCGCCTTCTCGTTGAAATTGCCCGTGCTGAGATAGGCGAGCTTCGGCTGGTCCTCCCCGCGGGTAACGAGACAGAGTTTCGCATGAACCTTGAGCCCTGGAATGCTGTAGAGGATTCTCCCGCCCGCGCGTTCCAGGTCGTCCGCCCAGCGCAGGTTTGCCTCCTCGTCAAATCGTGCCTTGACCTCGAAGAATGCCGTCACATCGATGCCGCGCTGGGCAGCCCGGATGAGCTGCTCAAGCACCTGTGAGGGTCGCGCGAGGCGATAGAGTGTGATGTGGATGGAGCGAGTGCGCGGGTCATCAGCCGCTTCGGTGAGAAGGCTGATTACCGGTTCGTAGGAGTGATAGGGGTAGTACAGGAGAATGTCGCCGCGCTCAACGGCAGCGTGGATGCCTCCGGCCGTCTCGAGCGGGCCCCTTGAGAGTGCCGGCATCGGGGGGTATTCCTGCTCGCCCGGGTGTGGATTCGGGAATGAGAGGAAGTCATGAAAGTTATGGTAGCGGGCTCCCCGTACGAGGTCCTCCCGTGAAAGCTTCAGAACCTTGCTCAGGAGTCGTAGTGTGCCCGGCGGCATGCTGCCATCGTAGAGAAACCGCGACGGTACCCCGGCGTTTCGCAACGCCAGGGCCTGCCTTACCTTTTCCCGGAGGTCACCTGCAAATTCGTCATCGATGTGGAGCTCGGCGTCCCGTGTCAGTTTCACGGCGTGAGCGCCGAGAATGTCATGATTCGGGAAGATCTCATCCAGGCAAAGACGAATGATATCATCCAGGAAGGCGACCCGGACCTTCCCGTCGGTCGAGGGCAACGTGACGAAGCGGGGAACGCGGTGAGAGGGAATCTCAAGGATTACGTGCTGCGGCTCTACTCCAGCGGCGCGACCCTTATGCTCCTGCACGAGGGGGGACTTCAGGAGCAGCTCCACAACCAGATAGAGGTGGCGGTTCTCGAGAAAGAGCTGACGCCTATCTTCGTCGATAAACTGTGGAATCAGCAGCGCTCTCACCTCCCGGCGAAAGAACAAGCGTGCGAACCGCGCCTGATCGACGTCCAGCTCCCGTTCCGTGATGATCTGGATCCCTGTTCGTGCGAGGTCCTTGCGAATTCCGTCGTAAACCGCGCCGAACTCGGCCTGCTGGCGGTCAACGACCCGGTGGATTCGGCTCAGGAGGGCCGCAGGGTCGATACCGAGGGTCTTGCGGGATCGTTTTCCGAGGCGCACCAGGGCCCTGATCGATGCAACCCGGACCCGGAAAAACTCGTCGATATTGGAAGAAAAAATCGCCAGGAATTTGATCCGGTCAAAGAGCGGCACCAACGGATCGGCGGCTTCCTGAAGAACGCGATGGTTGAACGAGAGCCAGCTCAGGTCCCGGTGTTTCAGCCGGAGTGCTCCGGCCTTGGGTGCGGCTGTGTGTGCGGGGGATTGCTTCTGCACCGAATGAATGGATCTCTGTCTGGGGTTTCAGGGGACCGGTTCTCCACCCCGACCCGGGCCAGGGCACAACTTACGCATTCGGGCCGATTCTGGCAAGGTAGTCTCCCGAGCCCGGAGATTGCATAAGAAGTCAAGGATCCACTATATTGCGCGTCAGTGTCTCCTTTCAATCACTCCGGAGAGGTCGACGTGCCGTCTGACCTTTGCCGCCGGTGAATGGACAGTGTTTTGCGAGCTGGAGTGTGTTCGCCGCCCTTGGCACACTCGCCGTCGCAGGGTGCGCCGGGGGCGCATATGCCCCCGGGATCCAGCGGACACCGGTCGTCGAGGGATCCTCAGCATCTGCCGATTCGATTCGCGTCATCGCGGGGCCCGAGTACGAGGCAGGGTGGCTTCATCGAGTGTTTTTTGGGGATCACTACCGTGAGGCTTGGGCAACAGAAATCGGCGTTGAGCGACTTGACCTCTCCGCCGCGGGAGGTGGTCTCACACCGACCGAAGCCGGTGGGGGGTTCCAGACCAAATCCCTGAAGTTTCGGAGCCGAGACGGGGGGAGGTTTAAATTCCGTTCGGTCAACAAGGACCCCACGGCAGTCCTTCCCTACGAGCTCCAGAACACCTTCGCCGCCGACCTGTCGCAGGATCACATCAGCACGTCGCATCCCGCCGCAGCCGTGGTTGTGGACTCCCTCGCCGCAGCCACCGGCATCCCGCGTCTTTTCTCCCGCCTGGTCTATCTTCCGGACGACCCTGCACTCGGCACGTTTCGTGAACAGTTTGGGGGACTTCTCGGCGTGTTCGAGCTCTACCCCGACGACGGCTTCCTCGGCTGCGAGAAGGTGCAGAACACACTCAAGGTGTTCCGGCAGATGGGTGAGGATAGCCGCGACCGCGTCCGCGCCGAGGCATTTCTGCTGTCCCGATATCTTGACATTCTGGTGGGGGACTGGGACCGGCACATCAAGCAGTGGAAGTGGATGCGCTATCGCGAGAACGGGAACAAGGTGTGGTACCCTGTGCCTCTGGACAGGGACATGGCCTTCGCGCGCCTGGATGGATTCTTCACTTGGATCGCCTCGATGAGTATAAGCCAGTTCTCCCACTTCGACGTGGAAGTCGGCAATATCTCCAAGCTTACCTTTTCAGGACAGTACCTGGACCGACGACTGCTTGTTGGCCTCGAGTGGAGGGCATGGGACAGCATTGCGACGGCCTTCACCTCGCGTCTGACCGATCCGGTGATCGAGGGAGCCATCCGTCGGCTTCCCCCTCCTTACATCACGCGCGACGGGGATCGCCTGGTCGCAGCACTCAAGTCCCGCCGGGATCATTTCGCTGAGATCGCGAGGGCGTTCTACCGGCAGCTCGCTGATTACGTGGACATTACGCTCAGTGACAAGCGGGAGTACGTTGCTGTCCACCGCCTCCCGGAGGGACTGGTCAGCGTCACTGCCTGGCTCTGGGACAAGGATACGGGGGGCCCCACCGGCGAACCTGTATTTTGCAGGACGTTCGATGCCGCTGACACGCGGGAGATCCGGGTGTACTGCATGGGGAAGGATGACCGGGTTGTCGTCGATGGGCGGACAGACGAGAGTATCTACGTGCGGGTAGTCGGGGGAAAGGGGGACGATGAGCTGGTCGACTCCTCGGAAGTCCACGGCGCCTTCCTGGGCTTCCTCCCCTTCCAGACCACTCGAACGATGACCTTCTTCTACGATGACTCGGGAACGAACCTGATCACGGAGGGGCCGGGGACGTGCGTTGACACCTCCCCCTACGAGCGACCGCCCGGAGGTCATTCCCAGTATTGACAGAGACCACGCAATGGTTCACCTCACAAGCCTCATGCGGATGCGCTGGATCCTGATCGCGCTGGTTGCCACTGCGCTTGACCTTGTCGCTGCTCCCGGCGTACACTCCCAGGATGGCGACGATGACGCCACGGTTCCGGGATGGCGTGAAGAATTCGCCCGCGACTACGAGCACCCCCGGGACTACGGCCACGACTGGAGGCTTGGCTCCATGTTCGGTTACACGCCGGAGGACGGGCTCCTGATTGGCACGGGTCCGATTCTCTACTGTACCGGATGGCGCTGACGGGGGGCCTCAGCATCCCCACATTCAACTACAAAGTCGTCTACACACTTTTCATGCCGACGCTCGGTCGGCATACCTCGGTCGATCTGTACGCCCACGCCTCGGCGCTGGAGATCAGGAACTTCTACGGCTACGGCAATAATTCGCCCCGCGACCAGAACCTGGAGGGTGAAGGATACTACCGGCTTCCCTCGAGGGAGTTCTGGGTGCAGCCAAGCCTCTTCTATGACCTGGGGAAGCAGGGCCGACTCGGGCTGGGGCTCTGGGTCAAGCAGTTTCGAGTCCGTTCTGCCGAAGGGAAGATTCTCTCCCAGTCAGACCTCGATTCTCTCGGGGACAATCGTGCGAGCGTTGGCCTCGGCGTGCAGTTTGCCTGGGACACTCGCAACCATGATGTGTTTCCGACCTCAGGGGTTCAGCTGCACGCTGACGCGTGGCACTATGCTGGTTTCTTCTCGAACCAGCGCCCGTTTCAGCGGGTCGCCGGGGATTTCCGTCTCTATACTGGCATCCGGGTTCCGACCGAGATCGTGCTGGCTCTCAGGGTTGCCGGTGAGCACCTCTGGGGTGATTTCCCATTCTACGAGTCTGCGTTCCTCGGGGGTGGACGTTCGCTCCGGGGATACTTCTCCCAGCGGTTCGCCGGTGATGCAACGCTGCTCGGGACAGCCGAGCTGCGGATCCGGCTTGGGAGATGGCGCATGCTCGTCCCCACCGAGATCGGGCTTCTTCTGTTTGGAGACGCGGGGCGTGTCTGGTTTGAGGGAGACTCCCCCGGTCCCTGGCATGCCAACGCCGGAGTGGGACTGTGGACCGCACCGGTCTTTCAAGAACTTCTTGTCTCGTTCTCGCTTGCCAATTCCCCTGAGGGTCTGTTCCTGAATGCCACCGCAGGGCTGAGTTTCTGATCGACGCGGTCGCGAACTCCAGAGCTGGGAGCGATGTAAACACATCGCGGCCCGAGTTTACCGACGAGCGCTCATCCTACTGTGCTGGCTGGCACAAAATCTCGCCTGGCGACGGATTTCTGTTGACCATAGCAGAAGTATTCTACAAATTGCGATCGAGGTACCTTCATACCCCTTACTCAGAAACCGGAAGTCGATTGCCGTTCACGCACTCCGGTACCTCGTACAACGTACTTTTGTCGAACCCCTAGCTCTAGCGCGGCGCATCTACGTTCCGACGGTGGCTGTACGGGCACAGTACTTTCACACGCAGGCTTGTATACGGCAGAGGAGGCTTCGCCCAGGCACCGGTCATCATCGCCCGAGTGTCGATCCTTGACGCGGTTTGATGGGGGAAATCAGGCATGACCACATACACGGAAACAACCGAGAACATCACCGTCTTTGTTCAACCGATGTATCTGGACGGGCAATCGGACATTATTGCGAAACGGTTTGTATTCGCCTACTTTGTGCGTATCGAGAACAACGGTGCCGATGAAGTTCAGCTTCTCCGGAGGCACTGGTACATCCGCGATGCGACCGGTGAATCAAAGGAAGTCGAGGGCGAAGGAGTGGTTGGTCGCCAGCCCTTGATCGAGCCGGGCAGTGCCCATGAGTATAACAGCTACTGCGTTCTGGAGACATTCGAGGGAACGATGGAAGGAAGCTACCTCATGCTCCGGCCAAACGGCGAGACGTTCCGTGTCTCCATTCCACGATTCATTCTGCGGGCAGCCTCCAACTAGACACCCTTCTCTCAGCTCACCTCTCCCCCCCCACGCGGTTGCTCCACGGAGGGAAAATCCCTATGTTCAGGAGCATCGGGAGCATTCGCATTCAAGGAGTCTTCAGGTGGAACCACTCCGCATCATGCTGCGTGCAAAAATCCACAGAGCAGTCGTCACGGCGGCAGATCTCGACTACGAGGGGAGCCTGACGATCCCGCCCGAACTTCTGGAACTCTCCGGCATCAAGCAGTACGAAGCAATTCAGGTCTGGAATGTCACGCAGGGCACACGCTTTGAAACCTATGCAATCGATGGGGTGCGGGGCTCGGGGGATGTGTGCGTAAACGGTGCGGCAGCGCACCTGGCCGGGGTCGGCGATTTCATCATCATTGCCGCCTTTGCCCATGTTCCGGAATCATTGGTCAACCGACACCATCCCGCCGTTGTATTCGTCGACCAGAAGAACCGGCCGGTACGGGTGGGTCACGAGACCCCCGGCCCTCACCGGTCCGGGGACGGGTGCTGAGCGCCGCGCCGGCGAAGTGAACCTCAGGCCGCCTGTCCCATCATCTTGGGAAGTGGACCCAGCACCCGATGCTCTTCTTCTCCCTCCTCCAGCGGGATTATGTGCACGGACACACGGATCCCCTTCTCGGTCACATGCACAAGATTCACGTGCAGTCCGAGGGAACGCTCGTCGCGCACCGATCCTCCGGCATTCAGGAACCTAATGCCCTTTTTGATGTAGGTCATCGTCCTGTGGCAGTGCCCGTGCAGGACGAGATCGATGCCATGCTTTCTGAAGAGTTTCAGGAGGTCTTTCTTCCCCCGTAGCTTCATTGTCTGCCGTTCGATCGTCCCCCAGACCGTGTGGCTGGTTCCGAGGCCGTTGCGGTGAAGCTTGCAGAAGTAATGGTGGATGAGGACGATCTTCCGCTTGCCGGCGAAGAGCGGAGACCCCGCCAGACGGTCAAACTGACCAGCCTGTTGGTCATCGACCCAACCGTTGGAGCCTAGGGGGTTGTGGACGCCCGAATTCCGGGCAACGGAATTCAGGCCGATCAACACGATATCGTTAACCATCTTCACAAACGTGAACGGACTCTCCGGCGAGGCCGTGAGGGTTCGCTCGAAGGCCTCTGGAAAGCTCTGGGCGAATTCCTTCACCCTGAGGTCATAGGACGTGGTCCGGCACTTCCCGGGAAAGCTCAGGATGTCTTCGGCCGTATGGACCCCCCCCGTAGATGTCATGGTTGCCAATGACCATGGAGAGACGCGAGGGGCGGAGTAGACCGGCATCCCGAAAGAGCTCTCGTGCTTGTGCGAAATCCTCGGGGAGGGCCCCGGAGGTGATGTCACCGCTGATGACGACGTGGTCCACGCCCAAGCGGGCAATCTTCTGTAGAAGGAGCCGAGTGCGATTGACGTTGGCTTTCCTGTATTGGGGGTTGATGTGGAGATCCGAAATATGAGGAATCGCTATCCCTATCATGAGCAGAAATCCACTCTTTCTGATGTCGACTACCCGCCTCAGCGGAGCCCACGGTCTGGGTAACGCACAGTAGGCAAGCAGTTTAGAAGAATCGGCTCACAATACGAATTTACTGTTACCTGAATGTTATTGTTATGTCATGCAATTGTTACCATCTGCCCCGCAGGGAACGGAGCTTACCCCTGGTATGCCAAATTGGCTGAGTGGGGCAAAGGGGTACCGGCCTTCAGCACCGCAGCCTTGATGGAGGGCTCTCAGGAGTGTGGGTGGGGAACACTGGCAAGAACTAGCGACTCGAGGCGAGCAACCACAGAGTGGTACCGCTGGTCGACGTACTGGAGGCGTGCGCGGAGTTCATTCTCGTTGTTTCGAAGGAGGTTGAATGCCGAGGCAAAGAGCTCCTCCGGGGTATCCTCGGGGTGGCCGCCGAATCGCGCGTTTGCCGAGTACTCACCATCTCGGAAGATATAGAAGAGGGCTGATTCCTGAAGTGACGTCCAGATTTCGAGGAGCTCCGAGCGTTGGGAAGCGGTTAGGAGTTCGTAATGGATGTGCCCGTATTCATGCGTGATGACAGAATGGAGGACGGCCGTCCCGTCGTAGATGTAGAAAAACGAGCTGGAGAGGTACATCTTCTGTCCGACCCGCCCGGCTGCGCCGATGTTTTCGAAGGTATGGTCGATCGCTAGTGTATCAATGCGGAGTTCCTCCGGGAGGTCTCGATTCAACGAATCGATGAACTGTGCCACGGCTATGATTGCAGGAGAGAATTCTCGATAGAACACGGGGGGAGGATAGCGGCGGTATCGCTCGACGACACTATCGGGCGCGATCGGAAGAAGCGCCTCGCGCGAACGAAGCTCCTCGATCTGGTCAATGGTGAGCGTGCCCGAGTACTCTGATGCGCTCTGGGACTCCAACCCAGAACCGCAGGCGACAGCCCACACGGCGAGGAGTATGAAGGGCGTTCTCGTCACGGGAGATCGGCTTCCGAGTGAAATCTACCTCTTCACCTAGCGAAACGCAATGCCACACCATGTTCTGGGGGAGGAGGGCCCGCCCGGAGGGAGAGTCTACCGGGGAGGAGATGGCCCGAGGCGGATGATGGGGAAAATCCTGTTCCGGTAGAGCCGGGCGAACCGCTCGTAGCGCGAGATCCCCCAAATCGAGGCTGGTTCCAGGATCGTTGCGATCAGGAGAGCCGCTGGCTGGTCCAAGGGGATGATCCAGTGGCCGGAGGAAATCGTCAGGGTCGTGTCCTTCAGCATGTAGCCGACGCGCAGATGGGGTTGCTCCTCGAGCTCCTCCGTGTAGAGAGTGTCCAGTACATAAAGACCGGCCTGGAGGCGCTGCTCTCCGACGACTGCTGTGGCCTTCAACCCGTGCGCCAGGAGAAGGTTCAGCAGGTCATCGAGTGAATCCGGGACCACGTATCCTTCGGGCAACATCTCCTGCAAGTGGACGGTCACTTCACCGTGGTACGGTGTGACTTGCCAAAGCGTCCCCGCCCCCCGACCGGCGTGCAGGACCGGTATGCGGAGTGTTTGGGGTCCCGCGCCGTGCTCCATCACAGTCGCAAACGGTTCCCCGATACGGCTGGCACCCCGCGCCCGCTCGTTCTCAACGAGTTGCTGGATCTCCCGGGCCTGCCGGGCGCAAACCTCAAGCAGGGCCTCCAGCGCAGTCAGCTGTGACCGGACACGCCGTTCAAGGTTCTTCTCGAGTGTTTCCTCCTGCCTCCCCTCCTGGATAAACGAGAGCGTGCTGAGAATCCCGAAGCTCTGGCGGCCATCGTTAATCTCCGTGGTGCTGTGCCGGATCCGGCTCTGAGGTGAGCCGACAATATACTCGTGGAAGCTGTATCCGTTGCGCTCCATCCCGGCTGCTACGGCGGGCAAAACAACCTGGGACTGGAAGGCCCGGAGCGCCGCCGGGACATTGGGATTTGTCAGGAGCCCCATCTGAACATCCGCCGCGCGTATAATGCCTGCCTCGACCCAGCTCCGGCTGAACACATTGTACTCGTGCACGTCCACCGTGACATGAGGAGACCACGCCTGAAACAACTCGTGCAGTCCTCGTACCTCGGGTGTCGAAAGCATAAGATGGGAGCGATTCTGATCGAGGCTATCGGCGGTCCAGCGCTGACGGAGCTCTGCCCCATCCGGGTTCATCTGTGGCACAATTATGAGATCCACCCGCCGTAGCACCGTGTCCAAAGCGCCGTTGACGAGTCCGGCAGCGAGCATTGTCAGTGCTTCCTTACCCGATGGTTCGTCCCCGTGCTGCTGCGCGAACAGGAGCACGCGGAGCCGGGGCGGATTCGGTGAAGAGGACTGAGATGAAGAGATGAAAACCGCGTCGATCGACCGACCTTGGCCCGAGCGGGCAATCTGGCGTAGCGTTACTCCGGCACAGGTTGCGAGCGAACGCAGGAAGGCTTGGAGGGAGTCGTGGGAGGTCAGGACGGCGAAACCCCCGCGCTCAACGGGTGCCACAACCTTCTCCACAGGAGCAGCGGAAGCCCAGTGAAAGAGCAAGAAGGCGAAACATGCAGCGAGTGCACCTCGTCTGCCGGGGAGCTCTCTCAGCGAGCGGCTCCGCGATAGTGCCGGCCAAGCGCCACGGTCACCTTGCAGGTTCTGCTCTAAGTTGTTGGTATTCATCGACTTAGGGGGAGCCTCACGATGCCCTGCTGATCCCCGGCCCGGAGCCGGGCAAAACAAATGCTGCTTGATGCTCGACGATCCGGACAGGCGCCTGAGTAAGTTCCTTTCGGACGAACTCTACCATGGGCCGTTCTTCGAGGGACGGTGCACTGAGGGGCACCGCTCGAAGAAAGAGATCAATGAGGGGAGGGTGCATACATGGAATTGGAGTTACAGGATGCAGGGGGAGTGAAACAGAAGTTTCACTCCAGTATATCCCCCTCCCACTCGAATGTCAAGCCCGGGGTGGTGCTGCCTGGTCAGCGCTCAGTGCGCGAGGGTACGTCCCACGGAGGCAGCGACAGGCGGGATCCGGCGCATCAACTCGGAGAAGAGATCGGGAGTGAGCGACTGTTCACCGTCGGAGAGTGCCTCCGAGGGCCGGGGGTGGACCTCCACCATTAGACCGTCAGCTCCCGCCGCGACGGCGGCAAGGCTCATCGGAATAACAAGATCCTGTCGGCCTGTGCCGTGGCTCGGATCCACGATAATGGGGAGGTGTGAAAGGTCGTGGATGGCGGGTACGATGTTGAGATCCAGAGTGTTGCGTGTGTAGTCTACGAATGTCCGGATCCCCCGCTCGCACAAGACTACCTGACTGTTCCCGCCGGAGAGCAGATACTCCGCACTCATGAGGAATTCATTGAGCGTCGCGGAGAAGTTCCGCTTCAGGAGCACGGGCTTTTGCGTGCGGGCGATCGAGCGGAGGAGCTTCGTGTTGTGCATGTTGCGGGCGCCCACCTGGAGCATGTCGGCATGCTCCGCGACGATGTCGACTTCGGCCGATTCCATAACCTCGGTCACGATCCCGAGCCCGGTTCTCTCGCGGACTTGCGCAAGAAGTTTCAGGCCGTCCACGCCGAGCCCTTGAAATGCATAAGGGCTCGTCCGCGGCTTGTAGGCACCCCCACGCAGAAGCACTGCCCCCCCCTCTTTCACCTTCTCTGCGGTGGAGAATATCTGTTCTTCATCCTCAACCGAGCACGGACCCGCAATCACAACAACGGTTTTCCCACCTATTTCTATGCCGTGGACATCCACGACAGAGTTTTCCCTCTGAAACTCCCGACTGGCGAGCTTGAAGGGCTTCAGAATGGGGATAACATCTTCGACTCGCGGGAGGAGCAGAAAGCGCTCCTTGCGGATCAGGCGTTCATCCCCGATCAGGCCAATAATTGTCCGTTCCACCCCGCGGGAGACATGGGGCTCCAGGCCACTTTCTTTCACCCGATCGATGACGAACTGAATCTCGTCATCCGTTGCGCGGGATTCCATTACGATTATCATAACGCGGGCAGCCTATTGCTTCTGATGAGCACCCCTCTGGGAAGGTTCAGTGGGAAGCGCTCTTGTGCAAAGGCAGCATACGAAAGGACCCTTTGAATTTCAAGGAACCTACCGGGAGAGGAGCGCCGCGGCGAACAGCACGAGAGCTCACTCCGATTCTCGGTCAAGAGAGTGAGGGATTCTGAATCCTTCGGGGCACGATGGCAACTACCTGATGCCGACAACACGTGCGCCGGCCTCCGGTCGCACACCTTGGCTGGACCTCCCGGGCAGCTTCGTGTTCTGGAGGACGAGTATCTCTGGCGGGTCCATTGTACCTGCACGGGCTCCAGCGTGGCAAGGAAGCGCAGGCTTCGCAGGGAGGACATGACGCCTGGCGCACCTGCGCCGAAGCATGCCCTCCCTCAAGCGGGCAAGCTCCTTCGTTCTGCCCCTCGCGGGCTCCTGAGAACTCCCCCCAGCACCGGAAGGGTGGGAGCGGGGGAGCTAACCCGGAATCCCGATGATCAGGCCGTAGGCGCCCCTTTCTGCGGCTTGAGGCTGCGATGATTTTTTCAACAACAGAGGTGCATTTTAACGGGTGAATATGTATTTTCGCACAACCTTCGAGGCAAGCCTGGTCGAGAGAGAGACGGCGTAGGGGCTTGCGGCGCAACGGTTCATCACTCCATCTCACACCATCCAACCACTACTCACAGGAGTTACCATGAGTGCGTTTCGGTACTTCCTCACCGCCGTAGTTGTTCTGCTCGTTGCCTCAGGTGCAGCATTCGGAGGGGGGTTTCAGATCAACGAGCATGGCACGAGAGCTATGGGGATGGGCGGGGCGTTTTCGGCACAGGCATCGGACGGGTCGGCCATGTACTTCAACCCTGCTGGCCTGGCATTCCAGCCAGGTTTCCGCGCCCTCGCTGGCGTCACACTGATCGCTCCGATGACAAGCTACACCAGTGCAACGGGAACGAAGACTGACATGAACAGTCAGATCTTCTTCCCGCCGCACGCCTTTGTCTCCTACGGGTTGGATAATGGGATGAGCTTTGGGATCGGCTTCTACGTCCCGTTTGGGTTGGGAACGGAGTGGCCCACTGACTGGGCAGGCCGATATGCCGCCGTCAAAGCCGATCTCCAGTCGTACTTTATCAATCCGACGATCGCCTACAAGGTGAGTGATGAATTCTCGATCGGCGTGGGCGTCAGCTATGTCATTTCGGATGTCTCGCTCAAACAGAATGTGCCGCTCGCACCCCTGCCCCTGCCGGACGGGAGCCTGAAGCTGGATGCCGACGGGAACGCAGTCAACTTCAACGCGGGAGTGTTGTACAAGCCGACGCCGCAACTCTCCATCGGAGCCTCCTACAGACACTCCACGAAAGTTGATTATGAGGGAACGGCGGAGTTCTCGAACATGGGCCCCCTGGCGGCACTTTTCCCGGGAGGGGATGGCACCACCACCATCGAGTTCCCGAACAACATCTTTGCCGGTATTTCCCTGCAGGCTACACCGGAACTGATCCTCGAGGCCGATTTCCAGTACATCATGTGGTCGACCTATGACACGCTGAAGATTGGCATCCCGGTCGGACCACCGTCACCACCACCACCCGCGGGGACGGGAGCCCCTCTGCAGGGACCCCAGACGCTCCCGCGAGACTGGGAGAACACCTTTATGATTCGCGTTGGCGGGGAGTATCAGCTTCAGAAGCTTGCCCTCCGGGCCGGATTCATCTACGACAAGACGCCGCAACCGGCCAAATCCGTCGAACCGCTTGTGCCGGATGCGAACCGGATCGAGTTCACCCTTGGCCTCGGCTATGCCATCTCCGAGAACATCACGATTGATGCCGCCTATCAGTTGATTCTCTCCAGCGATAGGAACGCTGCACCAGCCACCTCCGGTGGGCTCGCCTTCCTGGCGGGTGGAACGTACAAGAGCACGGCACACCTCTTCGGATTAAGCTTAGGATATACCATGTAGTGCACGCCTCTGGCGGGGTCCCTCACAGAATGAGAGGACGCTCCAGAAGGGAGCGTCCTCTTTCTTTTTTCCACACAGGGACGAGCTTGAGTCAAGCTCCCGGCTTGGAGGCCACGAATTGGTAGGCTCCGGTCGTCTGCAGGAGCCGAGTGACATAGCGCGCCTTCGGGTTCAGGAAGCCCCCGGCCCACCACCAGGCCCGATGGAGGGCCTGGACGGGGAAGATGATAGTCTCGGCAATCCAGCGGGGCATCTTTGGAAAGAGGCCATTCCCGATTACCGCCCGAAGGACTGTCCATCTGTCGGTTGCCGGAGCAAGGTGACTGACCTCAAAGCCCGCTGAATGCAGGAGGTTGTAGGTCCCGAGATGAGTACAGTGGTAGAAGCTGTGCGCGAAGGGTTCGAGAAATGCCACCGTGCCAAGAAAGAAAGCTCCCGGCTTGAGCACTCGATAGACCTCCTCGATCATCGCGGTGGGGTAAGGGATTTGCTGAAGAACTGAGATCGAAAATGCACACTCAAACGTTTCATCGGAGAACGGCAGTGCTTGCGCGTCGGCAAGAAGTGGAGCGCTGGGGTCCTGGTAGTCGATCCCTACGTACGTGAAGCCAGCCCGTTCGAAGACAGGGCGATGGATCGTCCTTCCACATCCGACATCGATCATCAAGGCACCCGGCTGGCGGGGAGCGGGAATACGGCTTGCCAGTTCTCGCGAAAGCCGCCGGGGGAGAGTGAGCCCATCGAGATCGAGGTGGGGCGACGGATGAGGCGGAAGAGGCAGAAAGGGGAATCCCTCGGGCGGGAGCAGCGGCGCGTTGATGGTCCAGCGAGCCGTGTAGACCTTCGGTCTCCGTAGCCGGAGGTCTAGCACCCCGCTCGGTGTACGCGGATACTCTTCGGCACATCCCACACACTGAGCGCCGTGGGTATGCTCCACGAGCCGGGCGCTACAGTGCGGGCAACAAAGAACATCCCACGTGGAAGGAGGAGCACTCATCTCTGTCGACAGATCCTCACGGATTCGCCCCGCCCTGTTGGACGATAGCGACTGCGCAGCCAATGGGAGGAGACCCCGGAGGTTACTTCAGGAGAACCATCTTGCGGGTTTCCCTGTATGCATCGGCACGCAGGGTGTAGTAGTAGACCCCGCTTGAGAGCTGCGCGGCATTCACGACTGCCTCATGGACTCCCGCAGGGACGACACCATCGACGACCCGCAAGAGCTCCTGCCCGAGCACGTCATGGATGGTCAACACGACGCGTACATCCGCAGGGAGCGCATAGCGAATGAGTGTTGCGGGGTTGAATGGATTGGGGAAATTCTGGTAGAGGCGGTACGCCACCGGCAATCCACCAGGAGGTGCGGTCGTATCTCTGACGCTCTGCACTGTGGCGGTGGCCTCAACGGAGAAGACCTCCGAAGCTCGCTCAGCCCAGAGCGTGAACGTAGTTGTGGAGTCGACCCGGAGGGTGAAGCGTCCGCTGGAGAGGACCGGACCGGGCTGGGGAGCGATCCAGGTACTGTCGGCCCCGACGG
>WOR8_10005872_pt1 | contig 16232 bp, 15 predicted proteins | sample DeeMarSeWOR38_10_FD_19890 | JGI IMG/M metagenome (IMG submission 19890) | reverse complement strand
TGTGCACGATGGTTCCCCTGTAAATGGGGTTGAGCAGATCGTTCCACGTTTTGGGCGGCGGCAGCCTCAGCCGTTTCAAAATCTTTTCGTTATATAGATTGGTGACGATCCAGGGCGCGAAGCAGGTCCAATAATCCCCTTCGTCCTTCACTTTCATGCCGTGCCATTCGGCGGGAACCTTATCCCAATCCTTTGGCCGGTAAGGAACAATCAGTCCCTCTTGCTTTAAGACTTCATGTGCCGGCGCACCGGCTCCCAGAAATACGTCGGCATCCGGCTTGCCGCCCCATGCTTTGACTTTGTCCACGCAGACCGGCCATCCGCCCGGCCGTACGAACGTGATCTCCACGTCCTTGCCATAGGTCTTCTTATAGTAATCCTTGAAACCCTTGGTCAGACTATCCGACAACTCTTTGTAAACGGGACCGACCCAGCCGATTTTGTCTGCGGCCTGCGCTTTTGCTGCAAAAGTTGGCAGGAACAGTAGCATTGTTGAAAGGACAGAGACAATAGTTATGGTCAAGATTTTCTTACGCATGTTGACCTCCTTCCTTGTGACGTTGTCACATTTGAAAAAATAAACGTTTCTTTTTCTCGATCACCTTCTGCTGAAGACCCCTCCTTCTTTAGTCTTCAAACCGACATACCGGCATCACCTTTTCCCGGCCATCACCTCCTTTTGAGAAAGGATTTTACGTTTCGTTGCATTCTATCCCTCCGGATACTTGAAGAATTAACCCGTTTTTGATGGTTTTCGTTTTAGAAAATGATACGGTAAATTCGGTTTTAAGTTATAGTAATTCTGTGGTGAAAACGATGATTATGTTGTTATGATATCCCCATCCGTTGAATCAAGGGCAGTTTATGGCAAGATTTATGATATCGGACGCATAATTAGATAATTATGGTTAATTGAAAACTGAGTCAAGAAAGAAATGATTTGCAGGAAAGATAATTAGTTTCTGAATATGAATTAGTTTGAAAATTTTTTGATGCTTTTTGAAGATTTGCTAAGCGAAATCTACACTGGTAATCAAATGCGAAATCCCGCTCTTAAGTTCATCTTAAGAGCGGGAACATATTGATTTGGAGGTCAATTCCAATTCTAATACCAGCAGGCGCCTCCCCGGCCACCAAATCCGCGACCCATGCTACCGGGGCCGTAACCCATGCCTCTTCCTCTCGAGCCTGAGCCATAACCGCGACCGGCAGAAAATTCAGGGTTTTCCTTCTGCATCTTGATGCGATGCTCTAAACGTTTTTGATCCAGCTGGCTTCTAAGTTCGGATATTTCTTTTTGCATAGCAACCGCTTTGATGGCATCCGGATCTTTTTTGGCCAGCTCGCTTCGTAATTCGAGCTCCTTTTGATAAATGCCATCTCTGAGGTCGCTGGTTTCTTCTAGAAAGCTCTGACGTTCTTTGTCCAGTTTGGCGATCTCTTCGTCACTCAGATTGCCTTGATACCCTTGTCCACCATACCCTCTCTGGGCCCAACCAGGGCCTTGTCCCCCGCAGTAACCTTCACTACCCCAGCCTCTGCCCCGTCCGGCAAACGAAGTGGCTGAATATCCAACGATCCCAATGATTGCCAACATCACCAACACTTTACTTAAATTGTTAAATCTCATTTTTTACCTCCGTTTTGAATTATTTTTGGTAAATCCGTTTTACACGTTTTCATCTCGATGCGACTTCCTAATATGGCAAAGCCCATGCCAAAATAAGACTCATCTTTGCATATTTAATCTAACTTGTTGAAAATTATTAATTAATTTTTATATTTTACAGTAAAGAGCGCTGGACCACCGAGAAATAGCTTGTCGATAGAAGTAAGATAGTGGATACTAAGTATCCACGCCGGTGGATCCAATCGGGTAGAAAGTATACAAAAGGGGTATTGCCTGAACTGCCTATATAATAAATTCGGATCTTACCTATTCTTGTTTAGAATTGGGGTACAGATTGGCGCTAATTTGCACGAATCTTCAGTAAAGCGGCGTTTCTTGGATAATTTTTTTTATTTCAGCGCATTGTAGACAGTGTAGGCAGCCGCTTTGTGTTGGCCTACTAATTGCTTCAAGCCGTCAACATGTTTACCAAACTTAAAAGCAAACAATTCGGGATCGGATTTTCGCCCTGGCTGTTAATCGGTGCGGTGGCGATTTTGCTGCCTATTTTTACCTTTATGACCATGGCGAACATTAACCGCCAAAAGGAAAAAAGCACACAGCTTTTGCTGGAAAAAGGCGCTGCTCTGATACGATCTTTCGAAGCTGGAACCCGGACCGGAATGATGGGTTTGCATCGAGGCGGGTTTCAACTCCAGCGCCTTCTTACGGAGACCGCCCAGCAACCTGACATTGTGCATCTTTTGGTTGCAGATGTTGAAGGGCAAATCATTGCCCACAACAAGCTGGAGCTTGTCGGCGTTTCATACGGCGATAATTTGGACCTGAAACAGGTCTCAGAAACGAAAACCGTGCAGTGGCGCATACTCGATTATCCGGATGGCACCCGGGTCTTCGAAGTATTTCGAAAATTTACTCCGTCAGAGCGACCCCGGGGGAAGATGTATCCGGGCATGATGCATCGCAGATCTCGGCAGAATACAAAAGACAGAGAACTGATTCCCCAAGCATTTAACGATCCTCCCAAAATTATATTTGTTGGGCTCGATATGACTGCTATTGAAGAAGCCCACCAGACGGATATACGTCATGCCGTAATCATGGGAGGCATTCTGCTGCTGGTCGGATTCGCCGGCATTACCCTGCTATTTCTGTTTCAAAGTTATCGCGCAACCAGAACGTCCCTCTCCAAAATCAAAGCCTTTTCAGACAATGTTGTCGAAAATATGCCGATCGGTCTTATCGCCCTGGACGACCACCAGCGAATTGCAGCCTTTAATCATACGGCTGAATCATTATTGCAACTTTCTTTTGGAGAGGTTATGGGTAGGGTGGCCGGAGATGTGCTGCCCCCGGAAATTTGTTCAGAGATGGAATGCCCGCAAATTCAGGAACACGTGATCGAAAAGGAAATTGACTGCACCATCGGGGATGGTAAAAAAGTCCCCCTTGAAATCGGCGCCAGTTTACTGAAGGATGAAAACGGAACCTTTCTTGGCCATGTCATTTTGTTTAAAGACCTGACCGAAGTTCACACATTACGCAGAGAAATCGAAAGAAGTCAGCGACTTGCCTCTGTCGGCAGACTGGCCGCCGGTGTCGCCCACGAGATCCGCAATCCATTGAGTTCCATTAAAGGATTTGCCACCTATTTTAAAGAGCGCTATCAGGACGCTCCCGAGGACCAGCAAACAGCCAACATTATGATTCAGGAAGTCGATCGCCTCAACCGGGTGATCAGTCAGCTTCTTGAGTTTGCCCGACCGGTTAAGGTGGCGCCCAAATCTATTTCCCTTCAGAATCTAATCGAAGATTCGATCAGATTAATTGAACGACAGGCCCAGGAAAAGCAAATAACCGTCAGCACTCACAACACCGCCCAAGTTGATAGCGTGTGCCTTGATCCGGATCGATTGAATCAGATTCTTTTAAACCTTTATCTCAATGCGATCGAATCCATGAAGGCGGGGGGAGCGCTTCGCATCGAAATTTCAGGGAATATCGAAAACAAAGGGGTAGAAATTCAGGTTTCAGACACCGGAAAAGGGATTCCACCTGAGGATCTGTCCAGAATATTTGATCCCTATTTCACCACAAAATCATCCGGTACGGGCCTGGGCCTAGCAATTGCACATAATATCGTCGAAGCTATGGGGGGTGCAATTAAAGTAGTCAGCGAGGCGGGAAAAGGGACTCGCTTTACCTTAAAATTGCCCTACAGAAAATGAGAAACAATTAAGAAACTTGAAGCTGTGCATAGAGCATAAAGATCTTTAATCACGAAAAATCGAAAGCACGAAAATGGACGTGTAGTTTTAGATTTTTTTCGTGTTTTTACCTTTCCCGTAGTGAGGTGCTGTCGGACGGGGGGTCATTTCGTGGTTTCGTGATTCGCCTTTATTTTTCAGTTCATTTAATGAATAACCTCAAGGCCCTACGTGGGATTCGAGTGTTAGCCATGAAAAAAAATGACACCGTTTTGATCGTGGATGACGACCATGCCCATCGCACTATGCTGCGGACCCTGATTGGCGGGTGGGGATATGAGACCCATGAGGCCGATGACGGGGCCACTGCGATCGAAAAAGTTAAGGAACGCTCCTACGATCTGGTGCTTATGGATATCCGCATGGTGAGCGTATCCGGACTGGAGGCCTTGGATAAAATCAAATCCTACAATCCGGCCATTCCGATTGTTATCATGACGGCCTACTCATCGGTGGAAACCGCCGTTGATGCATTAAAAAAAGGTGCTCACGATTATCTGACGAAACCGCTGGATTTTGCCAAGCTGAAGCTTACTATCGAAAGAGCTATGGAGCATACCCGCCTCAAGCAGGAAAATCGTTTGTTAAAAGAAAACCTGGGCCAACATTTTGACCGGCAGAACATCATCGGTCGGAGCGCTGCCATGATCAATCTGCTGGAAACCGTAGCTCAGGTGGCGCCATCTGAGGCTACGGTGCTGATTACCGGTGAATCAGGGACCGGTAAAGAATTGATTGCCGGTGCCATCCATTTCAATAGCCAGCGCAAAGACGGACCGTTCGTTAAACTCAACTGCGCTGCCATTGCCGAAACATTACTGGAATCCGAACTATTCGGCCATGAGAAGGGTGCCTTTACCGGAGCCGATCGCCGTAAGGAAGGGCGCGTCTATCAGGCGCACGGCGGCAGCCTTTTTTTAGATGAGGTCAGCGAAATGTCTCTGACCATGCAGGCAAAACTGCTCAGGGTTCTCCAGGAAAGGGAGTTCACCCGCGTGGGCGGGGAGATGACCATTCGGGTGGATGTGCGGGTAATCGCTGCGACGAATAAAGATTTACCGGAATTGATCGGTGGAGGTGCTTTCCGGGAAGACTTATATTACAGACTCAACGTGGTTGGCCTTGAAATTCCTTCTTTGAGAAAGAGGCGGGAGGACATACCATTGCTTGCAAAGCATTTTCTTGAAATGTTTGCAGCCAAAAACCACAAAGAAATAAATGGATTTACCCCACAGGCTATGGATTACCTGATTCATCACGATTGGCCGGGTAATGTCAGAGAGCTGATGAATGCGGTGGAAAGGGCAGTCGTATTGTCCCGTTCGGATTTTCTTTCTGAACAGGACTTTCCGATCATCCCCGACGCTTTAGCCGCGCACCACGATCCGATTTCTCAGACGAGCCGAATCAACATAAATGGCGATATTTCACTGGATGAGGTTGAGAGAGCCACCATATTGAAAACCCTTGAAGCCGCCGGGGGTAACAAAAGCGAAGCTGCTCGCCGCCTGGGGATTACACGGAAAACACTGCACAAGAAACTGAAATCGTATGGGCGGATGCGGTAAGGGCCGATATTATCGGACGTCTCTGTTCTGACGTGCGCCTTTACTTCCACATTTGAGACATTATTATATTGAAAAAAATTTTGCGTTGTGAGGAATGAGAGGCAATGAACCAAACCAATACCTATATCATCAGTTGCCCCAACTGCGGAGCAGGCAACCGGGTTCCGGCAAATCGTATCGGCATGGCCGCCAAGTGTGGGAAATGTCACACGGCACTTCCAATGGATGAAAAGGGTGCTCGCCCGGAGGAGAACTATAAAATTCGATGTACAGAGTGTGGCGCTAAAAACAGAATCCCGGCCGGTAAGCTCAACGCGGGTGCAAAATGCGGTAAATGCAAGTCGGTGTTAAAAACGGAGGAGCTGTTTGCCCCGCAACCTGTGATGGTGACTGAAGCAAATTTTGATGACAAAGTGTTGAAATCTCCGCTGCCGGTGCTGCTGTTTGCCTGGGCTCCCTGGTGTACAAGCTGCTCGGCGGTGACCCCGATTATCGATCAATTTGCCTCTGAAACAAAAGGCAAGGTACGAGTTGGCAAAATGAACATCGATTCCAATCAAAACTTGGCCGCAAAATTTAACATCCTCAGTGTCCCGTTCCTGTTTATTTTCGATAAAGGTGAGGTTAGGGAAAGCATGCCGGGCGGATTGCAAAAGCATGAGCTGATGCTCAAAATGGCCCCCTATATTTAGTTCGATTGTCTCTTATTTTTAGGTAATTAGGTTGGTTTTATTTTAAGCTTTTAATATTACAGAACTTTTTGGTTTTTTTATTCCCGGCTTCCCAATGGATTCAGAAGAAAAAAGCCAGCAGCTTGCAGACAGGATACGTGAAGCTCTGGACAAGGGCCTAAGCTTGAGTGATAATGTGGTTCATTTTATTGACTCCACGTTTTCAAATCCGACGCTTAAAGAACTTCAAGATATCCTTCAAGATGATTCCAACTGTGAAAAGGATACGTTGATTGAATTACTCGTATTTCCCGAGGAATCCATGCAAATTCAGCTGGAGGATCATCTTGAAGTTTCACACTTTCATAGACAGGATGAAGCAACTATTCTGGACATAATCTGCCGCAAACCGCTGCATATCGCTCTGCGGTTTCCTGACCATAGAGGATCGCTCAGTCTGGATATTCCCAAATTTGCCTTGCGACAGTTTATATCCCGACTGCTGGTTTCAAAACAATTGCCTGAGAAAGTGATTGAGGCCATAGATCAGCACGCCGATCCGGAGAACCGAAACCAATATAAAGTCAAAATAAGAAATGCGAGGTTTTTGCCCACAGAAAGCAAGATCAATTTTCTTTGCACGTTCATCGAAAAACTTGATACGTGCAGTCACGATTTCATGGAGTGCTTCGATTTTGTTTTGGTTTTTCTAGATGAGCTTGCAGCCGATGGGGATATATATCAAGCCCTGATGGCCAAAAAGAAATTTTACTACCGAAATTTGCAAAAAGCCAAACAATTAGAAACTCTTCTGCAAACGCACAATGTAGAAACGTTGCTTTTACAGGGCAAACGGGTCGTGTTTATTGACCCGGCGGAGGCGCGCACCAAGATGCGGATTATCGATAGAATCAGTCGGGCAGTGTTTGGCGCAACGGAGTATTTTGAATTTTTTCAGGGAGCTGACGAGCTAATAGAAATTTCGTCTGTTGAAGATATTCGAGATATGATAACATCGATTTCAGGAATCCGCCCTGGTGAAAATAAAAAAAATGACGTCTAATAGGTCCAGATAGGAATTTTTAAAATGAAATTAAACATAAGCGCAATCCTTTTCTGTATTTTTGTATTTACAGGAGTGCAGACGTGGCTCTCATCGAGTGACCATTTCGATGTTAACGCCTCTGCGGCCGGGTCGGATCTGACGCTGAATCAAATTTTGGATCGTGTTGAACAGCGCTATACGGGAAAGGGATTTAAAGCGGATTTTGTTCAGGAATCGACCCTCAAAGCAATGGACATCACGGATGTTGCATCAGGAAAGGTATTCGTTCGCTATCCAGGAATGATGCGATGGGAATATGAAAAACCTCAAAAGCAGGTGATCATAACCGACGGGCATAAATTATGGATCCACAGGCCGGAAGACAATCAGGTCATGACCGGCAATGCACCAGTTTTTTTTCGAGACGGCAAAGGGGCCAGCTTTTTGTCGGATATCAAACTCATTCGCCAAAAATTTAAAATCACCTTGGAATCATCGAAGAATGATTCTTTTTATGAACTCAAATTGCTTCCCCTGGAAAAGACCTTTGATGTTTCCGATATTCGGCTATCCGTGACAAAAACCACGTTTACCGTCAATCGAGTGGTTACGGTCAACTCCTATGAAGACGAAAATCGAATCGAGTTTATCAACCATCAATTTAGCGTAGCGTTGGATGATTCTCTTTTCAGTTTTGAAATCCCGAAAGGGGCAGATGTGTTGCAGATAGACGAATAACATGTCGGTCTATTACATGCACGTTTAGGTATTAACGTTAAATGCTATTTACGATTTCATCCGGAATGTCCGCGTTTGTATACACCTTCTGAACGTCTTCGCAGTCTTCCAACGATTCCATCAGGCGCACCATTTGTTCAGCTTCTTTGTCGACAAGATTGGTCGTAGATTGCGGCAGCATCGTAATTTCAGCCACGACATAAGGAATTGAGGCCTTGTCGATGGCGGCTTTTACAGCTTCAAAATCTTCAGGAGCAGTAATTACTTCAAAATTGCTATTGTCTTCTCGAATGTCCTCTGCCCCGGCTTCTAATGTAGTTTCCATCAGGGTGTCTTCATCAACGAACTTGTTTTCAACGGCAATGTAGCCTTTTTTGTCGAACATCCAAGCCACGCAACCGCTTTCACCGAGACTGCCGCCGCTTTTGTTGAAAATACTGCGAATGTCGGCTACAGCTCTATTTTTGTTGTCCGTGAGAGATTCGACCAAAACAGCCGCTCCACCCGGACCGTATCCCTCGTAAATGCTCTCCTCATAGCTGACACCCTCAAGCTCGCCGGTTCCTTTCTTGATCGCCCGTTCAATATTGTCCTTGGGCATGTTTTCGCTTTTTGCGGCGGCGATAGCCGTTCTCAACCTCGGATTGCTATCCGGATCACCACCTCCCATTCTGGCAGCTACCGTAATTTCCTTGATCAGTTTTGAAAAAATTTTGCCTCGTTTAGCATCTGTGGCAGCTTTTTTGTGCTTAATGCTTGACCATTTGCTATGACCAGACATATCTACCTCCTAGTCAGACGTCTTATAAATTCAATCACCAAATCAACGTTGACGGACATTTTTGACGCCTAAATCTGCTATCTCATAAATTCTAAACCCACAACGAATAGTTCTTTACTCGCTTTTCGACTACTGCGAGGTTTAACCATTTTGCACACTTTGAAATCAGCTCTGATCAGATTTAAAAAATGATTGAAATCCGATCCCTGAAACACTTTGCAGACAAAAGATCCTCCCGGCCTCAACACTCGTCGGGCAATATCCAACGCAGTTTCGCAAAGAGCAAATGACCTCGCAGAGTCAACCGCTTTGTGGCCCGTTGTCGCCGGAGCCATGTCACTTAACACCACATCAAAATGGGTGCCAAGGGATTCGGCATCCAATGTAACCGCATCAGCTCTAATGACAGTGGCATGGGGTGGAATTTGAATCGTCACCGGTTTGAGGTCAACACCGACCACGTTTCCGGATGCACCCGTCAGCTTGGCGGCGTACAGCAGCCAAGACCCCGGAGAACAGCCCAGATCCAAGACGTTGTGTCCTTTTTTAATTAGCGCATGCTTCTGCTGGATCTCCTGAAGTTTATAAACCGATCGTGCGGGGTATCGATCTTTTTTCGCCCGACGTGAATAATGATCTTCCCACGGGTTATGTTTTGCAGCCGCACGCTTCATATACTTAAGAATATCCCAAGTCAAGGTTAAGCGAAGATGGATTTACACAGATTGTTATGGTTTATGCCTTCATATAAGCGCCGCGAGCGAGTGTCCAGTCTGATTGAAAAAGAAACTGATGAACATCGAACATCCAACGTCCAACATCGGGCATCGAAGGAATGAATTCTGTCTATTTTAGAAAAAGACTGAGCGCAGCGATTCAATCCTTCGACATTCGTTATTCGATATTCTGCTGTCTTTAGATCACGTCTTCAGCGTGATTCGCTGTTTAACAATCTAGTTTCATATAGTAAATAGTATCTGTGCACTAGTATTAAAACAGATTTTCAATCGCCTCTGATACCGTATTCACTCCCGCGATTTCAATTCCATTGATATCCGGGATACGTCTTAAATTACTATCCGGCACCAAACATCGGGTAAACCCCATTTTCTTAGCTTCCAGAATCCGGGTATCCACCTGACCTATGGCCCTTACCTCACCGGTCAGGCCCACCTCACCGAGGACAGCGGTGCCGTCGGGGATCGCCTTGTCCAGGAAGCTGGAGGCAACCGCCGCAACAATTGCCAAATCAACTGCCGGTTCGGCGATTTTGACTCCGCCGGCCACATTCATGAAAATATCATAGCCCATCAAATGCATCCCCAATTTTTTTTCCATAACCGCCGCCAGCAGGGCGACGCGATTGGCGTCGAGCCCCAAAATCGTGCGGCGAGGCGTTCCGAAATTCGTGGCGCTGGCAAGGGCCTGAAGCTCCACCAGAATCGGGCGAGTGCCTTCCATACTGGCTGTCACCACCGACCCCGGTGCTCCTGCCGGACGTTCCGAAAGAAAAACCGCCGACGGATTGGCGACTTCATCCAGTCCTTTGTCTTTCATCTCAAAAACGCCGATTTCATTTGTCGAACCGAATCGATTTTTGACGGCCCGCAAAATGCGAAACATGTGATTACGGTCTCCTTCAAAGTACAAAACCGTATCCACCATATGCTCCAGAAGTTTGGGTCCGGCAATGGCGCCATCTTTCGTCACATGACCCACCAGCAGCGTGGGTATGCCTGATTTTTTGGCCATCATCATCAACCGGACCGCGGATTCACGAACCTGGCTGACACTGCCGGGGGCAGAGGTCAAATCGCTGTTAAACATGGTTTGGATCGAATCGATAACCAGCACTTCGGGCTTCGTGGTTTCAATCGTCGCCAAAATTGCTTCAATTTCGACCTCAGATACCACCAGCATATCCGAGGAAATTGTAGCCAAACGATTGCTGCGCAGTCGTATTTGACGGATTGATTCTTCGCCGGAAACGTAAAGAACTTTATGTCCTTGATTGGCAAGACCATATAGCGCCTGCAACATTAACGTCGATTTACCGATTCCAGGGTCTCCGCCGATCAAAACCAGGGTGCCGGCAACCAATCCGCCTCCCAGGACCCTGTCAAATTCCCTGATCTGGGTGTAGAGCCGACGTTCGGCGTCCAATTCAATGGAATCAATCGATATTGGTTTGGTTTGCGGTGTGGAGAGCCTCTTATTTGATGCCGGGTCGGCTTTTGCGACGAGTCGTTCTTCAACAAAAGAGTCCCAGGTACCGCAGTCCGGGCATTTGCCCATCCACTTGGGTGTCTGATATCCGCATGTTTGACAGCAATAGATCGTTTTAGGGGCTTTTGTCACAATTTTTTCATGAAATACTTGAGCGAAATGTGTTATTATGATTGATAAAATAGCATGTGATTTCGATAGGATCAAGCTGGAACTGATTCCCAAAAATTTCATGTTGGGAAACCGGTACCGCATCTTTATTTTTCATAGCAAAATTTTCATTATAACTTTCGTGCTTATATTTTGAACCTGCTCGATTTTAATGCGAATACAGAAATCACCAAATCAGGATTGAAACACAATGCACCAGCAACAACGATACGGATTTAGATCTATCATTTGGGTAATCTGCTTTGCTGCTCTGTGGTTAGCTGCACATGCCCTGGCGGCAGATACAAATAATTCATATCACTTTGGGCCGCTGCAGGAGAATCTGATCAAAGACGGATTTAATGCCGAGAAAATCAATCGGCTTTACGACCGACCCCAGGTGTATTTCGAAAGTGATGGTGTCACGCTGTTTTTCACTTACAAAGAGGCCAAGTTGGACTATGATCAGTTTGCAAATGACTGGTCCATTCGCAAGGCCAAGAACTACATGGGAAAATATAAAGAGGATCTTGATAGGACTGAAAAAACCTATGGAGTAGACAGCCGGGTCATCACGGCAATCCTTTTGGTTGAAACCGGTTTGGGTACCAAGGTGGGTACACGGTCCACCTTGAATACCCTCTCCACACTTGCATCCCTTGGCGACCCGAACGTGCGTAATATGTTCTGGGAAATGATACCGGCGGAAAAACGGACATCAAGAAAAAAGTTCGAAAACAGGGCCGATCGCAAGTCAAAATGGGCGTATAAGGAGTTGAAAGCGTTTTTGAACTATGCTTACCAGGAAGGCCTCGATCCGACTGAAATTCCCGGTTCATTTGCCGGTGCCGTCGGGTATGCTCAGTTTATGCCTTCCAACATCATTGCTTACGGAAAAGACGGCGACAATGACGGCATCGTCGATTTGCACAATCATGCTGACTCCATGGCCAGTATTGCTTATTATCTGAAACGCCATGGGTGGAAACCGGGAATAAGCCGCAAGAAAGCGGAGAAGGTAATTTACCACTACAATCACAGCAAGTATTATGTGAAAGCTATTTTAAAGATTGCCAGTCGATTGGAAAGCTGATCATGGGGTTGAAAACAATTGCTATATTTGTGGGCGTGTGTGTGCCGTTTTTCATCGCGTCAGTGTGGGCCATCGTCGATGTTGCTCAGAAGGATTTCGGCACTAGTGGCCGAAAAGCCCTGTGGTGGATCATTGCGTCAATCCCGTTTATTGGATTTATTGTTTATTTAATTTTCGGATTTCGCAAAGGAAAAAAAGTTGGATTTCAGATCTAACACCGCTGGTTTCGTTTCGTCTTTTTTTCAACAAACAATTTATCCCGTGGAATTTTTACCCTGGATATTAGACTCCGCGGTGCGTGTACATGAAAGATTGCTCGACTAAATTCTAAAAGGCAATTTAATTGGGACGAAACGTATTCCACTGACAAGTGACCAGTTGGGTCTTGTCCCAATTATCATTTGACTTTCAGCGCTATTTTTAATATTCAACGATTCACAAATAGTTAAATTGGGTCCCATCGTCTAGTGGTTTAGGACGCCGGCCTCTCACGCCGGTAACGGGGGTTCGAATCCCCCTGGGATCACCAGATTAATATAAGGCAACATTTAACCCGGTTGCCTTTTCATTTTTTATTTTTTTTTAAAGGACAGTCAGGGCGCTACGTTAGGTTAATGGTTGAATGTCGACCAGCGACACCGCCCGGATTTTCTCACCGAGTGGAAACGAATTTTCCCCGGCATGAATGACATCCAAGCGTTTGAGTTTTAAATCAGAAAGAGCGCTGCGCATTGAGGGCGTAACGCGCGGCGACGTCGTTCGCTTGAATTCAAAACCGTATCGTCGGCGTCCTCGTAACACGAAAAGATCCAATTCAGCGCCGCCATGTGTGGCCCAGAAATAGCATTCCTCCGGTAAAGCCTGCAACCGTCGGATGACTTGTTGCAGGAGAAAACCTTCCCAGGATGCTCCAACCTTTGGGTGACTTTCCAGATCAATTATACTTCGGAGGTTTAGCAGAGCGTGAAGAACGCCGGAGTCGGTGATATATATTTTTGGTGCCTTTACCTGGCGCTTTGAAATGTTCTCATGCCATGGCTGAAGCTGTCGAATGACCAAAGCGGAAGTCAGCAAATCCAGGTAATTCCTTACCGTCGTGTCGGCAACCCCGAAAGATCGTCCAAATTCTGAAGAATTCCAAACCTGGCCGTGATAGTGGGCGAGCATGGTCCAGAAACGCTGCAATGTGGTCGAGCGAATTGTAATTCCAAGCTGAGGAAGATCACGCTCCAGAAAAGTGCGAATGAACCCCCGCAGCCATTCATGACTCTGTGAATTTGTTCGCGCCAGGTAGGCGCGGGGAAATCCTCCCCGTAACCAGAGGCGTTTATGTCTTTCGACTCCGATTTCGTCGAAAGCAAAACCATTCAGTTGGTGATAAATGATGCGCCCGGCAAGAGTCTCAGAGCTTTGGCGCAGGAGATCAGGTGATGCACTTCCTAAAACCAGAAAGCGCAGCGGTGATCGAGGTCGATCAACCAAAACGCGTAGGACTTGGAAAAGATCCGGCAGACGTTGAACCTCGTCGATTACCACCAATCCTTTCAGGTTTTTTAATACCAGCATTGGATCAGCCAGCCGCGCTATGTCTTCCGGACTTTCCAGATCGAAATAGGATGATTTTTGATGGGCTTCTTCCATGAACGATCGCGCCAGTGTGGTCTTTCCGACCTGGCGCGCACCAATTATACCCACAACCGGGTGACGTTTGAGCAGTCCATGAAGCGTATCCATTTCTAGCCTGCGTTCAATCATGGAAACCATTTACATCGAAAATTCGGTGATGTCAACCGAAATTTCAAGGTAACTTAATTCGAAAAATGGATCGTCAAATCATGATTTGTGTTTTAATCTGGTAAACTTTATTCTGTAGTGCATCTTTTTTTTTAAAAGAAAAAGCCGAAAAAGTGAAATGGGGTGAAGAAAACCGCTCTGAGCATTTTTGTCTATTCAGCAGAAGCGGTTTCGCAAAGGCGATGATCAAACAGGCAAGAGCGTAAAAAGCGGTTCTTTTCAGTCAGAACAAAATAAAAACATAGCAAAATTTTTCTTGGATAAGAGTTACGGTCAGATTTCGAATTGACCTGATTCAAAAGGGCGCCATACCCCCTGCATTATGGGAAAAAATTCTATCAGAGGCGGTCAATGTCGTGTAGGTTTTGGAAGCATCAATAATAACAGGGTTAACCTAATTCAGGTTGACCTTTTTATTTGTGGGCTTAACAATTGACAATACAATATCGGGGCACTATAATCGACTAAAATATAGGTCAACTAAAATAGAGGTCTATTCATGAAAACGTTATCTTTATCCGAAGCTAAAATGAAACTAAGCGAACTTATTGACAGGGTGCATTCAACTGATGAAGAGATTGTTATTACAAAAAACGGCCGCCCTGCGGCTGTATTGATCAGTCCTGATGAGTTTGAAGGCTGGAAAGAAACCATTGCGATTAAATCCGACAGCGATCTGATGAAGGAAATTAAAAAAGGGATTCAGGCATTAAAAAAAGACAGCAAGCTGTATACCCTGGAAGAGTTGTTCGAGTAAAATGGCCTCGCGACAGCCGAAAAAAAAGAGGCTCCGGGTTCCTGATCATATTGTCTACTTAATCCGTAAATCTCACCCTGAGATCAAAATAAAATTTAGAGCAGGTTTAGAATACATTCAAAAAGAACCGGAAGCGGGTCATTCCCTCAAGGACGACCTCAAAGGACTGAAAAGTTATCGCCTTGGTCGATATAGAATAGTCTATCGAATATCAACAGAAAACATAATTGACATAGTAGCAATAGGTCCACGCACGACCATATATGAAGAGACTTTCAGAATTATTAAGAAGAAAGGCTAAGTCAAAAAAGAAATTTTAAATGCTTCACGAAAAGCAGGCAAGCCTGGACGCTGAGCAATAAAAGTTAGTCAACTTGGTCAACAACGTTTTTCCTATAAAAAAAACTTGAAGAAATGATGTATTTATAAGCAGTATAAACGTAGGTGGAGAAGTATTTTCGCTTAGGAATAGATTGACTCTACATCACCTTCACCGATTCAGGACAGTCCCTCCCCGTAATCATTTCATATATTTTCCTTGCCGTCTCATCGAAAACTCGATTATAATCCGGATTCTGGATATCACGGCCGGGCACGTTTACATCTTTTAAATAGCTGAGCATATCCAGTTTCATATCAATTTCGACGGTAATTCTATTTAATAGTGTCTGGCATTGAGCTTGATCGTCCCGCAAAATTCCAGCTTTTGTAACAAAGGCTTCCCCCAAGTCCATATCCCGACTGAGATCATTTGTGATCTCAATTGCCCTCTCCAACGTTTAATATTCTTCGGGGACAGATGCCTGTATGAGTTTGAATACGGCATTTAAGGGGGGCAGACCGACAAGCTCGGGATGATGGACGTAGCTGTATTCAGCGTGAAATTTAACATCCGGTCCCTCAACTCCGCAAGCGCCTTTAGCAAACCAATTTTCCGTATATTGAATTATCTGCTGTTTGCTCCATGCGCCCTTTGGTTGGAAATAGGTCCAGGTGACTTTTGACAGTTCGTCCAAGCATTCTTCAACGGTGTTATACATATAATCGGCGAAATGTTTACCGTCTTCAAATATGTCAATTCCGGCAAATTCTAGTCCTGGCAGAGATGCCTGCAAAATTAAATTATGATCTCGGCTATCGCTGATAATTACAGAAAATGCGTTTCTATTCCAGGGCGCCATTTCGCTATCTTCTAATTCTGAAAATTCAGAAAGTTTCATCTCTTTAAAAGCGCTTGGTGTGATCAACACAGCGCCTGTATCCGGCGGCAGATCCAGTTTTTCCATGACATCGAGATAAAAATCCCACTCATCATCCCCGCTGATTTGCATCGCCAGAAGCTGGCCCGGACTTTCCAGGAGTTGCTGCTCCATCATTAAAAGCAACAATTCTAATGTTGCCTGCCAACCGGTTTCAAAGTGGTCCCCCCCTGCTTTTTCCCGATCTTCAGCTTTTTTAAATATTGCCTCTGTTTTGCTTTGTATCAATTTTCGACGCTGTTCATCCATTTCA
>WOR8_10009466_pt1 | contig 16234 bp, 15 predicted proteins | sample DeeMarSeWOR38_10_FD_19890 | JGI IMG/M metagenome (IMG submission 19890) | reverse complement strand
AAGTCAGGTGAGCAGCCCTTCGGAACCTTTCTGTCAACCTTTACGTCATTTCAGCATTATAAATTTTAAGTACGAAAATTTCAGGGATATGATTAAACCGGCATCATTTCACCGAACAGACTAAATCCAATCATAAGGATAGATGCTATGAAATACATACTATTTACTGCCCTCCTGGCTTTGTTCTTCCTCTCGGCCTGTCAGCCCACTAACCCGTCTGAATCTGATGGTGATCAAGAACCGGTGACAACCTCCGCGCCAGATGGTGACGAACCCCTGGATGCCCAGGGCTTCACGGATGCACTTGTTTCAGCCGGGGCAACGGTTGGAGGGGACGGTGAAATCGAGCAGCCGTTCTTCTCAGTTCCTGGCCAGGTTATTATCGTCAATGGTGAGCCAGTCCAGGTCCTTGAATATTCTGATGCCGCCCAGGCTGATGCAGAAGCAGCGCAAGTATCCCCCGACGGGGGTTCCATTGGCACGACGATGGCTAACTGGATCGGACCACCCCACTTTTATCAGGCAGGACGATTGATCGTTCTTTATGTAGGTGAAGATCAATCTGTAATTGAGCTGCTCGAGGCAGTCATTGAGCTGCTCGAGGCAGTCCTTGGTCCCCAATTTGCCGGAGCTGAGACCCTTCCGGAGCCAGGTTTATCCACCGAACCACCTGTTGCTATCCTGCAGATCGGTGAGCAGGAACAAGTCTCTGGTATTGGCAGCTACTGCTGGAACGATCCAGTAGCCGGGGTTGGCATCTGCAATGACAAGATTGGGATTCCCACCTCGCCCGATCCCATTGTGGTTGAAAGTCCAATCATCGCTCGCTTCATCAACCCGCTCAGCACACCGCCAGATTCCTCGACACTTTCTGTCACTCCTGTAGAGCTGCAAGATAGGATGTCTGCAGAGATTGATGATAAGTACTGGTGGCCACCGAATCTTGCAGACCAGTCCACTTCTCAACTGGCACCGCCCTATGAAAAAGAATTATCGCTTGAACCCGGGCTATACCTGCTCAACGTCTTCGTCCAGTGGCAGGAATTTGGCGATGCGAGCTACGGGTTTCTGGTCGAAGTACCTCCAGCGCAGGGCGCAGAACTCCCTGAAGAGGAGCCCGAGGTTTCGGTTGTGGCTATATTGGCCGAGGCCGGGCTTAATCTCCGTAGTGAGCCGGATTTATCATCTGAGGTGATCGGGTACTTACCCCGCAACGATCTGGTCGATGTGATTGGTCAGAGTCCGGATGGCGGCTGGTGGCAGGTCCTTTGCCCAGAAGAAGTCAGTGGAACCTGCTGGATTTCCGCTGACCCGGCATTGAGCGAGCCGGTAAACCTCACCGAGGTTTCGCTCGCCGGTTTGATCTACATCGAAAATGACCAGCAACCTGAAAGGCCCATGTGGCTCGTTGGAGCTGATCAAACCCCCGCCCTGTTCATGGAAAACAGCAACTTATTTGCTAGCCTTTCATCGGATGGCAAGCAGATGATCGGTTGTTGCTATCCCCGGGGTGAGACAAATCTTTATCTGATTGACCCGGAGACAGGTGATAGCCTCCAGCTCACCGACACACCAGACCGCTACAACCACAACCCGCAGTGGTGGCAGGCGAATCCGGAAACGATTGTTTTTGTGTCAAATGTGTTCAATCCAAATGACCAGCCCAGGCCTGGCCCGGGCAATATAACGGTGGTGAGCACCTCTGGGACAGGATATCAGGTGCTCGACTCAGAGCATGTCGTGGGTACTTCTTTTAGCCTCTCACCAGATGGTAAGACGATCGCCTATACCCATGGGGATGAAAACGCGGAGGAAGATGGAATCCTCACCCCCTGGCTCTATCAATTGGAAACAGGTCCAGCACCCTTTAACTATACTGAGTTTGGTCTCGATGATCTTCCAAACCTCTCCTTCGGCAACCCCGCCTGGTCGCCAGATGGGAGATACTTGGCCTGGGTGATTGGCGGCGAGCTCACCGGGGACGGCGAATGGAAAAACGGGATCGCCATATTCGACCTGGAGGGGAAAAGCGTTGATATACTCAACCCGCATGTACCGGCGAGTTGTTTATTTGCCTGGTGTCCGTCAACCCCGGTCTGGAGCCCAGATGGCCAGTGGCTGACCTGGCAAATTGCGCCTGATGGCGAGGCGCCTAGTTTTTTGGCCATGCGTCCAGACGGGACCGACCAGCAACTATTTGAGTATGGTGCTGGGCCTACCTGGAGTCCAGACAGTCGCCATATCGTTTTTGGTAATATACTGGATTTTTCGGTCCTAGTTATGGAGGTAGGGCAATGGCAGCTCCAGCGAACAGAACTGCCCTCGAATTCTGGTCCCTTAATATGGATCAGTTTGGACGAGTGATCGAGAACCCAACAGCGTTGACTTGTGGGGCGAATCTACTCTACAATGCCCAGAAAGTGACAATTCGAGCTCATCATGTTATCAATCATGAAGAACTCACTTCAAAATTGGAACTTTGCATAATCCTTCTTAAAAGCACTATTGAACTAACATATTTCCCCGACTACGGCGTTCCCAGCGGATCTCTTTTGGAGGAAAACATTCTGAGAACTGTTCCACTATCCACCCGAAACTGAAATTGCTTATATTGCGCAAAGAATTTCGAGAAAAGCAATAATTTTGTCTCTGGTAGGAAGTGAGCATAAAAATTTTCAGCTTAAACTTGGTATAAAAATTAAAATATCATTGACGTTATATGGACAAAATCATTGCAATGTGGTATTATGAGAAATAATATAGTTCGATAGGAGAATATCCATCACGTTACAGCAGTCAGCGCAAGGATTGCTGATAATCTCGATTTTTACACCCAGGTGTTGGGACTACGCCTGGTCAAGAAATCAGTCAACCAGGACGACGTCTCAGCTTATCACCTCTTTTATGCGGATAAACTGGGCAGTCCGGGTACAGATATGACCTTTTTCGATTGGCCTCATATCGGACCGAATGTCCGCGGTTCAGACAGCATTGCAGGCACAGCATTCCGCGTGGGCAGCCAATCTGCACTGGATTTTTGGTCTCAACGTCTCAATGAAAAAGGCGTCATACAAGAAGAGATCGCTGAATTCGCCGGGCGCCAATTATTGCCATTTGAAGATCCCGAAGGTCAGCAACTATATCTGGTCAATGACCAAGGTGCAGAGTTCGAGGGTGAAATCTGGCACCGCCCTGATATTCCAGACGAGCATGCCCTGCGAGGGTTTTATAGTGTAGTCTTATGTATTCCGTCAATAAAACAGATCAAAGACATCTTCGAGAATATCCTGAATTATGAGGAAATTGAACGCATGCAGTGGATCGACCAACAAACAAATGCGGTTATCTACACTACCATACAAAACGGTGGTCCCGGAACAGAGGTTTGGTTGCTGGAACAACCCGATCAGGGACGTTCCCGGTTAGGGGCGGGTGGCACACACCATGTCGCCTTCCGGGTTGCAGACTTTGAGACACAGAAAAAGTGGCACTCTCATTTATCCCAAGCTGGCTTTCATGTCAGCAATCTGATTGACCGCTTCTGGTTTCGGTCAATTTACTTCCGCGTTTCCAACGGCATCTTATTTGAAATCGCCACCGACGGCCCTGGCTTCGCTATCGATGAAGCGCCAGATAATCTGGGTGAGAAGCTGGTTCTACCACCTTTCTTGGAAACACGTCGCCAGGAGATCGAAGCCGACTTGACTCCCATTGGAGCATAAAGATAAATGACAGCAGATATCCATCATGGACAACCTGTGATAAATTTTGGGGCTGAAATCAATAATTGAAGGAGCAAGATTTACGATTCCACAAGCAGCATTAAATCGCTGGTACCCGCAAACTGCCTTTGGACCACTTGAGGCAAATGAACCTGATCTGTCATCGGCTTTGGCAAACATTGATTCACAAGTAACTAAAGCTCACACAAATGGTTTTTCAGATCAACAGATCGTCTTCGGTGGCTTCTCGCAAGGCGCCTGCCTGGCATCAGACCCGGGTTCCTTTGATAACATGCCCGTTTTTATTGGCGGCAGCGATGTCGATCCCTGGGTATCGCACGACCTGATCAGTGATACAGCTTCTGTGTTCCAAAAGATGGGAGCTGATGTAGACTTTCGCACCTACCCTGGAATGGCTCACACGGTCAACCAAGATGAAATTGACAGCGTGCAAGCCATGCTTGCCAGTGCAACCTCACATTAAATACATCTTGGTAGATTCAACTTCCAAGTGCAACTTTGATAGCAGAAAAACCAGTAAACTAAGGTAGGATAATTGCTTCTCTAATCACCAAATTAAAGGAGCACTCATAAGAACCTACACACAGCTTATCCAAGATCAAAGATACCAGATATCTGCATTGTTGAAAATAGGGCAAAATATATACCTCACTTACCGGGGGTAAGCTACCTAACAGCAAAATCGTCTTATATCATATAACCTGGGAATTCGAATACAAAAGCCCCTCAACCTATGTCCAGCCAATAAAGCTTCTGAAGATTGATTGTGGTTGATGTAGGATCCGAAACGGCAGCTCCCGCTGCTGTCGAAGACATCCAGAGTGCCCAATTTGCAGGTGGATAAGATAATTATGACAAAACCAAACATGAATGTCCGTGTACTAATATTATTGTCTTTACTGGCCGGACTGCTTTTATTGACAGCCTGTGATGGCACTGCTGCTCTCACTGAGCCGCCCAAGCCAACTGTCGAGGTGAGCGAAACTTTCAATGAACCTGAAGCCTTTCTGGAAAATGAACTGAATACTGTTGAAGTTGTTAACGCATTCGGCCCTAGTGTGGTGGCAATCAACGTCATTTTGCAAGGCGAACCCATGCAGCCCTTCGCGAATGTCCCTAAGGATCAGCTTCCGCCGGACTTTCAGGATCTGTTACCTTTCCTTGACGAAGAGGTCCCTATGCAACAAAGCGCAGGAAGTGGTTTCCTGATCGATGCCAAGTCATCTGGGACGAGCTACCTGGTGACGAACTTTCATGTCGTGCAAGAGAGCTTGGTGCCAGGCACCACAAATCTTCTGGAGGGTGCTTCGATTACGGTCGTCTTTCCCGAACATAGCGATGAACCCATCCCCGTCAAGGTGGTCGGCGCAAATCCTTCATTCGATCTGGCGCTGCTGACCCCACTCAATCCAACAGAATCGTTTCCTGATGTAACTGAATTAAAAATTGGGAATTCAGATGCGGTGCAGGTTGGTCAGAAGACGATCGCCATTGGCAACCCTTTCGGTTTTGAATTCACTGTCACCTCTGGTATTGTCTCTGCGATCGGGCGGTTTGTCCCCTCCGTCGGCCAAATCACCGTTCCCATGATTCAAACAGATGCTGCCATCAACCCCGGTAATTCTGGTGGACCTTTACTGAACTCGCAGGGAGAACTGATCGGCATCAATACGGCCATCGTAAATCCAGAAGGACGCTCATTCGCTGGATTGGGTTTTGCAGTTCCCAGCAATCTCTTGATCGAGGCCCTATCTAACCTGGAACTTGGTGGTCTCAGCGATATCCGTGACACGCGTCCTGCTCTTGGGGCAACTATTCGCACAGTTAACTTATTACCTGAGGGCATTCGAGAGCTGCTCGAACTCCCGGATGATGGTGTGGCTGTTATTGAGGTATTGCCAGGTAGCCCGGCTGACAAAGCCGGTCTGCGCGGCAGTCAGCGAACAGTGAATGTGGGATCGATAGAATTCTCTGCCGGGGGTGATGTGATCACAGCAGTCAATGGGGTTCAGCTGATGAATGCTGAACAGCTCAACCTGCTCATCACATACGAGGGACAAGCAGGTGATCAGCTGGATTTTACTCTGCTGCGTGATGGTCACAAGATGAATGTGACAGTGACGCTTGATCTCCTCGACTAGGGTTTGGATAATTCTATCTTTACTGATACAAAGCGCTTGGGTAATTTGTAAAACCGACGCTGCTGTTTTTGACCTCCTCAAAGCGGGTGTTTTGACGAATTTCAAAAACATAGATGGTTTAGCCACAAAAAAGCAAGCTCCTTCGGGTGATTTTTTGGGGAACTACCATCTTACTCGGAGCTTGCCCTGAACCAGCTACGGCACTGAGCAGGTCGTCACGCGGATCAAAACCTATCCTGAGAGTGAAAGTAATCGGTGCGCTCTAGAACTGTTTTGACCTGATAATGGCTTCATTCGAATGGAGAGCGATGTTTCTGAACCATTTTCCGAAATTCGCCAACCGCCTATGTTACAAACACCATTTAAAGAGCTTCTCGAGCAATGATGAATTTAGTGTATTATATATAAACATTGCTCGCATTTCTCCATCGCATTAAATTGTATTATTTCAGTACTGATAAAAGTCATCTGAGATCCTGTCAGGTCTTACCGGATGATTGACGTGAGGTGTCTGCCTCGCACAAATCGATTTCGTTATAAACAGGAAAAGGAGAAGTAACCCATGCCTACATATGTAATGTTCGGCAAATATACACCCGACTCAATAGAGGACATCAGCGCGCAGCGGACCCAGGATGCCACCAAAGTAATTGGAGATGCGGGTGGAAAAATTGTATCCGGGTATGCCTTGCTTGGTGAAACCGATCTCGTTGTGATCGCCGAGTTTCCCAACAATGAGCAAGCCATGAAAGCCTCGGTTGGTCTGGCCAGACTATTGGAAATCTCTTTCACCACATCGCCCGCAGTCAGTATGGATGAATTCGATCAGCTGGTCGGATGAAGATAGTGGTTTAGAGAATCATAGGACCATCGAACCCAAGGAGATAACCCCAAAATTTTGGCTCACACCATGCAGATCGATGGCTCTGTAGAATTAGGTTGGTAAGACCTGACAGGTTAATTCTGCTCCCCCTTCGATTTTGATCGCCTACGTAACACTGGGCGAAGATCTTCGATTGCCAAAGATGTCGCAATCCCATTAACCATTCCACACCTGACAGGAGCTTGGTAAATGTGAAGTTCCCATGACCATCGAAAGACGATCATGCGGGAAATCCTCAGGTAAAATCAGGTTATCCTAATCATTCACACCCAACAAAGGAAAGGAGATTTCCATGGGATCGGATTCCAGTTCAAGACCAATCCGGGTTGACACCGGGATGGGAATCATCTGGTTCATCGGTTGGCTATTCACGATTGCCTTTGCGCAGCTGGTATGGTGGCAGGCTCTCTTAGGGCTAATCATCTGGCCGTATTACCTCGGCTTAGCAGTCAGGTAGCAGGCGCTTGAGACAACTGTGGTCCTAATGGCATCCCCGGCAGTGTGAGCATTCCCAAAACTTGCCAGATTCGCTTGATTGGTTGAGCCTCAATTCTCATCCAGCTCCGGAGGCGATTCTTGGATGTGGACGCCTAAAGTCACAGCAAGTTAATTTGATGCTCTCGTCTCGGCGACTAAATGACCTGTCTCACAAGAAACTATGATTATTGTCATTGGTTTACTCCAGCGTCTTCTGCTGGGCGAAACTCGGGTGTTTTTCCCAAGTTGTGACAATCTCAAAATAGAATATTTCTATAGACAATTATCAGACAGAGCACTAAGTGATAACAAGGATTAACCTTAGCACAGGCCTACAAAAGCATTCGAATGGATCCTGCTCTTTGATGGTTACTTGATCATCACCCCAATCAGCTATCGAATTAATCGATCATCTTGTAAAATTATCATGAGAGTTATTGCAAACAACCGCAAGTAGGTATTTGCTCGCTTGGTAGTCTCGCTTTCCAAACTAGTTAAATGAATAAAGGAGAAACCAAATGACCGCTTCCACCCTAAAGACCTTTGGCCAACAGTTAAGCCGTCGTTCCTGGGCGGAACCCTGGAAAATTAAAGCCGTAGAACCGATTCGCATGATCAGCCAGGAGCAACGAGCAAAAGCTTTGGAAGAAGCTGGCTATAATTCCTTTCTGCTGCGAGCCGAAGATGTCTACATTGACTTGCTCACCGACAGCGGCACCAACGCCATGAGCGATCGCCAATGGGCTGGCATGATGATGGGCGATGAAGCTTATGCTGGCAGCAAGAACTTCTATGCGCTGGAGGAGGCGGTCCAGACCTACTACGGCTACAAGCATATGGTGCCGACCCACCAGGGCCGGGGCGCAGAACACCTGCTCAGTCAGACTGTGATAAAGCCTGGCCAATATGTGCCCGGTAATATGTACTTCACCACCACACGATTGCACCATGAGCTGGCTGGAGGTACGTTTGTGGATGTGATCACAGATGAAGCCCATAACCCCAGCGAAGAGCATCCTTTCAAGGGGAATGTAGACTTGGATAAGTTAGAGTCACTGGTTAAGGAGGTGGGAGCAGAAAACATCGCCTATATCAGCCTGGCAGGGACGGTCAATATGGCTGGTGGTCAGCCAGTGAGCATGGCCAACGTGAAGGCGTTGCGGGAATTCTGCGACCGTTATCACATTCTCATCTTTCTCGACGCGACGCGCATGGTCGAAAACGCATACTTCATCCAGGAACGCGAAGATGGGTTCGCAGATCAGTCCATAGCAGCCATCCTCAAGGAATTCTGCAGCTACACCGATGGCGCCTGGATGAGTGCCAAGAAAGACAACCTGGTTAACATCGGCGGTTGGCTGGCAGTGGACGATCATGATCTCTTTAACGCGTTACGCAACCTGGTCGTTGTTTATGAGGGTCTTCACACCTACGGCGGAATGGCCGGGCGTGATATGGAAGCGGTCGCGATTGGTATCGAAGAAGCGGTGCAAGATGATCACGTGCGTTCCCGTGTAGGTCAAGTACTTGGGTGGGCACGCCATCTTTCTTGACGCAAGAAGCTTTTACCCCCACATCCCTCAAGATCAATTTCCGGCCCAGACTCTGACCGCGCAGCTTTACCTGGATTCGGGAGTGCGCGGAATGGAACGCGGCATCGTCAGCGCGGGGCGAGATCCTGAAACCGGTGATCATCGTTACCCTGCCCTGGAGTTGACCCGCCTGGCGATCCCACGCCGTGTTTACACCCAGGCGCACATGGATGTGGTTGCTGAGTCAAGATGGTTTACGATGGCCGTGAACAAACCAAGGGTCTCAAAATGACATATGAACCTAAAGACCTGCGCTTCTTTCAATCTCGCTTTGAACCTTTAGTTTAGGTTGGATCTAGTGAATAATTCCTTCAACCACGGTTCAGTTGTGGCGGTGTGCCTGAAAGCTGAGCCGGGCTTACCCAAAATTCCGATCGATGCCATCCAGCTCATTGAAAACTTCGGAGTCGCTGGAGATTACCATGCTGGTAAATTCGTACGCCACCGCTACCTGGCGAAAAAGGATCCCACCAAGCTCAACCTACGCCAGGTACTGCTCATCGATACGTCTATCCTGGCTGGTCTCGCCAGCCAGGATATTCATCTTGAACCAGGGATGATGGGTGAGAATATCATCCTGGCTGGCGTCGCCGTGATGTCCCTACCGATTGGAACCCAGCTTGAGGTTGGCGAGTCCCTGCTGGAATTGACCGAGGTCCGCAATCCATGTTACCAATTGGATGAAATGCATCCAGGCCTGTTGGATGCGGTAAAAATCTCGGGCGAAGGGCAGGACACCCGCAATGCCGGGATGATGGCTCGTATCCTAAAAGGTGGTTGGGTTCGTCCGGGTGACAGCGTGATCGTGCATAACGAACAAGCCTCAGATTGATTAACATCGCCTCAATCTTTACACTATATTAATACTATACGGGTATAATTTATCCAATAGAGTTAGTATCATTCCTATTATTGGAGTAGCAATGAATAACCAGCGTTCTGTAGAAGAAATAATTGAACCCAGGCAGGTTATCGAAGGGGCGGGTGTTCTACTGCGGCGCTCAATCCAACCCAGCCGCGAAAATCTCTTCGACCCGTTCCTCTTATTCGATCACTTCGCCTTTAACGACCCGATCGAAGGGCCCCTGGTTGGCTTTCCCATGCACCCCCACCGGGGGATCGAAACGGTGACCTATATGCTTGAGGGTTCGGTGCACCACAGGGACAGCCTGGGCAATTCCGGATTGATCGGCTCGGGAGACGTGCAGTGGATGACCTCCGGCAGCGGCATCATGCATGAGGAAATGCCGCGCCGCAGCCCGCAGGGCAATGTCTTCGGCTTTCAGCTGTGGGTCAATTTACCTGCAGCCCAGAAGATGAGCCAACCACGCTACCAGGAAGTTAACGCCGAAACCATCCCTACGGTTGAAAGAGATGGATCGACGATCCGGATCGTAGCTGGTGAAATTGATGGCGTTCAGGGACCGGTGACCGAGATCGCCGCCAATCCCGTTTACTTGGATGTAGAACTTGATCCGGGCTCATCTTTCAGCTACCCCATCCCACTCGGACACACCGCTGTAGCATATGTCTTCGAAGGGGAAGGCGATTTTGGTGTGCAGGATAATGGACAAGGCCAGCTGATCAGCGCCGTCCATTTAATCGTGTTCGCTGACGGTGATTCGATCCAGGTTCAATCCACGCCAGATTCTGGCGTGCGCTTTATGCTGATGGCTGGTGCTCCGTTCAAGGAACCGATCGTGCCGTACGGACCGTTCGTGATGAATACTCCAGAGGAGATCCAACAGGCATTAATTGACCTACGGAATGGCACATTTGTGAAGGCTTAGATAGGTTTGCGTCTGGATCTGGCAAGTTCTTCTCTTCACCTCTTCATTTTTAATTGGTAGGTCTTGATTCTCCTTTCTCAACATGGGGGGAAGTTGTAATCGCATGTACAAAGTGATGGAGGGCCTTCCCCATCATTGTAAAGACATTGCAGCAGCACCACGAGTATTTCGTTATCATCTATTCCAATTAGATTCGATTGGTCTCAATTTTCCCGCGTATAATACAATTGAAATTAATATAATTAACTGATCGGTTACAAGCCAGGAGGAGCGACGAAACAACTATGGGTGAACAAACCTACGATCCAAAAAGTGAATTATCCGAGCCAAAAGACGCGCTCCAACCAGTCTCGCTCGAAGAGTTGCCAGAAATTATGCGAGAAGCTGTCAAACGGGCGGAATGGACTGAGCTGACCCCTGTGCAAGCCAGGGCAATCCCTTACCTCCAGGCGCGGCGAGACCTGATGGTGCAGGCTCGCACAGGCAGCGGCAAGACTGGCGCTTTCGTCTTGCCTATGCTGGAGCGCGTCGATATTAATAAGCCTACCTGCCAGGTGTTGGTGCTCGTACCCACCCGCGAGCTGGCTCAGCAGGTTGCTGCGGATGCCAAGATTCTGGCTGGAAAAAATGGCATGCGAACTGTGCCTGTGTATGGCGGCACAAGCTACAAACCACAAATCGAGGGGTTTAAGCTTGGCGCGCACTGCGTGGTAGGAACCCCAGGCCGGGTGCTTGACCATCTCATCAAGCGCAACTTGACGCTAAAAGACCTTAATATTCTAGTTTATGATGAAGCCGATCGAATGATGTCGATGGGTTTTTACCCAGATATGGTGCAGATTCAGGAATTCCTGCCCAGGCGGGAGATCAACGGATACATGTTTTCAGCCACCATACCCGCCCATGTGATCCGCCTTTCGCAACAGTTCTTGATCGAGCCAGGATTCCTTAGTTTAAGCCGCGACCATGTGCACGTAGAGGACACCGAGCATATTTACTACCTCACTCCAGGGATGGATAAAGATCGTTCGTTGGTGCGCATCATCGAAACAGAAACCCCTCAGCAGGCGATCATCTTCTGCAACACCAAAGCCCGGGTCAATTACGTGACAGCTGTCTTGCAGCGCTATGGCTACAATGCCGATCAGATCAGTTCAGATCTCTCGCAGAATGCTCGTGATAAAGTGCTGAAGCGGGTTCGGGATGGCAAACTGCGCTTCCTGGTCGCCACCGATGTTGCTGCCCGCGGCATAGATATCCCCCATCTATCCCACGTAATCCAATATGAACCCCCGGAAGAAATTGAAGCATATATTCACCGCGCCGGGCGTACCGGAAGGGCGGGTGCCAGCGGGACTGCGATCATGTTGATCAATATCAACGAAAAAAGTCAGCTCAACCGCATCGGAGCGCACTACAAGATCGAGTTCGAAAAAAAGCCTCTCCCCCAGGATGAAGACGTGCAGACCCTGGTCGCACAGCGCTTGATCGGCCAGCTTGAAGCTCGCCTGCGAGCGCGCGACCGCCTGCAAATTGAACGCATGCAGCGCTTCATCCCCTTGGCAAAACAGCTGGCAGAAGATGAAGACGAACTTACATTACTGACCATGCTGCTGGATGATTCCTACCATAACTGGATGCACGAGCCGCCGGAACTACCCCCTGCCGAGAGCAAACCGCCACCCAAAAAATCAAGACGCGGAAAACGAAAATCTCGCTACAGAAGAGGCCGAAAGAAACAGGGGTCTGCTCCTAAAAACACTAATTGATGCTCGCTCGCCTCACAGGATGGACAGCCTTGAATTATTTTATCCAACTCTCGACTTCCAGCTTGACTTTCAATAAAAGTAAGACTTACGCAGTTGGCGTAAGGACAGGGGGTGACTCAGGAATATTGCATCCGGGGGAAACGGGGATTACAGTCGCATTTACGGTTCACAATACTGGATATCCACAGGGCATAGCATCCAAACGCCAGAACGAGTGGACTCGTATTTCGAGTCAGCTTATCAATTTGATCACCTAAAAAGCATCAAAGCTGGGAACCTTTAAACTCAGCATAAGGAGAAAAACCGATGAGAGGACATTGGATTAACAATCAATGGGTAGAAGGAGAATCAGATGAAGTCATCAACGTCCATAACCCTGCAAACGAGGCAGTGATCGATCAGGTGCCATCCGGGACAAAAGCGGATACATACCAAGCGATAGAGGCCGCCAGGACTGCATTTGAGATGTGGCGCAAAACTCCGGCCATCGAACGCGCTGCCCTGCTGCATGAGGCCAGTTCCAAAATGCGCGCCAATTGGAGTGAGCTGGTGGAAATGCTCACTCTGGAAGAAGGCAAACCCGTTTCCGAGAATGAAGAGGAACTGGAATGGGTGGCAGGTACATTTGATTACTATGCTGAATTAGGTCGACATTACCGCGGCCGTGTACTTCCCTCCCCTGAACCGGAGAACCAGCTCAATTTAGTACTTAAAGAACCTTACGGCGTTGTCGGTTGTATCGTTCCCTGGAATTACCCGTTGCTTTTATTGGCCTGGAAGGTCGCCCCTGCTCTGGCTGCTGGTAACACAGTGGTGATCAAACCCTCAGAGATGACTCCCCTGACCACATTGCTTTTGGCTGAAAAATGCTTTGACCATTTACCCCCTGGCGTTGTGAATATCGTCACAGGTTATGGTGTCCCGGTTGGAGAAACCTTGGTCGAGCACCCGGATGTGCCAGTAATTGCCTTCACTGGCTCGCTACAAACTGGGCAGCGCATCAGCCAGCTGGCAGCGCCTATGATCAAACACTTGCACCTCGAACTTGGCGGGAAGGATGCCTTCGTGATCGGGCCAGATATCGATATTGAATCGTCTGTTAAAGCCTTATCTTATGCAGCTCTGATCAATTGCGGTCAGGTGTGCACTTCCACCGAGCGCGTCTACGTTGCCGAAAATGTAAGCAAAGATTTCACTGCAGCGCTCGTTGAGCAGGTGAAAAGTTTGCGGCTTGGACCGGGCATCGAACCAACCACTGATGTTGGACCTATGATCGGAGAAAAATACCGGGAAAAATTTGAGAGGCATATCCAGGATGCCCAATCACATGGTGCTAAGATCTTGACTGGTGGCCGACGTCCATCACAATTTGAGCGCGGTTTCTTCTATGAACCGACAGTTTTGACCGATGTAGACCACAGCATGCTGATTATGTCTGAGGAAACCTTTGGCCCTGCCATCCCCCTGATGACCTACAAGACGTTTGATGAGGCCATCCAGCTGGTCAACGATAATCAATATGGTTTAGGAGCTGTACTGCGCTCCAACGATGCCCGCCTGATCAAGACTTTCTTTGAGGAAGTGCGCGCCGGGACGATCTGGATCAATGATCCCCTTACAGACAACTATGCCGGACCTTTCGGTGGCATGAAGATGAGCGGTAATGCCCGCGAACTCGGTGAAGAAGGATTGGACAGCTTCCTGGAAACCAAGCATGTCCATTGGGATTTCTCACCAGAGGCCAAGGATTGGTGGTATCCATATTGAAACTAACCGCCTTAATTCTTGCCTCTATTTATCCACCTCTCTGAACTATTAATCCATCGATTCAATAAAGTATCCTGTTGTACAATTTCTATGCGACATTATTGGACACAATAAATAAGTGACAAGAGAGGTGGCATTTTATGTCCGTCATCGAAACGATCCACCAGCACCGTTCGATTCGCAAGTACAAACCTGACCCAATACCTGACGAGCTGCTCGATGAGATCCTCTCTGCCGGTATCCGCGCCTCCTCCTCTGGCAATATGCAAGCCTTTTCCATCGTGGTAACCCGAGAGCGGAAATTGAGAGAGCAGCTCTACAAAGCGCACAATGATCAGGAAATGGTATTGGAAGCGCCGCTCTTACTCACCTTTTGTGCCGATTTTCACCGTATGCGCCAGTGGCTGAGTATCAGCCAAGCCCCGGATAACTTCGATAACTTCATGGGCTTCATGGTGGCGGCCATCGATGCCATCCTGGTCTCGCAAAACGTCGCCCTGGCTGCAGAATCCCAAGGATTGGGAATTTGTTATTTGGGCAGCACACTGGCGAACTGCGATCAGGTCGGCCTCTTACTAAAACTGCCTGTAAATGTAGTACCTGTGGTTGGTTTTACCCTCGGTTATCCAGACGAGAATCCGGCACTGCGCGACCGTCTCCCACTGGAAGGATTAGTTCATCACGAAACTTACCAGGATTACCGCGATGAGCAGATTAAAGAGATCTACCGCGAACGAGAGATCAAAGGATGGGATCGGTACATGAGCTACCCGCGGGTGCGGCAGATGATCATCGATGCTGGTGTGGATAACCTGGCCAAGGTGTATACAGTCGTCAAGTACACCCGCGAGACTCACGGGGAACTCTCGCACAAGATCCTGAATTACCTTCACGAACAGGACTTCATGAATTGAACGACTTCTTTCCCTGGTTGAGAGACGGGTGTTAGTGAGTCTTTGAGAAATTGCAGATTTTTTAGCAAGCGGGTCTAAAATCTCAATCCTGAACCACGAAGTTGAATATCACTTGTAGTTGACCATTATCATCCGGCTCCAGGTAGGTGACCAGCAAGTCGGGCGCGGTAGAGACATCCGCCCATCCGAGGAAAAGACCTTCGCATGGATATGGGGAGGGCGACCCGTATAAGAGGTCGGCTCGATGCTCTCTAGGGTGTAGTTCCCCTCCTGGTCAGTGTACACGTGCCCACGCAGCCTGTAGCCGATGTTATCATATTCTCCATTCACATCCGCCAGCCAGAAATCCAGTTTCGCGCCAGGGATCGGATTGCAATCCTGATCGAACACGCGGCCAAAGATCAAAACCGGGACCCCCGGCATACCTACTTCGATCAGGTTGGAGCGCTCCGGCGATCCCGGGCTGTAGAATGGCCCTTCCTGGTTGGGAGAAGTGAGCATGCCGGAGCAGGGTATTGGTGTTAGATCCGGGATCTGAGCTGTCGTTGGCTCGGGGGTGTCACCAAGTTCCGTTCCTGCAACTTCTGTCCTTTGTGGTGTGTTGGTGGGGGAGACCGCCATTGTTTCCATCGAGAATGATGGTAATCCCACACCTGAATCTGGTGTTTCCGCTGGACCATCAGCCTGTGTGCAGCCCATCAGCAGGATCGACAATCCCAATAACAGTATAATAGCTAAACGTAGTTTCACAAATTGCTCTCCTTTGCCGGTTACCAATAATTCTGATAATTATACATAATACATAAGCTGATGCCTGTAAAAAATGAATGGGAGTTCATCATTACCGTTGGTGTGATTCCCTAATTCAATGAAGATGTCCCCCAGGAAATTTTCACTTGTGACGAAATCGTCTACAAAGTTCTAGATATCGCTTGTTGCTAGCCGGTCCATTAATTCATCTTTGAGCTGTCTTGCATGAGATGGATGAGTAGAATAAAGATCTACCAACTCCTCTGGATCTTCCATTACATTGAATAATTCAAAGAAATCTTGTTTCCCATCGTAACCAAAATAATACGTTAGCTTGAAATCTCCCTTAATCAATGCCGCTGTCGCATTCCTCAATGGAGCATACATCGGATTTTCTTTCGCCTCAAC
>WOR8_10006368_pt1 | contig 16248 bp, 9 predicted proteins | sample DeeMarSeWOR38_10_FD_19890 | JGI IMG/M metagenome (IMG submission 19890) | reverse complement strand
TCTGGAGCCGAAAATCCCACCGAGACGTTGATCACATCGGCACCGTTATTCGAGGTGCATAAGACTTCAACCATCATGGAGGGAGACCCTGATATCCTGATGGCCGGCGAAACTTTACAGTACACCATTACCATCAAAAACATCGGCAACGAGGACGCCGTAAATGTAAGTCTGCGGGACTTTACGCCGGCCCATACCACCTATGTGGCCAACAGCACTACACTCAATGGAATCGCCGTATCCGATCCGGACCCCGGTGTCAATCCCCTGCATGCAGGCATTCAAATCAATACCCCGGACGCGCCCAAAGCCGGGGACATGCGGGCCGATGCGACACCGGGGGCCGCCAACGTGGCCACGATTACCTTCAGTGTGGTGGTCAATCTGGACGCCATGGACGGTCTCATCATCGAAAACCAGGGTTTTCTGACAGGCAGCGGTGCCGGGAGCGGCCCGCAGCCCGAACAGCCCTCCGATGATCCGAACACGCCGGTTCCCGACGACCCGACCCGCAACATTATCGGCAACCTGCCTCTGCTTTATGCCCATAAGACTGTACAGAAAGTGATCACCGATCCAGGGCAAAGCAGCATTGTCAGTCCCGGCGATACCCTGCGCTATACCATCGTCATTAACAACTCCGGCGGAATCCCGGCCACGGAAGTGATGCTTGTCGACGAAGTGCCGGCCAATACTACCTATGTGGAGAACTCCCTGCTCCTGAATGGAGTATCAACGGGTCCGGACGGTGGGATTTCGCCTCTTATCGGGGGCCTGACTGTTAACTCCTCCGACAATCCTGGATCAGGCATCATTTCCGCCGGGGAAAGCGCCACAATTATCTTTGAAGTCAGGGTCAACGACGGCGTGCCAACAGGTACTTCCATCGTCAATCAGGGAACTCTCACTTCCAAAGAACTGGAACCTGACCTTACGGATGGTGATTCCATACCCTCCAACGGCCGCCAACCCACGGTCATTGTCGTCGGTGATGTCCAGCTGCTCTCCGTGACCAAGGAAGTGCTGATTGTCGGCAGTGGCATCGCCGGAGCCGGAAGCGAATTGGAGTATGTCATACGGGCAACAAACATTGGCAACCTCCCTGCTACGCACGTGGCAATAACAGACGATCTGAATCCGCCACTGGGTGATCAGGTGACCTATGTGACAGGATCAGGCACCCTGAACGGTTTAACAGCCGGTATAGACTATGCAGGTGCACTTCTCACCGCAGATTATGCCGGCCAATACGGCAATTTGCAGCCGGGTACCAGCGCTATCGTGCGGTTCCGTGTGCTGATCAACCCGGCTCTTGCAATCGGCACCACCATCACCAATACAGGGGTGGTGCACTGGAACGATCCGGCGCAAACCGCTACGGCCAGTGTATCACTTGACGTGGGCGGAACGCCGGGCAGTGCCAGTCTAAATGGCAACGTCTGGCACGACGCTAGCCTGGACAGGGTCATGGACATCGGCACGGGGCCTATCATCTCAACAGCCTGGTTCCAACCGGAACAGCATCCGATCTTTATGAACTGCGCTTTGTTGCTCCGGGCGCGGGTCCGAACACTGCAGTGATGGGGAATGGCGATTCACCGTTCACCAACGGCCCCCAAAGGATCAGCGACATAATAGCTTCCTCGGGCGCCAATCTGCAAAATTTGAATCTGCCGCTCTGGCCCAACGGCGTCGTGTACAACTCGGTTCTCCGCAGCACGATAGCCGGGGCCAGAGTGGCCCTAATCAATGCAGAGACAGGGGCCGCACTGCCTGGCCAATGCTTCGATGACCAGGTGCAGCAGAACCAAATCACTGCTGCTGACGGCTTTTACAAGTTCGACCTGAATTTCAGCGATCCCTCCTGCCCTGCAGGCGGCACCTATTTCATAGAAGTTACACCTCCTGCAGTTGGTTACATGAACACACCGTCCCAGATCATTGCTCTGCCTCAGAGCAATAACATAGCCACGCCGTTTCCAGTTCCCGACTGCCCCGGCAATCTGCTCTACGATGCAGTACCGGTAACCAGCGATTTCTGCGAGGCTGCGGCCTCCGCAACCGAGCCGCCGCAGTCGGTCCCGCCGGATGATATTACCTATTATCTCTACCTCCAGCTGAGCGATGGAGCCATGCCCGGCCAGAGCCAGATATTTAACAATTTCATCCCCGTCGATCCGGAGCTGAACGGGTCCGTGGCAATATCCAAGACCTCCTCCTTTGCTGATGTCAGCCGGGGAACACTGGTGCCCTATACAATCACCGTAACCAACGTGTTCGGTGCTCCGATTTACGACATCAGCATCGTCGATCGTTTTCCGCCTGGATTCAAATACGTGGCCGGTTCGGCCCGTATGGATGGTAACCCTCTCGAACCGCTGATCAACGGTCAGGAACTGATCTGGAATAACCTGGAATTGCAGTTTAACCAGAAATACACCATCCAGTTGCTGCTGGTGGTGGGTTCCGGTGTTTCCGAAGGGGAATATGTTAACCGGGCTCAAGTGCTTATCTCGGCAACCGGCAGAGCAATCTCGGAAGAAGCAACGGCAACCGTTCAGGTTATTCCCGACCCTGATTTCGACTGTACAGATGTGATCGGCAAGGTGTTTGACGACGGCAACCTGAATGGGTGGCAGGATAGCGGCGAACATGGTTTGTCCGGCGTTCGGCTGGTGACGGCACGCGGCCTGATCGCAACTTCGGATGAACATGGACGCTTTCATATCACTTGCGCGGTAGTTCCAGACGAGGACCTCGGCAGCAATTTCATCCTTAAGCTCGATGAACGCAGCCTGCCCAGTGGATACCGTTTGACTACCGAAAATCCCCGTGTACAGCGAGCCACACGCGGCAAGATGCTGCGTTTCAACTTTGGGGCCACCATCCATCGTGTGGTGCGTATCGATATTGCCGACGGCGTTTTCGAGCCCAATTCCACCCAACTGCGGCCGCAGTGGCTACCAAAGATCGACCAGTTGCTCAAAGAGATGAGAAAGAAGCCATCTATCCTGCGCCTCTCGTATCTTGGTGATGTTGAAGGCAAGGGGTTAGTCCAGGATCGTCTCGAAATGATGAAGGAGGAAATAAAAAGGGAGTGGAAGCAGTCGGACGGCGGCTACCAACTAGTCATTGAAACAGAAATTTTCTGGCGGCGCGGGGCCCCCACTGGCCGATAGGCGATAACAGGATAATGGAATATATGCTTCCCCTCCTCGTCATAATGCCAAGATTCCTGCTGCAGAGCGTCATCACCATCCTGTGTTTGTGTATGTTCATGACACAGGGTGTTGCGGCTAGTTCAGGCGTGGAAACAGGAGTAAGGGAGACGGATACGAGCATGGATGCAGTGGAAAGGCACATAATCGTTGACCAGCCATTAACCCCCTGGATCCATGACCCTGCCATATTTGAAAAGGATGAGGGAGATCGAACGGAGATGCGCGAAGTAGTTGAACAAGATGTTAAAACCATCAAGCTTGACAATCTGGTTCCGCCCATTCATTTCGGTCTGGGGGAAGCGGAAATTACCGAGGATTATTTGAATATTCTTCGCGATGTTCTCGACAGGATGCGTGATCGTACCAATGTGCGTCTCCATTTTATTGGCCATGCCGATTCCCTGCCGCTCAGGCGGAAACTTGTTGAAATCTACGGTGACAACATCGGGCTGTCGCGGGAGCGAGCAGGCACTGTCGCCGAATACTGCCAGCGTGCGCTGGATCTTCCCCCCGAAGCTATCTCCTACGAAGGGCTTGGCGACAGCCACCCGGTGGCCGATAACACAACCGAAAAAGGGAGGCAGCTCAACCGGCGGGTGGAAGTGCAGGTCTGGTATGACGAAATCAGTGAAAAGCAGGTTGAAAAGGAAGTGATCGTTCCCCGTGAGATAAACCGCATCAAGATTTGCCGCACCGAAACCGTATGTAAACTGCGGTACAAAGACGGCCACGCCCATCGTGCGCGCATTAAGAACCTGATTCAGCCTCTTCATTACGACAGAGGCATGCTGAGCGTGCCAGATGAGTTTCTGCAGCAGGTCAGGCAGGCGGTGAAAAATCTCGACTCCAAACAGAATCTTGTCATCAAAAGCATTGCCTATACGGATAACTCCCCGTTGAAGGGACGCGATGAACGCATCTACGGCAATGCCCTCGGGCTCTCTAAAGCGGTGGCCAGGCGAGTGTCTCTTGCCATCCAAGAAAATATGGGTCTGCCCAATGAGGCTATTGAAGCAGAGGGTCGCGGGGCTTCACAGCCTGCCGCTTCCAACGATACGCAACAGGGACGGGCACTGAACCGGCGCGTGGAAGTGGAATTCTGGCACGATGATCCTCTGCAGGATCTGCCCGATGAACCACAATTGTGTCCCGACGCTGCAGGTGCTGAAACCGTTACCCGTATCTATGATTCTGCATCGGGCGGTATTGATCCTATTGTTTTTGAAAAAGGCAAACCAGTGGTACCTGCCGGTTATACCGAACACTTGCAAGGCATCATGGACGAGATTCGGGACAGGACCAATGTCCGCCTGCAGTTTATCGGCTATACCGGCAATAAACGTCTTGATCGGCGTACCGCAGCAGTTTACGGAGATGACATCGGGCTGTCCATGGCCCGCGCTCATCGAGCCATGGAGGTTGTCAGCGATCAAATGGGCTTAATGGATGGGCAAATGGAATTTGATGGCCGCGGTTATGTCCAATCAGACGACGTGGTCAACGCCGGATTTATTGAATCCGATACATCGAAAGTCAAGGTACAGGTAGTCTATGATGAACTGATCCTGCGCGACGACTACGATGGGATTGAGATTACCCCTTTGACCCGCGAGGTTCAGCCGGCCAACCCTTTTGGGCTGAATCTCATGCGCATTACGGTTGATGGTAAGCCGATCGATGACCCGGGAAAAAGCTCTGCCGATATACAACGCTGCATTGACGTTGCCCTTGATAAGGCTCAAATCCAGTTCAAGCATGACAGTCTGAAGCTGGAACCGCGACTGAATGTGACCGCATGGCCTTATACTATTCGTTATCAGGATTTACCGGACACACCGTTTGCCGAAAATCTGGTGCATTTCCGCCTGTACAGCAACTATAGAAGCTTTATTGAACGGGCCGAGGTCAGGATTTTTGAAAAAACGCAATCAGTTAAAGATACACCTATAGCTGTCATCGCACTAGATACTGGCGGCATGGCCCAATGGCAAGCAGATTTCGATTCCTTCTCAGCCCCGGTGCGCGAGCTGAAATATCTGGTCCGGGTGTATGACAAGCAGGGACATTTCGACGAGACAACTCCCCAGTCCCTGTGGGTTGCAGATCAAACCGACTCGGCGACTGCCGAGATTGATCCTGGCGAAAAACTGTTGGCCGTCTATGGTGAAAGTCGTATAGCCAACCGTGATATTCCGCTGCACGGTGGTACGGTGCAAGCTTACGGCACCGGGGTTCCCGAGGGACATGGGGTGTGGATGGCCGGATATTCTGTACCGGTGGACAAAAAGGGCAGTTTCGTGGCCGAAGAGATCCTGCCTGAGGGCATGCATACCGTTGAAGTGGCTGTTCTCGATGAATTCGGCAACGGTGAGCTGTTCCTGCGTGACCTGTCGCTGCAGAGGAGCGATTGGTTTACAGTGGGGATTGCGGATATGACCTTGTCCGGTAACAAGACCAGCGGGCCGGCCGAACTTCTAGCACCAGACAATCCTCAATACAGTGAAGACTTAAGCTTACAGGGTCGCTTGGCGTTCTATACCGACGGCAAATTCGAGAACGGCTGGTCACTGACTGCGAGCGCCGATACAAGGGAAGGACCACTAGACGAAATTTTCTCCAACTTCATGGACAAGTCCCCTGACGCCCTGTTCCGGCGAATGGACCCGGATTATCACTACCCGACCTTTGGGGATGACGGCACTGTAACGGAAGATGCTCCAACCCAGGGTAAATTTTACGTCAAGGCGAAAAAAAATGAAACCTACGGTCTTTGGGGCAACTTCAAGGTCGGGTATACCGAAAATAACCTGGCTCACGTGGACCGTGGTCTGTATGGTGCAAATCTGCATTACCAGCCGCTGGACGCTACCGGTTTCGGGGAGCCGCGTCTGTTGGTGGACGCATTTGGTGCTGACCCGGGTACCGTGGGGGGACGCGATGAACTGCAAGGCACGGGCGGTTCGCTCTATTTCCTGAAGCGGCAGGATATTCTGGAGGGTTCCGAGCGTGTACGCATCGAGGTTCGCGATAAAGATTCCGGACTGGTTTTGGGAGTCAAGAACCTGACATCGGTGCTTGACTACGATATCGACTACCTGCAGGGCCGCATTTTGCTGGCGCAGCCACTGTCCTCGACAGCGGATGACGGTCTGCTGGTGAGCAGCGAATCAATAAGCGGGCAGCCGGTCTTTTTAGTTGTGCGTTACGAATTCACGCCAGGGTTCTATGATTCGGACACTCTGGCTGCCGGCGGCCAGATTCACTACTGGTTCAATGACTATATCAAGGTAGGTGTCACCGGTAGTCATGATGAAGAAGCTGATATCGAAAACAGCCTGGGCGGAGCAGATCTGACTTTGAGGATGTCCCAAACATCCTGGATCAAACTCGAAGCAGGCCACACCAAAGGTCCAGGGGTTTTGGCAACAAATTCCAATGACGGCGGCTATAACTACAGCGCTTCGGATGTTTTTGGGGATGACAGTACTGAGGCTTCGTCCTACCGGTTGGATACAACTTTGGACTTCAAGGATTTTATTGAAAATTGGAACGGCCGGGTCACCTTCTACCTTCAGGATCTCGAAGCGGGGTATTCAGCACCGGGCCTGGCCACTCCCCGTGATTTGATACAATACGGAGGAACTGCACATCTTCCCTTTACCGACCGTTTAAATGCACGGTTGAAAGTTGACACGTATGAGCAGCAGGACGGTCTCCAGACCGAAACTGGAGAGTTAGATCTTGAATACCGGATGGGCGAGCACTGGACTCTAGGCTCGGGAGTGCGTCACGACAGCCGGGAGGACAATTCAGTGTTCGTACCAGCAACCCAGGAAGAGGGCGACAGGACGGATGGGGTAGTCAAACTTCTATATGATTCACGTGAACGTTGGACGGCCTATGGTTTTCTGCAGGAAACCATGAAGTCAAGCGGCAACCGCGAGGACAACGGCCGCATTGGTGCCGGCGGTAGTCTGCTTTTTAGGGATCGGCTAAAAATTGCAGGTGAGATTTCCGAAGGAGATCTGGGACCGGGCGGCAGGCTTGAGACCGAGTATCTATATTCCGACCTTACCACCATATATACCAACTATACCCTTGAGAACGAGCGGACAGACAATGGCCTCCTCGCAAGGAAAGGCAATATGGCCTCCGGATTCCGCACCCGCTATTCGGACAGTGCCAGTGTTTATTTTGAAGAGCGGTATACACACGGTGACGTTCCAACAGGTCTGGTGCATACGACCGGCGTTGAACTCACGCCTTTCGACAGGGTCAACCTGGGGGCCAATTTGGATTTGGGAACCCTCGTCGATCCCTATACCGCAGCCGAAACCGAGAGAACGGCGCTGAGTGTTTATGGCGGCTATGGGTTTGACAGGCTGAAGGTCTTCAGCGGTGTGGAGTATCGGGACGACGATATCGAACAGCTAGATGCCAGTTTCTCAAAACGCACCAGCTGGCTGTTTAAAAACAGCTTGAAGTACCAGCTTTCAGAGGATTGGCGGATCATCGGCAAATTTAATTATGCCGTGAGCGAGAGTTCGCTGGGAGATTATTATAACGGCGACTATACGGAAGCGTCTCTGGGCTATGCATATCGACCGGTCAATTATGATCGGCTGAATGTGCTGTTCAAATATACATATTTCTACAATCTGCCTTCATCTGATCAGCTGACCGGCACAAATACGGCAACAGAATATGTCCAACGCAGCCACATCGGAACGGTGGATGTCACGTATGATCTTAACTCCCTTTTAACCCTGGGAGGCAAGTATGCCTATAGGTATGGTCAGCTGGCTGAGGATAGAGAGAATCCAGAATACTTTGACAGCCGGGCCCATCTGTTTGTGCTTCGCACTGACTGGCACATCGTATACCGCTGGGATGTGCTCATCGAGGGACGCCTGCTTGAGTTGCCCGATGCGCAGGACAGCCGCATTGGGGCACTAGTGGGGGTATACCGCCACCTGGGCAATCATATCAAAGTAGGCGCCGGTTATAATTTCAGTGATTTTTCGGATGACCTGACCCAGTTGGATTACAAGCATCAGGGTCTGTTTATCAATCTGATAGGAAAGTATTAATTCCGTGGTTGTGCAGGATGCCAAAAGCCGGACCAGGTGGAGATGGAATAATGAAATTTTGGAAAGTTGGATTAGGAAATTGCTTAAAGAAAGAGTGTAAGGAGGCCATTATGTTATGCCGGTTGAGTGGAGTTATTCTGGGGATAACAATTATTGTTTTTTGCCTGCCTGCTTATGGAGAGGAGATTTCCAGGGAACAGATCAAGGGTCTTGATGAACAAGTTCAGGAAATCAAGACCGATGTGCTGGCCATCGCTACTGAGCTGAATCAGCTTGAAGAAAAGCTGCTTTATCCGTCCAACACACAGATTGCTCTTTTCATAGGGCTGGCGGACGGTGAAACCTTTCGGCTCGATTCGGTGGAGATAGAGCTGGACGGCAAGACCGTAGCCCATCACATTTACACGTTCAAGGAGCTTGAAGCCCTGCAAAAGGGCGGGGTTCAGCGCATCTATTCCGGTAATGTCATGGCCGGGGCTCATGACCTGCAGGTTAACGTCATGGGCAAGTCAGCAGGCGGCACCGATTTTCAGAATACGGAGCGTTTCAAGGTCAACAAGGATGTTGGGCCCAAGATTGTGGATATATCCCTGGCCGCTAGAGGCATTAACCTCAAGGATATGTAGAGCATGTACAGTCTCTTTGTTTTACTTACAATCCTGATATTCTCTGCTTCGCCGGCCACTGCCGGAAGTTACGGCACAGATGAATTGAAGGACCTCTATTACGGAGAAGCTTTATACCATGCCTTCCAGGGGGACTGGTTCGATGCCATCGCCAGGCTTGATACAGAACTTGCCCAGCATCATGGGCTTGATGAGCCCGAACGCGACACTCTTTATTACCACATCGGCCAAGCCGAGTTTGCCGTAGGCGATTTCGAACTAGCCTATCGGATGCACCAGCGGGCCGGGCGCGCCATCGGAGCAGTCATTGAAGGCAACGTCGAGGAGGAGGTGCGCAACGAGGCCATTTACCGCCTGGCAAGTATCTATTTCCAGAAAAACCAGCCTCTCAACGCTCAGTATGCAATTGAAAGGATCGAGGGAACTGTTCCTCCAGCTATTCGCAACGATCTGGAATTCCTGCGCGCCCAGATTCTCATGACAAACGGACATTATGATGAAGCAGTTGGGATTCTGCAGGACCTACAGGATGTAAAAAGTCTGGAAGGCTTCACGACATACAATCTTGGAATTGCGTTTATCAGGGAAGGGAAAGAACTTGTGGGCAGGGAATGGCTTGACCGTACAGGTCTGATTGTCTCAAAGGACCAGCTTACCCTGGCAGTTAAGGATAAATCGAATTTGGTTCTGGGCATGAAATTGCTGGAGGAAAATAAATTCGAGAATGCCAAACAGGTACTCGATCGGGTGCGCTTAAGCGGTCCGTTCTCCAACCGAGCACTGCTGGGCTCGGGATGGGCTGATGCATCACAGGGTCATTTCGAGAGGGCAATTGTGCCCTGGAGCATCCTGGCACAGAGGGAAGTTACGGACGCCTCAGTACAAGAAGCCCTCCTCGCTGCTCCCTATGCCTTTGGCAAAATGGCTATGCATAGCAGGGCGGCGGTGATGTACAACAGCGCCTTGGAGAATTTCGGGATTGAGCTCGACAAGCTCGATGACTCAATCAGGAGCATCCGTGAAGGTTATTTTCTCAAGGCCCTGATCCGGGAAGAATTGAAACAGGATGCCAACTGGGTCGTCAAGCTGCGCGAACTCCCTCAGACTCCCGAGACTTATTATTTGCTTGAGTTGATGGCAGGTCACGATTTCCAGGAATCCTTGAAAAATTATCTTGATCTTGAGCAGTTACGGCGGAACCTTGAGACATGGGAAGCAGACCTAGATGCTTTCGAGGAGATCATTGCCCGGCGCCGTATCTATTATCAGCCGCTGCTTCCTGTCATTGACAAAAAATTCCGGGAGCTCGATTCACAAATGCGTCTGCGTCTGGAGCAGCGTGACCGGATTGCACAACGTATGAAAAACATGTTGGTGGTTCCGCGGCCTGACTATCTGGCGACATCCGAGGAGCGGCTCTTCAGTGAACAGATCAGGTTTCTGGAACAAAGAGTATCCGGCGGTGAATCGGTCATTCCGGTGAATATTGCGTACCGAATCAAACGATTGCAGGGGGTGCTGAGCTGGAACATTCATACTGAATATGACCTAAGATTTACCGAAACCTATAGACACCTTCAGGATTTGGACCAGGAAGTTGAACTCTTGAAGAAACAGTATACAGCCTTTGTAAGGACCCGTCAGGCAGCCACCCAAAGCTATGAAGGCTATGACAATACGATCCGCCTTCAGCGGTATAGGATCCGGGATGCTCAGGGAAAAGTAAAGAAACTCATGGCACGCCAGGGTCATATGCTTGAAACAATGGCAATAAATGAGCTCAGCAGGCGACGTGATCGGTTGGCCGAATTCCAGATAAAGGCGCGCTTTGCTATGGCCGACAGCTATGACCGGGCCACCAGGACCCCGGCCCGGGAGAGGGAAACTCAATGAATCGTATCCGGTTTTCCATATATGTTCTTTCGTTGATATTGGCAGCGTGTCAGCCTGTAAGCGATAGAGGTACAATAGCCGAATTGAGACATGTCCAGATGGAGGTTAACGAACCTCTGATTGAAAACGGTTTGGACAAAGCCATGCTGAGCTATAAGGGATTTTTGGAAAATTCGCCGGAATCGGATCTGACTCCCGAAGCCATCCGCCGTCTGGCGGACCTGAAAATCGAAAAAGAATACGGTTCCTTTATCGAGGGAGGCAGCTCTGTCAGCGAAGCGAAAGAAGAGAAGGCATCTATCAGTGACAAGAACAACCCTCCAGTTATGGCAGAAACTGCAGAGACCCAGGTGAGCAAAGCTTCAGCACCCATAAAGGTCCATCAGGAGTCAAAGGCCGACTTTGAAAAACGGACGACCAATGGACAGTGGGCCGATATGGTCGTCGAGGCAAACCCTATTGCCGGAGAAGGTCTTAATGATCTTGAAAGAAAGGGTGCTCGCGAGGCCATTACTCTTTACAGAAAATTGCTCAACGAATATCCCTTTTATGGTCGCAACGACCAGGTGCTCTATCAGATGTCTAGGGCCTACGAGGAATTGGGTCAGACCGATGAAGCCATGGCGGTCATGGAGCAGCTGGTCTATGATTTTCCCGGCTCTTCATATATTGCCGAGGTGCAGTTCCGGCGTGCTGAATATTTCTTTTCACACAGGCAATACCTGGATGCCGAAAATGCTTATTCGAGTATCGTCGATACAGCCGCGACATCCTCTTACTATGAGCTCGCCCTGTATAAACTGGGCTGGACATTCTACAAACAGGAACTCTATGAAGATGCCCTGCATCGATTCATTGCACTGTTGGATTACAAGGTTTCCGTAGGATATGACTTCAACCAGACTGAAGATGAGCAGGAACGCAAGAGAACGGAAGACACCTTCCGTGTGATCAGTTTGAGCTTCTCCAACCTCGGCGGCTCCGATTCCGTGGCCGAATACTTTTCACTCCACGGAAAGCGAAGTTACGAAAACAGCGTCTACAGCAACCTTGGTGAATTCTACTTCGACAAGCGCAGATATGCCGATGCCGCTTCAGCCTATACTGCCTTTGTGAGCCGGAATCCGTTCCATAAAGTAGCCCCGAATTTCCATATGCGGGTCATTGAAATTCAAGCCAAGGGCGGATTCCCCAGCCTGGTGCTCGACGCCAAAAAGGAATTTGCTACGACCTACGGGCTTAAATCTGAATACTGGCAGTATTTTAATCCGGACGACCGTCCTGACGTCATTAGCTACTTGAAAACCAACCTGATTGACCTGGCTAATCATTATCATGCCTGCTACCAGGACCCCCAGCAGAAAGAAAAGAAGCAGGCGAATTTCGCAGAGGCACTGAACTGGTATCGGGAGTTCCTGGCTTCGTTCTCCACGGAAACAGAAGCGCCGAACATCCATTATCAGCTGGCTGATCTGCTGTTGGAAAATACTTCATTCGGAGCAGCCGCCGAGGAATTTGAAAAGACAGCATATGATTACCCGTCCCATGAGAAATCCTCGCAAGCCGGCTATATAGCTGTTTCAGCCTACAGGGAGCAGCTTGCCGTCGTTTCACAGGAGGACAAGGATTCAGTAAGACGGGAAGTAGTCCGCAGTTCTCTGCAGTTTGCCGATACCTTCCCGGAACACGAAAAGGCACCGATCGTCCTTGGAGCGGCTGCGGATGATCTTTACGGCATGGAGGAATATGAACAGTCTCTATCCGCCGCGAACAAGCTGCTCGAGACGTTTCCCGGAACGGATACTGATGTCCTCCGTTCGGCCTGGCTGGTTATCGGACACTCTTCTTATGAGCTTCTGCACTACAGCGAAGCCGAGACAGCATATCTGAATGTGCTGGCCCTGCTGCCTGCAGGAGACAAGATGCACGAAGAATTGGTCAACAATCTTGCAGCAACCATTTTCTGCGGGTCAGTCGTATGGCGCCCACCTCGACAATCAGGCCGACAGCCGAATATGACGCTGCCGCAGCCCTGATACAGCTTAAAAATTGGGAGAAGGCCGCCTCGGTGCTGGAGGGATTCCGTAACAGCTTCCCCGAACACGAATTGCAGCCTGAAGTGACCAAAAAAATCGCCTACGTTTACAGAGAGAACGGCAAGCTTTCTCTAGCTGCCAATGAGTATGAACGTATTGAAAGGGAGTCCGAGGACGGCGAGATAAGACGGGATGCCCTTCAGGTTGCAGCGGAACTGCATGAGAAGGATGGCAACAGTGTGAAAGCGCTTGCGGTATACAGACGGTATGTGGAGTATTTTCCTCAACCAGTTGAGCTCAACCTGGAGACTCGTAACAATATTAGCGTTATTCTGAAAGCGCAGAACGATCTGCAATCCTATCTAAACGAACTCGAAAATATCGTTGCGATCGACTCTTCAGCGGGAAAAGACCGAACGGCGCGGACCCGCTATCTTGCCGGGCAAGCAGCCCTGGTGCTGGCAGAACAGAAGTTTGACGCCTTCGCTGCCGTCAAGCTGGTAAACCCTTTTAAGGTCAATTTGCAGAGAAAACGTGAGCTGATGCAGGAGGCAACGAAGAATTTTAGTCAGCTCGTAGAGTATGAGAGCGGAGAAATCACTGCAGCGGCTACTTTCTATCTCGCCGAAATTTATGCCCACTTCAGCAAGGCCCTACTGATGTCTGAACGTCCCAAAGGCCTGAGTACCCTGGAACTGGAGCAGTATGAACTGGCCATCGAAGACCAGGCCTATCCTTTCGAAGAGAAGGCCATCGAATTTCATGAGGACAATATCAAACTGATTTCAAGAGGTGTCTACAACGACTGGGTAGAAAAAAGTCTGCAGAAATTAGCTGAATTTATACCAGCACGCTACGACAAACCCGAAGAAACCACCGGTATTGTCAGTTCACTGGAAACATACATCTATGCAATTGACCGGCCTGCACCTCCGGTGCCGCTAGAACCACCGGAGGTTCCGGAACTAGAATCAGAGGAACCTTCACAGGCCGGTGATTCTACTACTGTCGCAGAGACCGAAACCGAGGTGATTGAACAATCCGTGGAAACCGAGTCTGTTGAGAATCCCGAACCCGCAGCCTTTGACCGGATCGAAGAAGCGGTGCAGACGGGTCAAGCGACGAGGAGATAGCGATGCAGTTCATGCAGAGAAACATGATGAGGTGGTTAAAAACACGAACATGCGCCGGATTTGCCATTGTGGTGATCGCGCTGCCGGTACTTGCCGGGTGCTCCGCAAATGGAAAAATCAAACCGGCAACTATTGCCCAGGAATTTGACGGGGTCAAAGGCCTTACCATTGAGCGGCTCAATGATGGCCGGGAAGGATTCATCATCAAGGAAAGTCCTCAAATGGATGAAGTGTCCCGCAGGGACTTCGATCGCGCCGTAGGCCTGCTGGAAGACGGCGAATATGTCCAGGCCGTCGACCTTCTGGAAAAAGTCATCGAAAAATCTCCGGGCGTTACCGCACCTTATATCAACATGGCGATTGCCTGCAGGCAGATCGGTGAATTGGAGCGGGCCGAGGAGTATCTGAAAACAGCGTTAAGCCTGGTACCCGAGCATCCGGCAGCATGTAACGAATACGGCTTGTTGTATCGCAAAACAGGAAGATTCACCGAGGCCCGGGCGATTTACGAGAAGGTGATTGGGCGTTTCCCGGATTATTACCCGGTGCACAGAAATCTCGGGATTCTTTGTGATCTTTATCTGGATGACCCGGTATGCGCTCTCGATCATTACGAAATTTACAGCCGTGCCCTGCCGGATGATAAACAGGTCAAGTTGTGGATTGCGGACCTGCAAATCCGGCTTGGGCGCAATTAAGTGGAGGATGACAATGTATCGTAAATTGCTCCTGTGTCTGTTTGGGATCATGTTCGCAGCCGTTGCAGCCGGAGCTCAGGATGTGGACGGGAATAAGAAATCGGAGACCAAGGAACTGTCCGGCATGTCCATCGTCGGTAACGATGAAGCCCCGAAATCCCTTTATATCGTGCCCTGGAAAAGTTCGGAAATAGGTAAGGAGACCCGTTTGGATACGATGTTGAATGAGGGTGATGTGCCAGTGGATAAGGATGTATTCAGGCGGCAGCTTGAATTTTATAAAGTCAGTACCGCGAAATAACTTCATTGATTTGTTTTTTAAAAGGAGGAACAAGATGGAATTCTATTCAGTGGTGGCGTTTTTTCAGAAGGGCGGATTGTTTATGTATCCGATTTTGCTTGTGTTTGCCTTCGGCATGGCCATAGCGTTTGAACGCTGGATTCAGTTGAATCGTACCCAGAGCGCCAACCAAAAAATGTGGAACCTGCTGCAGCCGGTGCTGGTTAAGGGAGAGTTCGACAGGGCCCGGCAAATTGTCAATAAGGATAAATCAAGCATGGCACAGATGCTGGGAATGGGATTAGCGCGGCAGGGTGCTGTCAGGCGGAGAGATGACATCGAAATCGCCATGGAAGAGAGCATGATGGAAATCATCCCGCAGCTGGAAAAGCGCACGCCCTATGTGGCACTGCTATCAAATATCGCCACACTGCTGGGGCTGCTCGGCACCATCATGGGTCTGATCGAGGCTTTTACCGCGGTTGCCAATGCCAACCCTGCAGAAAAGGCAGACCTGCTGTCAGCCAGTATTTCGGTGGCCATGAACACAACGGCATTCGGTCTGATGTCTGCGATTCCGCTTCTGCTTTTCCATGCAAAGCTGACATCGACCACAGGTCAGATCGTGGACAACCTGGAAATGGCATCGGTCAAGGCGCTCAATACCATTTCCAATTTTACCAAGCGCCAGTTCGAAAGGAGCGATCATGCCCAGACGACATCATAATAGAAGAGGAAGGGAGGAAACCCCCGGTCTCGATGTCACGACCTTCCTGAATCTTATGGTAGTGCTTATCCCCTTTCTGCTCATCAGTGCCGTATTTTCGCGTGTTACGATCATGGAATTGTCCGTTCCGACCAGCACAGGTGGATCGGCTGTGAACAAGCCGAATTTCGCTATCGAGGTCATTGTCCGCGATGCAGGACTGGAGATCCAAATACTCATGCGTCTGAAAGATCGTTACCCGGACAAGACAGATGCAACGGTCTTGATGGAGCCGGAAATAGAATATGACTATCTGGTTCAGATCATGGATGTGGTACGTGGCGCCACAGTGCCGGAGGAGGGAAGCGAAGAGGCCCCAAGGATGGCTCTATTCCCGGATATATCAATAGGAGACGCGCCATGAGAAAAAGCAGACGCATGAAACGGATGGGACGGAACAAGAGAAAGCTTACAGGTCTGAACCTGACACCGCTTATGGATGTTTTTACCATTCTTGTGTTCTTCCTGCTTTTCCACTCATCCGGTGGTGATATTCTGGATACAC
>WOR8_10003346_pt1 | contig 16249 bp, 8 predicted proteins | sample DeeMarSeWOR38_10_FD_19890 | JGI IMG/M metagenome (IMG submission 19890) | reverse complement strand
AAACCGATTAGGGTTATTATTCTCGATGGAAATTGCTTGAAACTCAGGGATGTTCGACTTTGCTGAAAAGCCCCACTGTTTTAGCCATTCAAAGGTGAGACGCATCAGACCGCCATATTCCGAATCCTGGAACGATGCAGGTTCTCCACTTTCCGGGTTAGGGGTGCGTTGGCACAGGGACTGCTCGACTGTTTCGATGAAATTGGCCAGCACCCATTCATCCTGTCTGCGCAGCCTGGCCTGCAAGCTTTGCAGGTGTTCCACCGCTTGCTCGAAATCGCCCTGTTGGACGCAAATGGCGATGGCCCCCCAGCATGCCCACAGGAACTCATTTGCAAGTTGATACTGCTCGGCCAGCGCCAGAATTTGCTGTATTCTTTTCAGAGCCTCGCCACGCTGACCGGAATAGTTCTGATGCACAGCGCAGATCAGCAGGATTTGACAGGCACTGACTGGATCGTCTTTCTGGAGTTGTCTGGTTGCACTTAGAAACTCTTCGATGGTCTCGGACGAGAGCGGCTTTTTCTTATCCCCAAAATTGACCCAAATAGAGTGTGAGAATACATCTGGTCTTAAGCGCTGAGAATACATCTGGTCTTAAGCGCGAGACCACGTAGGCGAGAAGGGAACCTCCGTTTTGAGATAAATTTGTCTCCACCAATAACACTCTTTCCTCGGCAAGCCAATAAGCATAGAAATACATTAAAGAAACAACTTGCCACTTATATGATACAAAATTTGGAGGCTTTTGAAAAGGGTGAGCAAAAACACGCTCTGTTTCCACCATCACCAACGCAGACCGGATCGTGGTCATCCACGCTGGGTGCATTGTGGTGCAGGGGGTGCATGAAGAATTTTTAGGTAAAAAGGGGATGTACCACGAGTTGTATAAGACGGGGTTTCAGGAGTAATCCTCGCTGAGCGTAGCGAAGTCGAAGCGCAAATTTCCAAAGAACAATTACCTTGTTTAGAATCCCCCTTCGACTACAAGCCTCGCAAAGCATGCTCACCTTTCCGCTCAGGGAGGATGGTTACTTATTTTCTAAAAAACGCAAATTCCCTTCCACAACCTTAATATTCGGATGTCCCTCGGGCAGGAACTTCCTAAAGATTTTCAGTGCGCGTTCGTAGGCGGCTTTGGCCCCGGCGTAATCAGCTATTTGCTTGCGTGAATATCCGAATTCATTCCAAAGGCTTCCGGCGATTTCTAAGTTTTCTTTTTCTGCGAATTCTCCGCATGCACGCACGTGTTGTTGGTAAGGTTGCATTTGGAGTGGCAAGCCACTTTGATTTGCATTTGCTGAAAGCGAAAAAATTGTGCCAGCAACTTTTTCAAGTTGTTCATTCTCTTTGTCAGAACTTCTTGCATAGGCTGCTACAAGCGGGTGAATAGTTGGTAACCTATCGGAACTGATAAACAATCCCAGTGCGTTTAGGCGATAGTGAGCTTTGGTAATATCTCTTTCTTCAGTTTCTAACGTCTTCTCGAATATCTCACGTGGGATGGGCGTGTTAGGCGCGCAATAGCCTGCCAGCATAAATACCTTTTGTGCAGTTTCGTTTTTCACTTCTTTCCACGAAACCTTGAAAGTCCCCAGCAGGCTTTGTTCGTGTTTGGTCGGATTTGTGATTTCCAACTCTTTGAACCAGTCATCCTGCATGGATTCATGCGTAAGAATATCTTCCAGTTCTGTTAGATAAGCTGCAATATCCAGTCCGTTGATATTGATATAACTGGCAGCCAGTTCAAGAGCAAGTGGTAGATGACCGAGTTTTTCGGCCAAAGCTTTCTTATCTTTTTCAGTTTCTTCGCGCTTTAGTGTTCTTCCCAAAAATTCCAGACTTTCTGTTTCGCTGAAAGTATCGAGTTCCTGAGTTTGCAAACCCACCGATTTTGGGAAATCTTTTCTGCGCGATGTGATCAGCAACCGCAAGGCGGGGTGTTGAAAACGGCTCAGTACAGTCCCTGTTTTGGTGATATCTTCGAAGTTGTCCAGGATCAACAGGCGGGGGCCATCTGTTTGCCAGATGTGCAGGGTATTTGCGACTTGTTCACGTTGGTCAGTGTAAGCCAGTCCCATACTGGTTCCGCACAAGGCAATGGATGCATCGAGTGCATCGGATTCTCGTAGGTCCAGCCAATGCACGCCTTTGAAAGCATGTCCGTAACGGTAGGCAAATTCCACCGCCAGTTGGGTTTTGCCGATCCCGCCCATCCCGGTGATGGCTTGAGAAATCAAGAAATTATTTGAACTGCCAGGCTCGCAAAGAGCGCTAAGTTTTTCTAAATCTTTTTCACGGCCGGTGAAGAGCGCATTGCGCGGGAAGGGGATGGTTGAGCCGGGCGGCAGGCCTTTGGGACTACCAGAATCTTTTTCGGGTAATTTGCGCCCTAATTGTTTAGCGCGTATCTCCAACGATTTGACTATCTTTTCGTATCCGCCCATCTCATAATATTTTCCCCACTGTACAGCTTGCAAGCTGTATGGAATTTTACAATCTTCCAATTGAACAGGAAGGAGGAAAATCGTGCCTTCAGGCTTCTCCTTTAGAATATCCTGTGCAAATTTAATTTCTTTTTGGACATAGCCTTCTTTGGTTACAGAGATTTCAGACAAACAAACGATGACTGCATCGCTGGCGCGCATAGCTTGCTGAATTTCCAAATCCCAATCCATGCCGGGCAACAGGAATTCACTGTCGAGCCAGGGGTCAAAGCTATCCGCTTTCAAGCGATCATACAAGCCCTGAACGATGGGTTTGTTTTCGCTGGCATGGCATAGAAAAACTTTGAGTTTTTGTGGTTTATCTGGCATGGGATTTTCTCTTCATTGGTTGACCTATTCCGTCTCGGCATCCATCGCACAGCGAATGCCCACGTAGGCGCCGTAATAACCGGGGTCCAGTTCGAAGCGTGTGTCGCTGCGGGCCGTTCCGGATTTGACGCCAAAGGAATGCCAGGCGCCGCCGCGCGTAACGCGCTTTCCGGTCCCGGTCAGGTTTTCGCGGCCATCCGCGGGGTCATAGGGGTAGGGCAGGAAAATCGAGCTGGTCCACTCCCAGACATTGCCCGAGAGATCATACACGCTATAAAGACTTTGTCCCTGCTCGAACTTGTCCACAGGGGAAGTATCCGCTTCACAGCCAGCCAGATTAGAATAGTAGCAATCGCGCTCCTGGCTCTCCCAGGGATAGAGGCGCCCATCTGTGCCGCGCGCAGCCTTCTCCCATTCCGCTTCAGTGGGCAGGCGGGCGCCTCTCCAGGTACAATAGGCTTTGGCCATGTACCAGTCCACATACAGCACCGGATAATCTGCAAAATGCTGATTGCTGTAATAGGTGGTACGCGTAATAGACCCTGGTAGTCGCGGTTTTCTGCAATCGGGCGTCGCCTCCACACACTCAGCATACATTTCATTCGTGACTTCAAATTTATCGATATAAAAGGCCTCCAAATCGACCGTGTGCGCAGGACGCGAGCCTCTGTCCGGGCTGTCATCGCTGCCCATGACAAATTCCCCGGCAGGAACGAGACGCATCGGAACACCTTTATCATCCTGGATTTCATCGGGAAGGGGCGCTTCCGTGGGCGGGCTGGTAGCTGTTGGCGCTATAGAGACTTGTTCTGGCTCTGTGGCTTGAGCCTGCTCTGTAGGGGGAATCCCCGTCGGCGGCAAGGACGGGGTTTCCGTTTGTAAAACTGCTACCTGTGTAATCGGGGCGGGGGATGTCGGACCAAAACGAATATAAAAAACATCAGGATTGTTGTACCAAAACCAGCCACCAAGAAGCACGAGGACCAGAATTGCTCCACCGAACAGGGTAACAAGAATGAGGGGAAGTTTCCAGCTCTTGCGCCTGGGTGCGGGCATGTGTGTCGCCACGGGAGCAGGTGGCATATAAGCTGGAGGCGAGGACGGCGTGACAGCGGTCACAGATGATACGGGGGTAGGCGCAGGCTGTCTTTCCACCGTTCCCGTCATTTGCTCTCGCAGTTTTTCCGTTTTTATAGTTGAGGCAGAAACACTCCTGCCAGCCAGCAAGTTCTCCAACTCAGTTACGAATTCGTGTGTATCCGCATAGCGGTTTTCCGGGTCTTTGGCCAGCACTTTGAGCAACACCGATTCGATACCCTTTGGCAAATTTGGAATATAGCTTGTTGGGAGTGGTAATGTTTCATTTGCCTGTTTGAGCAGCACGCCTGCCGGAGTGTCCGCTTTGTAGGGGCGATGTCCGGTGATCATCTCGTATAGAACAACCCCCAGCGAGTATAGATCAGATTTCGCTGAAGCTTCCCCGGTCCATTGTTCGGGAGCCATATAGTCGGGCGTGCCCAGCCCCTGCCCGGAGCCGGTCAGGCTGGTTGTATCCTTTCCTTTTTCCCCAAATATCTTCACCAGCCCAAAATCTGTTAATAAGGGTTCCCCATTTTCGGTCAGCAAGATGTTGGATGGTTTTACGTCCCGGCTGATAATATTACGATCGTGGACATATTCCAAAGCGTTCGCAACGGGCAGCAGTTGTCGAATTGCATCTCGCCAGGGAATAGGTTCTCCAAGCTTGTCTTTGAGCGTGCCTCCGGGTAAGTAGAGCATCACTAAATAGGGCGCGCCCTCAAACTCGCCATAATCAATGACTGGCACAATGTTAGGGTGCGATAACCTACCCAGAGACTTGGCTTCAAGTTCAAAGCGCTTGAGCAGCATGTCCATTTCATTTGGCGCAAACACTTCGCGTCGAATCACTTTGAGCGCTACTTCTCGTTCAAGACGGGTATCATACGCCTTGTACACCGTTGCCATGCCGCCTTCCCCAAGCGGTTCAAGGATTTTGTAACGTCCAATTTCTCGCCCAATTAGCCCACCAGACATATAATTTCCCTTATTAGGTCTTAAGTGATCTCGTCGCCGTCCCCAGCGGCGAGAACGCCGCCTAGAGCAGTGTAAGTATAGATTTATGCATAAAATCAATTGCTTTTTATAGACTATAGCATAAATTAATTCAATATATTGTACAATAGAGTAACCACAAATATATATTCCAAAAGGAGAAAATAATGGATGAACTCGTGAAACTGGTAGCAAAAAAGACTGGACTGAGTGAGGAAATGGCTGAGACAGCGGTCAATTTGGTGTTGGATTATATCAAGGAGAAACTTCCTGCCCCGGTCGCTGCCCAGGTGGATGCGGTGTTGAGCGGAGGGGACGCTGCGGATATGCTGGGGGGGCTGTTCGGCGGGAAGAAGTAAACACCCTTCAATTTTTTTGGAAACAAAAGGAGTGCCTGATTTTCAAAGGCACTCCTTTTTGCTTTTATATTAATAACTGATATAGGGACGACAAATTAGACTATTCCTCCGGGCAGCGCTGCGGCTCTTCGTAGGTACCTTCGAAGCCCTGCGCAGTGCGACAAGTATTATCTACACCGAAGAAGGCTTTGAGAGGATAGTACTTGTTCCCCCTTACAGGTGAACCCGCTTCTTCCTCCGTATAGCGATCGACATAATCCAGGTCAGAGATATCCCTCGGGCCCGCATCTGCAATGACACCATACATGAAGCGGTTCTCAGCCAGCCCACGTTTGAAGGCGAATTGTACGGTGGCCAGCCGACCGGCATTGAAACGCACCCAGGCCAGGTCTGGGTCATCGTCCGGGCCGCGCCCACCGTCGAAGATGACCGTATCATATCCGTTGCCGGGCAGAGGGGCATCGGATTTAGCCGCTGAGAGTCCGCCTGTATCGCGGTTGGTATCTTGCACCACCTGCACATTGTCTGTGCTCCATTCCGCCTCGTGGGGGGGATAGGCCACTATTATGTAATCGCCATAGCCATCGGCATCAATATCCAATTCGACCGCGTATTGAATCCCGATTGCGTTATTCGGATTGGTGCCAACCAGTTCAATCGAAACGTAATAGAACTTTTCATCCTTGCTCAAGTTGTAGCTGGCAATATCCAGGTCTGCGATATAGCTCATGTCTCCCATAAAAGGGCGCTCGAACAGGTTGATATCGTAAGAATCTCCATAGGGCGCGCGGTTCTCAACAGCGGTATCCACACTGACCACATCATAGATTATCTTGCCAGTATCCACTGATGTGGAAGGGACTAGCGAATGCAAAACCGTGAGCGTGGCGGTGGGAATTTCTTCGGTTGGTGAGGGCACCACGGTTATAGTAGGTGTAGGAGGAGGCTGCGTAGCAGTTGCAGTTGGAATGGTTTCAGGTGTCTCTGTGGGAGGCAGGGGTGTAGGGGGAGGCTGGGGCGTACTCGTAGCGCGTCCAGGCAGTGAGCAGGCCAGAGCCGCGAGAACAAGCGCTGCACTGAATAGGATTACAGAGGTGTGGGCGGGTGATCTCATATCGATCATGGCTCCTGGTCAACTGAGCGCGCACAGCGAACACCGACATACAAGCCGAAATAGCCTGGATCCAGCCCGGTGCGCGTATCCGTTCGGACGTTCCCACTGTTACCGCCAAAATTAGGATGCCACGAACCTCCGCGTGCGACACGCTGGCCGTAGGTGTCCGGGTCTTCGCGCCCATCCGTGGCGTCATAGGGATACAACTGGTTCAACGAGCTGGTCCACTCCCAAACGTTGCCCGACATACCAAAGACGCCGTAAGGACTCTGCCCCTTATCGTGCTGGTCCACCGGGGTAGTATCACTTACGCAGCCCTTAAAGTTTGAAAGGGAGCAATCCAGTTCTTCGCTACCCCAGGGATAGATGCGTTCGTCTGTCCCGCGGGCGGCTTTTTCCCATTCAGCCTCTGTGGGCAGGCGCGCGCCGCGCCACGCGCAATAGGCATTTGCCATTTTCCAATCCAGGTTGATAACGGGGTAGTTTGCAAAGACCGGGTTGTTAAAGTAGGTGGTACGTGTGGCAGAGCCCATTTGCAGGGGTTTCCGGCATTCAACTGCATAGGAGCAAGCATCATACATCTCATTTGTTACTTCGTATTTGTCAATGTAGAACGCGTCCACATAAACTTGATGCGAAGGACGCGAGATTGCATCGCCGCTGTCATCATTACCCATGGTGAATTCCCCGGCAGGGATGAGCAGCATAGTAACGTTTCTACTATCTTTGATCTCAGCAGGTATAGATACTTCAGTAGGCGTAGGGTTTTTTGTGGGAGTTGCTTCAGGTTGCACTGTTGCTGTGGGGGGAATTGGCGTTGACGTTGGCGAAGGTGGAACTGTTGTCGATGTAGGCAGAGCTTGCTGCGTAGGTGTGGCGACAGGGGCAAAGAAATCTGGATTTGAAGTTATGTACCAGTATGCACCAGCAACAATAGCGATCGCTCCGAACACTATCACCAGGGCGGCAGGAAGCAGCCATTTCCTGGGTTTTGAAGGGCTTTTAGCTTTGATAGCATGGCCAGTCATCTGCGCGCGCAGACGCTCGGTATCGATAGTTGAGGCTGTAACCGCCTTGCCCTCCAGGAGACTCTGTAATTCTGATATGAAGGCAGACATATCCGGATAACGGTTGGATGGCTCATTAGCAAGCACTTTTAGCAAAACCGATTCGACATCCTGTGGCAAGTCGGGGATGTAGTTTTTAGGGAGCGGTAAAGGCTCGTTGGCCTGTTTGAGCAGCACACCCGCGGGCGTATCTGCCGTGTAGGGTCGGTGGCCGGTGATCATTTCGTACAGCACAACTCCCAGGGAATACAAATCCGATTGGATTGTGGTTTCGCCGGTCCATTGTTCGGGAGCCATATAGTCTGGCGTGCCCAGGCTCATGCCAGAACCGGTCAGGCTGGTTGCATCCTTCTCCTTTTCTCCAAATGCTTTTATCAAACCAAAATCTGTCAGCATAGGCTGGCCCTTTTCAGTCATCAAAATGTTGGAGGGTTTGACATCCCGGTTGATAATATTGCGTTCATGCACGTATTCCAGAGCACGCGCGACGGGGAGCAACATCTGAATAGCACCGCGCCAGGGTATGGGTTCGCCAAGCCAGTCTTTGAGGGTGCCGCCAGGCACATAAACCATAACCAGGTAGGGACTGCCCTCAAACTCACCATAATCTAATACACCAACAATATTTGGATGCGATAGCCCGGCCAATGACTTTGCTTCGCGCTCAAAGCGCTTGAGCAGCATGTCCATATCTTCTGTTGTAAAAGCATCGCGGCGGATTACCTTTATGGCCACATCGCGTTCCAGGCGGGAATCGTGTGCTTTGTACACGGTTGCCATGCCACCTGTTCCGATAAGTGAAAGGATTTTATAACGGCCGATCTCTCGACCAATCAATTCAGCAGACATGGGCGCTTCCTTTTGGGTTCATTGTCATTGTTCTGGTGTGCAATTGTCCAACCTTCATTACGGAAAATCCTGGTGAAACGATAAGTGTATTGTATTATAAAATGGTACACTTACTTACCGTACAGAAGCCTGTTAAAATAATTTCAGAACGAAGTACTACTCGAAGAAGGAAATTCTTCTCTATTATAGCCATGACCTTTGAGATTATCCTCGTTTTAATTATCCTTTCCATAGCCATTATCCTTTTCATCACCGAATGGGTTAGCATGGATGTGGTTGCACTGTTGGTGCTGTGGAGCCTGGCGCTTTTCGGGCTGGTCACGCCTGCAGAGGCTCTTTCCGGGTTCAGCAACCCGGCGGTGGTCACGGTGTGGGCGATCCTGATCCTCAGTGGAGGATTGGCTCGGACGGGGGTAGCAAGCTTGATAGGTCGGCGTTTGATGCGGCTGGCAGGAGACAGCCATGTCAGGTTGCTGGTCATCATCATGTTGACCGTCGGCATTCTTTCGGGATTTATGAATACCATCGGCGTGGTCTCCCTGTTCCTGCCTGTGGTACTGGACATTTCGCGCCGCACGAAACAGCCACCATCCAAGCTGCTGATGCCACTGGCTTTTGCAGCATTGCTGGGCGGGTTGAATACCATGATCGGTACACCTCCTAACATCCTGATCAGCGAGGCACTCAAGGATGCCGGCCTGCGCCCGTTCCAGATGTTCGATTTTGCTCCGGTGGGTATTTCAGTGCTTTTGGCAGGCACACTGTATATGCTCCTGATTGGACGACGACTCCTACCATCCCGTGACCCGGCCCGAGAACTTAGCAGTGGCAAAGATTTAAAATCGCTGTACGAATTGCATGACCGGCTGGTACTACTGCATTTGCCTGAAGGCTCAATCCTGCATGGTAAAACACTGGCCGAAAGCCGCCTGGGGTCGGTGCTGGGATTGAATGTGGTGGCTGTCATCCGAAATGGAACCACACAACTTTCACCTGAGCCTGCGTATGCCTTGCAAGCCGGTGACCGTTTGCTGGTCGGAGGGCGGCTGGAGCAATTGGAAGAATTACACAGCAAGAACCATCTTGTGGTCGAAAAGGAAGGCTTTACCGTAGAGCGCCTGGCATCTGGAGATGTGGAACTTCTTGAAGCTCGGCTGTCAGCTGGGGCAAACTTCGTGGGAAATACCCTGCGGCAGATGGGCTTCCGGCGCACATTTCAGGTGGTTGTCCTGGCGATCCGGCGTGGAGATGTTATTTTCCGAACGAATTTAGAAACCATCCCGCTTCTCCCGGATGACGTCTTACTGGTACAGGGTACTCGCGAAAATCTGGATAAGCTGCAAGATGAGCCTGATTTGACGCTTTCCGTTCCCGCTTCGCTCGCGGACTATAAGCTTGAAGACCGTTTCATGATCGTTCAGGTTCCGAAGGATTCCTCACTGGCTGGGAAGTCGCTTGTCGACAGCCGTCTGGGTGATTCATTTGGATTGGGTGTAATGGGCATCATCCGCGCTGGGGAGACTCGACTGATCCCTCAGCCTGATGAGATTTTACAGGCAGGCGATACACTGCTGGTCAAGGGCAAGCGCAGCGATTTGCAACTCGTGGAAGGCCTGCAAAGCCTGCGAATCGAAACAGATTCCCTGCCAGACCTGGGAGAACTGGAATCAGAAGAGATCGGCCTTGTGGAAACTGTATTATCACCGCATTCCACGTTGGCCGGAAAAACATTGCGGGAATTGAACTTCCGCTTCAAATATGGGTTGAGTGTACTGGCCATTTGGCGCGGAGGGCGCGCATATCGTTCCAATTTGCGCAATATGCCTTTGCGTTTTGGAGATGCGCTCCTGTTATACGGCCCACGGAAGCGGTTGCGAATGCTGGGCAGCGAACCAGATTTCCTGGTGCTGACCGAGGAAGCGCAGGAGGCCCCACGCCAGGAGAAAATCCCGATCGCCTTACTGGTCATGGGGATCGTTCTTATCCCAGCTATTTTCGGATGGCTGCCGATTGCCATTACTGCCATCACCGGTGTAACGTTGATGATTCTGACCGGTTGCTTGACCATGGAGGAAGCCTATCGATCCATCAGCTGGAAAGCCATTTTCCTGATCGCCGGGATGCTGCCGCTTGGCATCGCTATGGAGCGGACAGGTGCTGCCCAATTCCTGGCAAACGGTATGGTCGGGTTGATCGGCGGATTCGGTCCGATAGCGATCATGGCGGGGTTCTTCTTGTTAGCGGCCTTGGCCTCTCAATTCATGCCCAACCCTGCGGTAGCGGTCTTGCTGGCACCGATTGCCTTGAGCACTGCCAGTGACCTGGGAATCTCGCCTTATACCTTGATGATGACCGTGGCAGTCTCAGCTTCCGCAGCTTTCCTTAGCCCGGTTGGGCATGCTGCCAATGTACTGGTCATGGGCCCGGGTGGCTATCGATTTTCAGATTATATAAAAGTTGGGTTGCCACTTACTCTTGTGACAATGGTTGTTGTATTGCTAGTTTTGCCCTTATTCTGGCCGTTTTAGGGTTTCGTGTATTAAATTTTACTTGACAGCCATGTTATACTAATTTCAATTGTTTTCCTTTTTTTGTGGGGTGTTACAAATAAAAATATCTGTAAGTTTGTAAGTTAATTGAGCCGCCAGATTACATCTGGAGCATGTGCCATGACCCTTGAGATTATCATCGTCTTGACCATCCTAGCTATAGCAATCCTGCTCTTCATCACTGAGTGGGTACGCATGGATGTGGTCGCGTTGCTGGTGTTGGGCAGTTTGGCAGTCGCCGGTCTGGTTACACCTGAAGAAGCGCTCTCCGGGTTCAGCAACCCGGCGGTGGTCACAGTATGGGCCGTATTGATTCTCAGCGGCGGGTTGGCTCGGACAGGGGTAGCAGGCCTGATCGGTCGGCGTCTGATGCGGTTGGCAGGGGATAGCGAAGTCCGATTGCTGATCATCATCATGCTGACGGTCGGCATCCTGTCCGGCTTTATGAATGACATCGGCGTAGCGTCACTGTTCCTGCCGGTCGTGATCGACATTGCGCGCCGGACGAAGCAGCCGCCTTCCAAGTTGCTCATGCCACTGGCCTTTGCTGCGCTGTTAGGCGGGTTGACCACATTGATCGGCACACCGCCCAATATTTTGATCAGCGAGGCGCTTAAGGAGGCAGGCCTGCGCCCGTTCCAGATGTTCGATTACACCCCGGTGGGCATTATTGTGCTGTTGGCAGGAACTGCGTTCATGGCATTGGTAGGCCGTAGGCTGTTACCAAGCCGCGACCCGGCCCGTGAGTTCTCCTCAGCGCGCGCCAAAGATTTCAAATCGCTGTATGAATTGCATGACCGCATGGTGATGCTACACTTGCCAGAAGGTTCGATCTTGCATGGCAAAACCCTGGCAGAAAGCCGCCTGGGATCGGTGCTGGGGCTGAACGTGGTGGCCGTCATCCGGGATGGGCGCACGCAGCTTTCCCCTGAGTCGGCTTTTGCGCTACAGTCCGGCGACCGTCTGATGGTGGAGGGACGTCTTGAGCAATTCACCGAATTACACAGCAAGAACCACCTGGTCATGGAAAAAGAAGGTTTTACAGTCGAACGCCTGGTTTCGGCGGAGGTTGAACTGGTGGAGGCCCGGCTCTCGCCCGGCTCCAGTCTGATCGGGCAGACCTTGCGGCAGATCGGGTTCCGGCATAGCTATTCCGTGATTGTGCTGGCGATTCTGCGCGAGGGCGTCCCATATCGCACCAACCTGGAAACCATCCCTTTGCTGGGGGATGACGTGTTGCTGGTACAAGGCCGCCGTGAGCAATTGGAAGAACTGCGAAACGACCCCGACCTGACCATTACCACTCCCGTTTCGCTCGCGGACTATCGGCTTGAAGAGCGTTTAATGACCGTTCACGTGCCCGAAGATTCCGTCCTGGTAGGCAAATCCCTGATCGATAGTCGACTGGGCGATTCGTACGGATTGGGCGTGATGGGCATCATCCGCAGCGGGGAAACTCACCTGATCCCCTCGCCGGATGAAATATTGCAGGCGGGGGATGCGTTATTGGTCAAAGGAAAGCAATCTGATTTACTGCTAGTGGAAGGATTACAAAGTCTGCAGGTGGAAACTCAACCGCTCCCAGACCTGGGAGAGCTGGAATCGGAAGAGATCGGCCTGGTAGAAACCGTGCTATCGCCGCATTCCACGCTGGTCGGGAAGACCTTGCGCGATTTGAACTTCCGTTTCAAATATGGCTTGAGCGTGCTGGCCATCTGGCATGGAGGACGCGCCTACCGGTCAAACTTACGTGACATGGAGCTGCACTTTGGGGATGCGCTCCTGTTATACGGCCCACGGAAGCGGTTGCGAATGCTGGGCAGCGAACCGGATTTCCTGGTGTTAACTGAGGAGGCGCAGGAACCACCGCGCCAGGAGAAAATCCCAATAGCCTTGCTGGTTATGGCGATTGTGCTGATTCCCGCCATCTTTGACTGGCTTCCTATTGCGATTTCTGCCATAATCGGTGTGGCGCTCATGATCCTGACCCAGTGCCTGACAATGGAAGAGGCCTACCGGTCTATCAACTGGAAAGCCATCTTTCTCATTGCTGGCATGTTGCCGATGGGTATCGCCATGGAGCAGACCGGCGCTGCCCAATTCCTGGCGAACGGTATGGTCGGGTTGATCGGCAATATGGGGCCGCTGGTGGTCATGGCTGGTTTTTTCATCCTGGCAGCATTAACATCGCAGTTCATGCCTAACCCAGCGGTGGCAGTCTTGTTGGCACCGATTGCTCTGAGCACTGCTAGCGATCTGGGAATCTCGCCCTATCCGATCATGATGGCGGTAGCGGTATCGGCTTCAGCTGCTTTCCTCAGCCCGGTTGGTCACTCAGCTAACGTACTCGTGATGGGGCCGGGCGGCTATCGCTTCTCAGACTATCTCAAAGTTGGTATCCCGCTGACCTTGGTGGTGTTATTTGTGGTATTGCTTGTCATGCCGATTTTCTGGCCATTCTAATAGCGAATATTTTCTAAAGGATATAACTCATGACCCCTGAAATTGCCCTCACCTTAGCCATCATCGTTGTTGCACTGATCATTTTCGGCACAGAAAAATTGCGTGTTGATGTAGTTGCTTTGCTTGTGCTGCTTACCGTTGGATTGACAAGATTGATCGACCCAAAAGAGGTCTTCGACGGCTTTTCTAACTCTGCGGTCATCACCGTCTGGGCGGTATATATCGTCTCGGGAGGTTTGTTTAAAACAGGTGTTGCTGATGTTCTCGGCAAATTCATTCTACGCCTGGCCGGTCATAGCGAAATTCGTCTGATTGCGGTCATCATGATCGGATGCGGAATTATGTCTGCCTTCATGAATAACGTTGGCGCTACTGCCATGCTGCTGCCCGCAGTTGTCAGCATAGCACGTCAAACAAAAATACCAGTTTCAAAGCTGTTGATCCCGCTTTCGTTTTCTTCCTTGATGGGAGGCGGCTTGACCTTAATTGGTACACCGGCAAATATCCTTGCCACCAATATTGTTTCGGCAAGCGGGTTACCTACCTTTGGATTTTTTGATTTCACATTGATCGGACTCGTAGTGTTTACAACAGGAATCCTGTATATGGTATTCATCGGGAGGCATTTACTCCCGGTTCGCCAAGCGCCGGGGGAAACTGATGTGAAAAGACAACTACGCAAATACACCAGCGAAGTACGCGTGCTTCCGGAAGGAAAGCTGGTGGGTAGTACATTGTTGGAATCCAGGCTAGGCGCAGAGTATGACCTGACTGCCATTGCCTTGGTACGAGGCAGCAGGACAGTCACCAAGCTTGAACGCGACAGCGTTATCGAAGCGGACGACATATTGTTGCTCGAAGGATCCGCAGATAACCTGTTGCGCGCCAGAGATGCTCTTGGACTGGTTACTGCCAATGAAAGCAAGCGGCTGGATGATTTGGAATCTTTGAATATCGACGATATGGATCTTGTGGAGGCCACGCTCGCACCGAGATCGTCCATGGCTAACCGCAGCCTGCGTTCGTTGAATTTCCGAGAGCGCTATGGCTTCACTGTATTAGCCATCCGGCGCCATGGAGAAATCATCACCAAGCGATTGCGTAGTGTGAATTTACAATTCGGCGACGACTTGCTACTTCAAGGGCCACGTCACCGCTTACCTGCTTTGCAAGAGAAGAATGATTTTCTGGTATTGGAACCGATCAAAGTTCCGGAAAGTCGCACTCGAAAAATGCCTATCGCTGTTGGGCTGATGCTGCTGGTGATCGGATTGGTGATTGCTGGTGTATTGGATATTTCGATTGCGATGGTTGCCGGCGCCGTAGGAATGGTAATTACAGGCTGTTTGAGCATGGATGAGGCTTACGAAAGTATTGACTGGCGCACGGTTTTTCTGGTGGCAGGTATGCTGCCACTAGGTGCAGCCATGGAAGCCACTGGCGCGGCACGTTATATTGCGGATCTTATGCTAAGCGCAATTGGCGGTTATGGCCCATTGGCCGCCTTAGCAGGCATCTATCTGTTGGCAGCCCTGATCACACAACCCATGTCCAATGCAGCTGCGATGGTTCTGGTTGTGCCCATTGCCCTTGATACTGCAATGAGCTTGGGCGCCAACCACCTGACCTTCACATTGGCGGTTATTATTGGCGGAGTTACGAGCTTTCTCACCCCAGTTGGGCATAAAGCCAACGTGCTGGTCTTTGGCCCGGGCGGTTATAAATTCTTTGATTATGCACGCGTTGGCGGTTTATTGACAGTCGCCATTTTTATTAGCACTATGATCTTTTTACCGATTTTCTTCCCGCTGTTTCCATAATCTATGGGCCGACCGTATGTAATGGTAGCATTCCTGTTGATTTTCACCGCCTGCACTCCGCAGGCGGTTTCTCCGACTCCACCCTTGCCAATGCCACAATTGACCATTGTCACCAGTGTTCCGCCTACGTTCACGCCCAGCCCTACACCGCTTCCTATAACCGAAGAATGGATCTATCCTTACACTATCGAAGGACTGCGCGAACATGACTACCAGAGTGGAGAAATCAACGTTGGCGAGATACTCGAAGAAACCGACCTGTACACACGCTATGCCATCGACTATCCATCCGATGGCCTGACCATCACCGGAATTATGCAGGTGCCGAAAGCTGGGAAAGAGCCATATCCAGTCATCGTGATGAATCATGGCTTTTTCAGCCGCTATATCTATATTTCCGGCGATGGAACCGACCGCGCTGCCGAGTTTCTCAACCGGCACGGTTATCTTACCCTTTCTTCTGATTATCGCAGTTGGGGTGCTTCCGAGGTTAGCTCCAGTCTCTTCTATTCTGGGTTGGTGATCGATGTCATCAACCTGATGAACGCTATCCCGTCTATTCCCGAAGCCGACCCTGATCGCATCGGCATGTGGGGGCACAGCATGGGCGGGGGAGTTACCTTAAAAATATTAACCATTGACCCCTTCCTGAGCGGAGCAAGCCAACAGGCGAGCCAAGTCGAAGGACGCATCAAAGCAGCCGTGCTGTATTCCACCGTTAGCGCCGATGATGCTGACATCATCGGCCGTTGGGGTCCCGGCTGCGTCGGAGATTATCTCGCGGGCGAAAAACTGTACGGTTGCAACTCATCGGACATTCTCCCGCTCGACCTGCCTCCCGGCCTGATCCAGGCTTATAAGGATGCCACCAAAGATGCTGCACTGCTGCGACAGGTCGCGGCGCTTCATTACCTGGACGATGTATCTGCTCCCGTTCAAATCCACTACGGCACCTCTGACGGACAGGTCTTTAGTGGCACGCCACCGGAATGGTCACAAAAAGCATACGATGGATTTATCAAAGCGGGCAAGCAAGCTGAGCTATTCGCTTACGAAGGCGAAGGCCATTCATTTTTCGCTGATCAATGGTGGGCCTTCATGGAACGCTCAACTCATTTTTTTGATGAATATGTGAAATA
>WOR8_10003103_pt1 | contig 16253 bp, 17 predicted proteins | sample DeeMarSeWOR38_10_FD_19890 | JGI IMG/M metagenome (IMG submission 19890) | reverse complement strand
TGTGTAAAGCTTTTTTTATTTCTCATCTATCGATGTTTTAGCAGGAGGGATCTAATGCGCGCCCGCGTCATTCTATGGGTTCCTCTTTATCCTCTGTCTTTTTATCCCCTTTTTGGGAAATGGAATCCTCGCATCTGGCAATGTATTCGAGTGCTTTTTGATGATATCCCACATCCGGATATTCAGAAATAACGGACATGAACCGGTTTAAAGCGGCTTTATAGTGCTTGGTCTTATAATAAAACACGCCGACCCCATAAGCATGCCCCGCCAGGCTTTTTTGACAGGTGTCGATGTGCTCGCCGGCGCGCACCGCATACGGGTCCTTGGGAAATTGTTCCATCAGGCGCTTGAACGTTTCCTGCGCTTTTTGGGCGGAGGTTTGGTCACGATCCGGTGTGCCGATTTGGTCATAATAACATCGGCCAATCTGGTATATGACGTAAGGGATGGCTTCGTTGCGGGGGTGAAGCTGTTCGAAGTTTTCATACGCAAAAATAGCTTCACCATACTCCTTGAGCTGGTAATGGGCATCCGCGATCTTTAATTCGGCCAGGATCGCATATTTTGAAAAAGGATAATAGTCTTTAAGTTTTTGAAACTTTTCAATGGCCTTATCATATCGACCGCTCTCATAAGCATCCATACCGTCCCAGGCCAATTCCTGGGCGGTGCCGCCATCATCAATTCCAAAAAGCTTGTTAAACTGTTTTTCGATCGATGAACATCCGGTTGCGACCAGCAATACAACCAGGGATATAATGAATATGAGCCGCATACTTCTTTGACCTTCGTTAATTTGCCTTCACACGGTGCTTTTCGATTTTAACGTTAGGTAATTTTGTTCAACGCATCTTCCAGTTTTGATTTGGCCACCATTCCGGTAATTTGTTCTACAACATCGCCGTCCTTAAAAAAGATAAGCGTCGGAATCGCTTTGATACCATATTTGCTCGGCGTGACCGGGCTGTTGTCGACATTGCATTTGGCAAACTTGACTTTATCACCGAAAGTGCCGGCCAGATCCTCTACCATCGGTGCAATCGCTTTACAGGGGCCGCACCAGGGTGCCCAAAAATCAACCATAACCGGTTTGTCCGCCTGTAACACCTCTGTTTCAAAATTTCCATCATCAATTTCCATGATACCTTCTGCCATGATTTTTATCCTTTCGATAACAAATAAAATTTGAATCATAATAGTAATGTGCGCTTACATTGTCAACCTCGGCATCCGGACACCAGCCCGCGGCGCTGCTGCGAACCGCATCCACACCTGTTGCTTGCGGTTTTAGCCGTTTGCATCAAAAATTAAAAGAAGCTTATATTGAAATTTCGGCATGGTGTCAATGTACAAGCGCAAGTTGACCGAATCGGGTCCGGCGGCAGGCATTGGGTTACCATAAAATTGGCGGATCGGTGGCATTTTGAAAATAGGCATTGATTATAACACCGGGTCGGTGGCATAAAACAGCATCATCACAAACTGCGCGCTTACACCGGTAACATAGATTGCTTAAGGTTTTAAACGTTTCTGAAAATCCTGGAATAAGAAAGGCTTTGATAATGAAAGAAAAAATTCGTATCGGCGCCCTGATTTCAGGGGGTGGTTCAAATTTGCAGGCGATAATGAACAGCTGTGAAAATGCTCAGATCAGCGCAAAGGTGACATTTGTCGGTTCTGACAATCCCCGGTCTGAAGGCCTTAAAAGGGCCGCGGCGTCTCATATTCCGGCCTTTGTAGTCGATTATACGTCAATTATTCAAGAGGTTAAAGCCGATCCCGCTGCCAAGGCGCTCCCGGCCGACTTTGATTATGAGGACATCCTTGCGAAACAAACCCTTGTTCAGGGTTGGCATGATGACGACAAAATTCGATTTTTCTTATTCAGCCGCGCCATTGCCGAAGCACAGCTGCTCGCTGAAATGGCCAAGTATTCATACGATCTGCTGGTGCTGGCAGGCTTCATGCGAACGCTGACGCCGTATTTTATCGATCGGGTCAACCCGGATCGCCACAACCCGCGCATCATGAACATACATCCTGCCCTGCTTCCGGCATTTCCCGGCACAGATGGATACGGTGATACGTATCGCTACGGCTGCAAGGTTGCCGGCTGCAGCGTTCATTTCATCGACTACGGCGAGGACACCGGACCGATTATCGGCCAGCGGGCATTTGCCATTTCCCCGGGCGATTCGCTTGAATCCATTCGAGAGAAGGGTCTAAAGCTGGAATGGCAGCTCTATCCGGAATGCATCCAGTTGTTTGCCGAGGGCCGTTTGAAAACCGTTAAAAAGACCTTCACGCTGCCAAACGGGCAACAGCGTCAACGCACAATTGTTGAAATCTTGCCGGAGCCATCCTAGTCTGCATTTCCTAAAAGGAGCAGATGACAGAAGACAGCCTGCGACGAGCTACTCTCGGCCTGAGCTCGAGTCGAAGGAAGCCGAGTCGAGGTCAGATGACAGAATACAGATTGAAAAAGTGAAAAATGAAACGCCCATTCTGTCCTCTGTTTTCTGTCCTCTGGGGCTAGAGGTAGGAGCGGGCGCCCACATAACGGTTTCTAAAATATCGGTTGGACAGAGATGATGTTTTGATACGACTGCCTCTGCGCGGCGCGTGTAAGAATTTGTTGTTACCCGCATAGATCCCGACATGGGAAACCCGGCTGCCGCCGGTCGTCGCAAAAAACACCAGATCACCCTTTTGCAACTGGTGGCGGTCAATTTTTTTTCCGACCTTCCATTGCTGCCGGGATGACCTCGGCAGGTCCAGACCATTCAAGCGATAGATCACCATCGTAAACCCGCTGCAATCAAAGCCGGTCCGGGGCGATTCGCCGCCCCAGCGATAGGGTATACCGACGTATCGCTGTGCGGTATTAACGATTTTTTCTCTGAATTGCTGATGATTTTTGTGACCCTCTCGTATGGCGGTGTACGCTTCCGGTTTGACAATGTAAAATGACTCAATGATACCCGCGCGCTGCATGCTTTCAGCTCTGCTGCGCGCGGCGGCTTTGGATCTGAAATTTTCAAAACGCACCTTATAGAGCCCTGAATCATCAAGAAAATGATAGGCGTCTACTCCCTGGCGGTTCAATTTGGCTGTCAAGCGTACGGCATTATCGATGTTTTCAAAGGCGCCGACCTGAATGGTATAACCCATCCGCTGCACACCGCTTTCTTTTGTGAGGACAGCGTCGTCAGGTTCAACAGTGCGTCCACCGCAGCCGGCTGCCAATAGCCAACCGAGGATACTGAGAATCCAGTACGTTTTGAGTGCCCAAGTCCCATTTGGAAGGCGCAGATAGTTCATAAATCTTTTCTATTTTGAATATCGAATATCGAACAAGGAATTTCGAATGATGAAGTCTTTTTCCCTTCGACATTCATTATTCTTTGTTCGGTGTTCTGCGGTTCTCCGACACCTTGCTTGTCCCGCCGAAGGTTTCAAACCCTGAAGCTTGAACCCGGGATCCACTACGGTGACGCGCCGATCAGAACCTTGACAATAAAAGGAAAGGCGATAAAGGTTCCCAGCGAGCTTCCGAGATTGGTAAAGACCACCACCAGTAGAATGCGGGTGACGTTGTTTTTCCAGAATCCGCGAACAGAAAGAATATCATCCGGCAGCGTTTCCAAATCCTTTACTTTGGGTTTACGCGAAAAGGCTTCAACAAGTCCCGAGACCCATCCGGCCGCAATCATGGGATTGAGTGATGTCAGCGGTGCGGCCAGGATAGAGGAAAGAATCGTGACCGGGTGGGCCAGGGCGATGATGGCGCCGATACCGGCCAGAATCCCGTTGGCCAGAATCCACCACACAATCATATCCGTGCCCGCTTTTTTACCGCCATAAAAAAATCCGGCTAAAAACAACCCGATGATGGCAACCGGAATCAGCCATTTTAAAATAGCGACTGTTTTGCTCTTGGGCGGAAGCGTTTCGAGCTTATGGATGTTGATCGCGCTCTGCCAGTGTTTTTGAATCCCTGGAACGTGGCCGGCGCCCACCACGGCAACGATCCTGTTGCCGGGTGCTGTACGGATCTTTTCGGCCAGATACTGGTCGCGCTCGTCAATAAGAATGGATTTTATTTCCGGCAGCGATTTGCCGACTTCCGTCAGCAGCGTTTCCAAAACATCTTGCTGCTTCATTTGTTCAATGTCTTCTTCTTTGATTTCATCCAGTTGCCCCAGCGACAGCATTAGTTGAAAAATAAGCTTTAGTTTGCTCCAGAATCCCATCACACGCCAGGTTCTGGACAGTGTGGTGCGGATATCCCGATCGGCAAGGTGAATCTGGGCCCCCACGGATTCGGCGCTTTGGATGGCCGCTATCATTTCCTCACCGGGTTTGGCATCAAACTGTTTGGCAATTCGTTTTTGAAATGAGGCCAGCAGGAGATTCGACAGCAGCAAAAAGGACTTTTTTTCTTTAACGATTTTGACGATATCGGTATTCTGCCAGCGATCCTTTTGCTGAATGGCCTGGAATCGGGACGCACAGAGCTCGACACAGACCGTATCCGGCTTTTGTTGCTCGATTACCGATTTTGCCAGGCGGACACTTTCTTTGGAAACGTGCGCGGTCCCTACCAGGATGAAATCTTTTTCATCAAATTTCAAGTAGGTTAAATTAGGGTTGTCTGCGATCATGAATTCAGTATATATTTCTTTTGGCGTTTTTTGAAGGCCCAAATAAAATTGGTTAAAGTTGTTTGCCTATATAGTATATTCTACCTTGCAAGGCAACAGACAGTCGGCCGAATAAGCGCAAGGTGTCGATGGTATTGCTTCACTCTGGATGTTCTGCCATGATGATCTATGATGATAATTTTTCGTGGGAAGGATGGGGCGGCAAGTTGCGCCTGGCCAGCGGTGAATGTCGGCTGCGCATATTTGATTTGCAAAAGGAAAAAGCCGACGGACCGGCTTACCTCAGACCGATGATCGTGATTGTATCCGATATTCCGGAAAGCCGAATGTCGGTGCGCAGTTGCACCGGTCATATCGCCACCAACGTTGCCCGCCAGTTTAAGATCGAACCGGATCGGATGCTCTATATCGAGTATTATCCTGAAACGACCTACGGAGAGCACAACGAGCACATCATCGCTGAAAAATATGATGTGGTGGACTTTACCTGGCGTGAAGATCGGGCCATCGAACCCAGATGGCGGCCCCTTAAATCGCCGATGCTGGATGTCATTAAGGAGATTGTTGAATCACACTAAAGAGGCTGTTCGCGTGATCGGGTCGTTTATTGTGCTTGCAACTGCGGGTTGTTAAATTCTTCCTCAATCTGACGGGCTTCTTCGGCAGCCTGGCGGGCGTCTTCCACCGCCACTCTGGCGCGTTCCTGAGCCGCTTCAGCGCGCTGTATTTCTCTTTGGATACGTTTCCTGAATTGTTTTCTTTTTTCCTTGGTTGAGCCCAGACGGCGTACGTAGACTTCAACTTCCTGGGTGATTTGATCGGCTTGTTCGGCTGCTTCCTGGGCGGCTTGGTCCGCTTCCCGGGCGCGCTTTTTTGCTTCTTCAACGCGGTTTCTGTCTGCTTGCTGCTCACGTTCCCGGTTGCGCAGCCCTTTTCTGTCTTGTAGCGCCTGAATTTCAGCAGCCGTTTTTTCCTGGTATTCGAGCGTGTCTTTGATTTTGGATTTGGACGGTGGCGGGGTGTCCGTCACGTGCAGATTGCCGTTTTCATCCGTCCAGGTATAAACCTGCCCGGCGAAAAGGTTAGAATAAAATATGCCCGACAGAAAAGCGCAGATGATGATTGCTAAAAATTTCATTTGCCCCTCCACGAAGTTTCAGTATATTCTGAATTACGTCTGGTGTCAAATATTTGAACCAAATACTTGAATAGTTTCTCAGAGATAATTTACCACAATAGCGGTGCCTTCAATCCTCAATAACAATAGATCAAATTCCAAGTCTCAAGCACCAAATGACAAATAAATCACAAATCTCAATTTTTCAAATGATCCAAAGTGTCTAACCGGATAACAATGGACTCATAAGAAATAGTTAATGGACTTGATAAGAGCACACACCAAACATTGATTGTAGGAGGTCTATCATGGCACTTGTTATCACCAGTTCGGCATTCTCTGAAGGTCAGGCCATTCCCAAACGGCATACCTGTGACGGGCCGGATGTTTCCCCGGATTTAGCGTGGAGCGGTGTCCCCGGGAAGGCCGCCAGCCTGGCGCTGATATGTGATGACCCGGATGCGCCCATGGGCACCTGGGTGCACTGGGTATTATTTAACATTCCTGCCGACCAAGACGGTCTGCCGGCCGAAATACCGTCTGACGCTGTTCTTGAAAACGGCGCCCGCCATGGTACAAATGATTTCCGCAGATTGGGCTTCGGAGGGCCCTGCCCGCCGGGCGGCACGCATCGCTATTTTTTCAAGCTCTATGCATTGGACACCATGCTCGAGCTGGACAGCGGTGTTACCAAGGCCCAGCTGCTTGAAGCCATGCAAGGACATATTCTGGCCGAGGGCCAGTTGATGGGCACTTACAGCCGTTAAGATTCGTTACTGGTTATTCGTTAATAGTTATTCGTTGATGAGCTTCAGCAGGCCGCGAATAGCGTGCTTCTGGCTTCTCGCATCTGGCTTTCTCAAGGACTGCCCTGCCTTCAGATTCTCATCAATCCTATGATACCAGAAACAAGACATCTGCAAACATGTAACTTGTATAGGGTAACAATAGCCAGTGGCCAGAAGCAAGCAGCCAGCGGCCTTATAGTGGTTGTCAAAAAAACGTTCCGATTGCAGAATGTTTTTTTGCGACAGCACTTATGCCACCATCCTTTTTTCGGAACATTATTATGACAAGCGGTATAAAAGAATAACTATTCACAATCACTTCTGGATCCAAAAATCCTGGAGTCGATCGGCCAGCTGCTGGGCATCCTGAACCCTGATCGGATCCCATTCTTCGCGAAGCAGGGTTTTATATCGATAATGCGCATAGCGTTGATCGATTAACAGGACCACACCACGATCATTTTCGGTTCGGATTACCCGACCGGCGGCCTGCAGCACGCGATTGATGCCGGGATAAAGATAGGCATACTCGAAACCGGCATCCAGGGTATTGCTAAAATAGTGCTTGATGAGTTCTCTTTCCAGACAGATTCCCGGTAATCCCACACCGACCACTGCCGCACCCACCAAACGATCGCCGACCAGGTCGATGCCCTCACCGAAAATCCCGCCCATTACCGCAAAGCCGATCAGGGTTTGAAGGTTGTCCCGGGAAAAACGCTGCAAAAAGGCCTCTCTTTCAGGCTCCGACATTCCGGGCGTTTGCAGAATGGTCTCCATGTGCGGATGGCGGTCAGTGAAGGCATCAAAAATCTTACGCATGTAGGCGTATGATGGGAAATAAAGCAGATAATTGCCGTTCTTTTGCCCGACCAGGGCAGCAATCACCTGAGCGACCTGGTCCACAGTCTGGTCCCGCTGACGATAGTAGGTTGAAATTTGATCGCAGATGAAAAGGCCCAGATTATTGCCCGGAAAGGGTGAGGGTAGCATCAGCTGGGGAGCGCTCGGATCGCAGCCCAGGATTTGTTTGAAATAATCGATGGGGGTCATGGTGGCTGAAAAAAATACGGCCGTGCGACAGCGCTGCAGGGCGCGCTCGAGATGGACGGCGGGGTTGACACAAAACAACTTTACCTTCAGATCTTTTCCGCGTTTTTCATAGCAGGTCGTATAACTTTGATCATATTGGTCGGCCACCCGGATGAAGCCCGATATGGCAAAATAAAGGTCGAGTAAGCTGTCGCGAAAGGCTGTTTTTATGTTTTTGGCCAGCCAGCGTTCGGTGATGAAAAGAAAGCTTTTCAAAAACGGAAGCAGTTCTTCGGGCGGGCTCTCTTCTGCCATTGGATTGGCCGATGCTTCGCATTTTTTGCGTGCCTTGACCAGCCACGCATTGATACGGCCAAGGCTTTTAAATATGTGCGGCAGCTGTTTCTTTAGCTGTCGGCGGACGTCTAATATCGACTGCTTGAAAATTTCCGCCGAAAACATTTCCCGCGAACGATCCACCAAATTATGCGCCTCGTCGATCAAAAATATATAAGCACCGTTTTCTTCCTGGAAAAAGCGGCGCAAGTAAACCCGTGGATCAAAACTGTAATTGTAATCACAGATGATGCAATCGGTCCACAGAGACAGCTCCAGGGAAAATTCAAACGGGCACACCCGAAATGCTCTGGCGGTATCGATAATCTGTTCACGGGTAAACGCTTCCTGCTTGAAAATCGCTGCGACGGCAGCATTAATGCGGTCATAGTGACCTTTGGCAAATTCACATTCATCCGGCTGGCAGGCACTCTGGGGACAAAAACAGATCTTGTCCTTTGCCGTCAGGGTTAACGATTTTAGCCGCAGACCTTTGGCCCTTAATTCGGCAATGGCTTTTTCAGCCACCATCTGGCCGGTCGTTCGGGCAGTCAGGTAGAAAATCTTTTGATCGCGGTTTTCAACAAGGGATTTAACGGCCGGATAGAGCACGGCGATGGTTTTGCCGATACCGGTGGCCGCCTGAACCAGCAACTGCCCGCCGTTGCGAATCGTGCGGAATGCTTCCACCGCCATCCGGCGCTGCCCGGGCCGGTAGGTTGGAAAAGGAAATTCCAAATCTTTAATAGATGCATCCCGGCAGTCGGACCAATCAACAAGGGTTGTGGCCCATTTTAGATAACGGGCCACCAGGTCGTTGAAAAAGGTCTCCAGTTCTGACAGGCGATAGGTGCGCTGGATTTCACTGTGGTTGCCGGTATCGATCTGATAATACGTCAATTGGATCGTAATCGGGTCCAGCTGATGGTGGCGCCCGTATATAAAAGCATAGGTCTTAGCCTGGCCCCAATGGACCGGGTTTTCATTTTCTTTATAATGCGCCGGATCGCGCGAAGTGGTTTTTATTTCTTCGATAATGGTGCGATCGGGTTCGGCATATACGCCGTCAATGCGGCCGCCGATATTCAGACGGAATCGGTCGGTTTCAACCTCGTAAGAGATCGCCACTTCGGGTTGATAGGTGGCAGGACGTGAGCTTTGAATTTTTTGATGGGCCCGAATTGCCTCTACCGGGCGGCTGGCTCCCAGAAACTCAAAAGCCAGATCCCCGGACCGAAGCACATGTTCGACCAGCTCCCGTACCGCAATTTTCAGTTCGCGTCGCAATCGATGTTAAGTTAACCCCTTTTATGAAAGGATAAGTGGCTTTGTACCGGTTTATTCAAGTGTGGCGAGACAGGGTTGTTTGGGTTTATCTAAAGATGGGTGTCAAATCAAGAAAGAATCAGTCGAGGGAAGCGAATATTGGAATACTGGAATATTGGAGTACTGGAAAACTGGAGCTCGGAGTGATGGCGTGCCGGAGCAAAATCCATTGCGGATTGCGGATTGAAATATCAAAGATATCGCGCATTCAAAATCCGAAACCTGCAATCTGCAATCCGAAATAAATGTATCTCAGTACTCCATTGCTCCTGCTTGGTACAGGCTCCTTGCCCTGGATCCCAAATCTGATAGAACAACGAATTTGCTTATTCTTTGACCACAAAATGCACGCGCCGGTTTTTAGCGCGGTCCGCTTCGGTTTTGCCTGTGGCAACGGGGCGTTCTTTGCCGAAGCTGACGGGTATCAGCCGCTCCCTGGCGATGCCTTCTCGAATCAAGAACGACTTCACCTCACCGGCGCGGCGATCCCCAAAGGCAATATTGGTTTCCCGGGTACCGCGTTCATCGGTGTGGCCTTCGATGATCACGGCAACATACGGGTATTTTTTTAAGAATTCGGCTTTACGATACAAAATCGTGCGGGCCTGCGGTTGCAGCTGATAGCTTCCTCTTTTAAAATATATATCTTCAGACACAAACTGCCTTTTGGCCGCCTGGAATTGGCGCTGTTCGGCTTCTTGACGTTTACGTTCAGCTTCCAGTTCCTTCTGCCGATCTATGTCGGTCTGATCTATAGCGGTGCCAGGTTCTTTCTCGACGGTTGTTGCCTTTTTCGTGCAGGCCGGGATGATGGCCAGAGCCGGGATCAACAGCAAAAGGATTAAGCCCCTGCGCAGTGTTTGGTGCATATTGTCCTCCTCATATAAACGGGTAAAATCTCGGCAGGCATGTTGGTCCATAGGAATTTTTGCTGCCGGAATTTGCTGCTAAATTACTTAGATTATAGTATAAAAATGAAAAAAAGTAAATTATATTCGTCCAGGCGCCGGCAAGCAGCGCCTCTTTTCTTTGCCGGTTTTATCCAAAAATACGCCATCATTTTGTAAAAAGGCCTTGACAACCCATTTTTTTCTGATATGGTTCACACCATGAACCAATCGCGGAATCGACCATCAATAAGTCAAATTGCCGAGGTGCCGGACTATCAACTAAAGCAATTTCAACACCTTATATTGAGATTGTTTCAATGTTGCCAGGAGCGCATGCAGTATCAATGCGAGCGTTTTGACCTCCCGGACGCTGAATTGAGGTGCCTGATACTTTTCGGGGAAGAACGGTACCTGACCGCCAAGGGCATCGCCTTGAAAATGAATGTTGTCAAAAGCCGGGTATCCAAAATTGTTGAGGGCCTGCTCAAAAAGAAACTGATTCAGCGCACCAAAGATCCCGAGGACTCCCGCATCAGCCTGCTCAGCTTGACACCGCAAGGAAATGAAAAATTAAATGAAATCAATCGGTTTCACGAAGATATCCATTATCAAGTACTGGTTCAAATCGCCCCGGATCAGCGCAAAGCGGTTTTGACCAATTTGGATATTCTCAAAGCCTCAATGGAGGCTGTTAAAGAATTGATGATCTAAATGATGCCTCCCTAACCAACGGGAAGTATCGTTTCGGGATAGCCGATGCCGACCCAAAAGCATATATTTTTTCAGATAAAAGTTTATACTATAAACCAAATAAGTTGAATAAAAACTTAACCTATTATAATTATTATATAAAAAGTGTTTATATCCATAACCAAAGGAGGCAATCATGGAGATGCAAAACATTGAAAACCAATTAACGGAATTTAAAGCCCAGCTGGCGGCACTGGAGAAAAAAATCCCGGAAGACAAGCTCTCAATGGTGGTGTTTAGCGGAGATCTGGACAAAATCATCGCCGCCTTCGTCATCGCCACCGGGGCGGTAGCCATGGGGATGAACGCGGTCATGTTTTTTACGTTCTGGGGGACCCCGGTTCTCAGAGATGCCAAGAAAAATGTCGGTGGCAAAGACGCCTTTGGCAAGATGTTTGGTACGATGCTGCCCAAAGGGATGGGCCAGGTCAAGCTTTCCAAGATGAATATGGGGGGTATGGGCACGGCCATGATGAAATCACTGATGAAAAAGAAAAACGTCGCCTCTCTGGAGGAATTTCTGGCCATGGCCGAGGAACTGGGCGTGCAAATTTTTATCTGTGAAATGTCCATGGATTTGATGGGCTTTAAAAGAGAGGAAATGATTGATTATAAAAATTTGACCTTTTGCGGTGTTGCCAAATTTTTGGAAGAGGCCGCCAACAGTAAAGTCCAATTGTTCATTTAGCATGCTGTTTCAGCCATGTTGACAGATGCTGAATCGGTCATGTCAATTTTTTCGAGACGCTATGATCAGCAAGTTGCCTGTGGCCTGATATTCGGGATGAGGTGCACATCTGAAATAATTTATTAATTTCATTTAGAGGAGGTATACAATGAGTGATGATATCAAAGTCGAGAAAGTATTTGATTTAAAGGGACTGCCATGCCCCATGCCGGTCGTTAAGGTCAGTAAGGGCATCAAAGAGGTTGAAATCGGTCAGGTGATCGAAGCCCAATCGACGGATCCGGGCTCGTTAACGGACTTTCCGGCCTGGGCCCGAACCAGTGGCAATGAAATTCTGAAAACCGAACAGGAAGACGATGTGATTAAATTTTACATCAAACGCAATGCCTGATTTTCTGCTGTTTGGCTGCCGGTCCGCAGGACATTCTGCCGCGGGCCGGCATAACGAAAACCCGGAAGCAAATAGTGCTGCGGCCAGATTCGGTATCTGTCTCAATTAAGAAAAAACGGGAGGTCATGTTGGATACGCTGTACTACATTATACTCGTGCCAATGGTCTATTTTGCCTTTGCCGTATTTTTGATCGCCACGACGGTCCGTTTGATTACCATCTTTCGCACCCCCAAGCATCCGGCCACGCTTCAGGTCTATCCCGAGAAAAAGCCCGGGTGGATGTGGGCGCTGTATGACACATTTTTGTTTCCCACCGTTCGCAGACACAAACCCCTGTTGTGGATATTTTTGATGGCGTTTCATATTTGCATCCTGCTTCTCATTCTGGGGCATCTGGAGCTTTTTGGCGAAATTGAAATACTGCAATTGATTCCCCATGAAATATTTCTGGGGCAGGGACTGGTGGGCCTGATTGCTTCCATTGCGCTGCTGTACTTTTTGTTCCGCCGTTTTATCTCGCCGGTGCGGGAACTGTCGGTTCCGGAGGATTACTATCTGCTGATATTGCTGTTTCTGGTAGTACTGTTCGGCAGCCAGATGGACTGGGCCCGTAGATGGTATTTTTACGAAACGGTGACCGTCGAGCAGTACCGGGAATATCTTGGCAGTCTTTTAATCTTTGACCCCTATCTGCCCGAGGAACTGACCGGATCGGGGCATTCGTTTATGCTGGTGCTGCACATATTTTTCGCCAATTTGTTTTTGATATTTTTCCCGTTCAGCCAGAGCATGCACTCGTTTCTGTCGTTGCCGGTAAATAAGCTCAGGCGCGGCTGAAAACTGATTTTAAAAGTCCATCTAATGGCCGAATGCTGCGTTATAAACCGATTTAAAATGCTCGAATACTAACGTGTATGCTCTGCTTTTAAATCGGTTTATGCTTTGCCTTCGACCATAATCTGGAATTTAAAATCAGTTTTAAAAACTATTTTCATGCAAAAAAGCGATTTCAAACAGATGACTGAGTACCGAGGAACTGATGATGGATGAGAAAACTAGAGACGATCTGCTCAAGTTGTTTCAAAGCAAACTAAACGAAGCCATGCGGCTTTATCTGGAAACCTGCACCCGTTGCGGGGTGTGTATCGAGGCCTGTCATGTGCATGCCTCAATGGGGCAGGTCAAGTACATTGCCGCCTATCGGGCTGAAATCGTGCGCCGCCTGTATAAAAAATATTTTAAGGGTCGCGGGAAAATCTGGCCGTCGGTCGGCGAGGCCAAGGAACTGAGCGAAATGGCTCTTGATGAGCTTTACGAAGCCGCATACTCCTGCACGGGTTGCCGGCGGTGCATGGTGTATTGTCCCTTCGGCATTGACACCCAGATGCTGATGTCGATTGCCAAACTGCTGCTGGTCGGGGCCGAAATGGAGCCCGAGATCCTCACCCTGCTGGCGGACACCTCTATTGAAAAAGGAAAATCCATCGACCTGTTTAAAGACAGCTTTATGGAAGGCATCAAGCGCCTGGAGGCTGAAGTCGTATCAAAATGGAAACTGGAAGCCGGTGAGACCGCCATTCCAGTGGATGTCGAAGGCGCTGACCTGCTGTATGTGGCCCTGGCCGGGGCGCATTCGATCATCCCGGCCGCCGCCATTTTTAATGCTGCCAAAGAAAACTGGACCTTGAGCTTCTTTGAGGCCGTTAACTTCGGCGCTTTTGTGGGCGATCCCACCAAGACCAAATTGATACTGGATCGGATTGTCAACGAAGCCAGGCGTCTGAAAGTCAAAGAAGTCTGTATCTGCGAATGCGGCACGGCCTACCGGGTCATGAAGCAGCTCACCGGCAAGCAGCCCTTCAAGGTCAGCTCGATTACCGAAGTGCATGCACGCTATATCCGGGAAGGACGCATCAAGCTGGATAAAACCAGGGTGGAAGGTGCGGTTACCTACCATGATCCCTGCCAGATTGCGCGCAATGCCGGCGTCATCGATGAGCCGCGCTACATTTTGCAGCACCTGACCGACGATTTCCGGGAGTTGACCGATGAACCCCGCTACAACTGGTGCTGCGGCGGCGGGGGCGGGCTGGTGGCCATGGGCGAAGATACCCTTGATTTTCGCATGAAATCCGCCCGCGTCAAAGCCGATCAGGTCAATGCAACCGGGGCCAAGGTATTGGCCACAGCCTGTGAAAATTGTCACGCCCAGCTGAGCAATTTAAATGATCATTACAAAATGGGGGTTGAGGTCAGGTTTTTGAGTTCGATGATTGCAGATGCGCTGGTTTAATAGAAAAACCGCCTCTGCGAAACACCGGACAAAACAAAAACGGCCTGTCGGCCCTACGGAGAGGGGCGACAGGCCGTTTCCTTAGAATTTCCTTCTTTCCTTTAAACCTTTAAAGGGAATTATTTGCAAAATCCCTCCTGCATGGCCCATTGCAGCCCTTCGCAATCTCCCAGGTCGCAGGCCTGTTTGAAATCCTTGCAGGAATCAGCGGGGCGTTGCATCTGAAAATAGGTCAACCCCCGGTTCAGATGCGCCTTGGCGTATTGGGGATTCAGCCTCAGGCTTTCGGTATACTGCGCCTCGGCTTGCCGGTATTGCTGCTGGGCGTAATAGGCGTTGCCGCGATTGTTGTAAGCCTCGGCATATTCGGGATTGATCTGGATGGCCTGGTTAAAATCCGCGATGGCCTGCTGATGCTGCTCCATATTGTAGAACGCCAATCCACGGTTATTGTAGGCTTCCGCCGCACTTGAGTTGGCCGCAATGGCCCTGTCCCAGTATGTTTTGGCTTTATTGGGATCGCTGTATTGCCCGTCCTGCCAGAGCGCCATGGCCGCGGCGTTCCAGTCCCGGTTGTTTACGCTATTGGTGTTTCGTCTCGGAAGCGTTGAGCGTGCTTGGTCGCTATTGCGGGCGGGGATGACCGGTTTTTTCTGGTTCTGCTTCATGACCAATTCGGGATTTCCGGACATTTCACCGACCATTTTGTAAAACTCGTTGAACATGGCAACGCCGAAAATGGGGATCATGAGCAGTGGAATCACGGTAACCGCTGTCCAGATGGCCATTAGTTTCGTCAGGGCCAGGTTTTTGTGTTTGATCCAACCCCAGATAAAGGTCCAAAAGGTGCAGGTAATGATGCCAAGGATGCCCTGCAATGCCCCGCCGTGTTTGAATTGTTTGATCAGAACAATGATCGAGACAATAAAACCGATAAAAGACAGCACCGGCATCAAAAAACCGAGAATCATTTCTGTCATGGTGTACCTCTCCTCATTATTTATTTTGCATAAGCTGAGGGCATCTCATGTCAACTTCTTTTAAGATGCCCTTATTCTTAAATGTGTATCGCCAGGCGGCAGATCCAGTAGATCAGCAAGCCTATAGTTAACCAGAACATGATGCCGCTGCGTTTTTCAGCAACCGCTACACGTTCGACTGCCCTGTGTTTCCATTTAGCGGGCAGCAGCAGGCCCGCTAGCAGCAGCAGGCCGATTGCCAGGCCGACAGGGGCAAATGCATGCAGCTGAAGGGCCGCCAGCCATTTTCCCTCTGCCAGCAAAACCATCGCCCGCGTCAAACCGCAACCGGGGCAAGCGATCCCCAGGGTGGTTTTCAGGGGGCATTGCCATGCCGGTAACCCCAGGGCGGTCAGGGACACCTGAAAAAGGGCAACTGCGCCCATCAGGGTGATGATCCATCGGCTTTGCATCAGCGGCGCCAGGACGGGCGTAAATAATGGGTTTCCGGCGGCGCTTTTTATGCTGTCATCGGCTTCCATTGAAAATCCTGCAGCAGAGGGCTTCGGCCCGGGTCGATGATGTTGCCGCAACGACCAAGTACTATTCGACCTGTATTATCCTAATATCGGCAATTATTGGAAAATCTTTATGACAAGCGCTAAAAATGCTGGCTGCCGGCTGTCTATATGCCCGACGGATAGGGATTCAATCCCAGGTGGCATTGCTGACTATAATTTTACCAGATTCTTTTGTTATTTGGCAAATTTTTAACAGAAATCGACAGGTTAAATCGTTTTTAGCCAGCGATCCCGCAAGGTTGCGATGGATCTTTTTAATAAAAAAGGGTTCGGGTGCGATGGCGAGGAATGGATTTATAGTCTGGCTGTTGGCCACGGTTCCACAGTAAAAAATCAAGGGCCATGGCATTGATCGGTTGCCCGGCTTCATTGAGCGCTGCCTTAATCAGCTCGACGGCATGCAGGGCGCAGGCTCTGATCTCAATTTCTTCCC
>WOR8_10007042_pt1 | contig 16254 bp, 13 predicted proteins | sample DeeMarSeWOR38_10_FD_19890 | JGI IMG/M metagenome (IMG submission 19890) | reverse complement strand
CCCTGCTTGCCGGGCATTTCCATGATATTGCCGCCGATCTGCAGAACATCCTTGGCAATTCCGGCCTGGAGGGCTGCAGCGTCAGCACCGATGAGGTGGCCGCCAAGACCCTGGATGGCCGTGAAGAAAATCAGGATGAAGCCGATACCGGCGGAAGAGGCCCAAACCTGCTGCGGCGCAAAGGGTCTTGGGTTCTTGTTGGAGAAGGACCACATGGAAAATGCCGGGGCCGACTGGATGCCCATGAGGGCAAACATGTAAGTCAAGCACATGACACCGGTCCAGGCACCGCCTGCTGCGGAAGGCCCGGACTTCACAAACTGGATGACACCCGGGATGGCAGTGTAATGACTGAAGCCGTCCGGTGTCCTCTTGGTGTCAATTGCAGTACCCAGTGCCGGAACAATTTCCGGTGAGGTCAGTTTGCCGATGCCGTCCTGCAGAACTGCCCAACCTCCGACAGCGTTCAGGGTGATGACACCGATTGCCGCGATACCAAAGGCCAGCAGGAGACACTGCAGGGTATCAACATAAGCCACGGCGCGCAGACCACCGGATGCCACGTAGATGATAACAACGATGGAGAGCATCCACATGCCCGCCTCAACGCCCAGCAAACCATCGGTAAGAACGTTGAAGAGAAAACCCGAAGCCCTGAGCTGCACACCGAGATAGGGTACTGAGAAGATCATGGCCACGATAACGGTGAGTATCCGGATAGCTTCTGAGCCGTAATAGTCAGAAAACATCTCGCCGGGAGTTACATAACCGAAACGCTTGCCGAGGATCCACTGGCGCTTGAGAAATATTACGCCGGTAAAAGGAATCGTGATGGTATAAAATGATGCATAGGCATACTGGAAACCATCACGGTAAACCAATCCCGGGTGGCCCATGAAGGTCCAGCCGGAAAAGCTTGTTGCGGTAGCGGCGAGAACGAAAACCCAGATTGGGATCGTCCGGCCGGCAATAAAATAGTCTGATGCGGTCTTGGCCGACCTGGCGCCTTTAATCCCCCAAAAAATACAGTAGGCCCAGTATGCGGCAACAAAAATAAATAACCATACAGTTGCTGTTGTCAAAGCTCCCCTCCTTATAAATGCAAGTTGAGTGGTAAATTTCATTTACTGCGGCAGCAGATTCTCCTGTTTCATCACCCCCTTTGCTTCGCCTGCCACCAGCAATACCCAATTTTCTTGTTGAAATGAGTAGTGTTTCTCCCTTTGTAAACAGTTACCTGAATTTTGCCATATCTACCACATTGTCATACCATGGGCAAGCCTTAGGGCAAAACCCACATATGCCACAATATAGCAAACCTTCTGTGCAGTTTTTGCATATCATATCAATATAATAGTTTGATGTGCATTTAACAGAATAGCCCGGGAAAGAGCCATAAGGGATTCTCTGATTTTGCGCTTCGCAAAACCTTATATTGCGCCTGAAGAGATTTTGCACCCCCTTGACCGGCTGGGCCGCGCTTGAGGCGGGTCCTTATTCTACCGAGGTAAGCCCTTCCCGGATGGCATACTTTGTCAGGTCGGCTATGCTATGGAGGTCAAGTTTTTTCATGATCTGCCTGCGATGTGTTTCAATGGTCTTGATGCTGACATAGAGGTGCGAGGCTATCTGTTTTGTTGACCAGCCCTCGGCAATGAGCTGCAGAACTTCGCGTTCCCTGGCGCTCAACACCGATGCTACAGCCTCATCTTCTTCTGGCGTGCCCCCCTTCAAAAAATCATCTATGACCACCCCGGTAATTTCGGGGCTCAGGTATTTTTTCCCAACGGCTACCTGGGCTATGGCATTGGCAAGTTCCTGGGAGGCGCAATCTTTCAGGAGGTATCCTACGGCACCGGCTCGCAGCATCCCCATAACAAAGCGCTTGTCAGAATGCATGGACAGGGCAATGACCCTGGTTTCCGGCAAACTCTCCCTTATCTGGATCGTGGCTTCAATGCCGTTTAAGTCTGGCATGGAAACATCCATGACAACCACATCAGGCTTTTTCTCATGGGCCATCTGCACGGCTTTTCTGCCATTTTCGGCCTCGCCCACCACCTCAAGATCACTTTGCTTTTCAAGAAGGGAACGAAGCCCTGCCAGCATGATTTTATGGTCGTCTGCGATGAGAACTCGAATGGTCATTTTTACACCTCAGCCCTATCAGATGATTTGAGGGGGGCCACAAGGGTAACCATCGTTCCCTTCCCCCTCTGTGAATCCATCTCGAGCCTGCCCCCGAGGTGACGTATTCTCTCGGTGATGTTAAAAAGCCCGAACTGGTTATTTTTATATGCTTTTGTTGCTTTGTCCTCCTGGCTGAAACCGACGCCATCGTCTGCAACCCGGATCCGCAGATTATCCTTATTAACCCTGATGGTTATCTTAACCTTGCGTGCCTTGGCATGTTTTATAATGTTGACAAGCAATTCCCGCATGGAACGGAACAGGACTATCTCTATGTCCTGGCTCAAGGGCTTGGGCTTACTATCGCTTTCAACACTGCACTTCAGGCCATGCTTGAGCTGAAACTGCTCCGCTAACCAGTCTATAGCTGCAACCAGGCCAAGTTCATAAAGAACCGGCGGACTTAATTCAAAGGTAAGGGACCGGGTCTCCTTGATGGTCTGCTTTACAAGTTCCCTTATTTCGTCGATTCTACTTATAAGACCTGGTGATTCAAGTTCGTCGCGCAGGTCAAAACAGCGCATCTTAATGACAGACAGGGTCTGACCGATCTGGTCATGCAGGTCTGTGGCTATGGACCGTCTCTCGCGCTCTTCGACCAGGGACAGTTCAGAGGCAAGGGACTGCAGTTTTTCCTGGTAATCCAGGAGCCTGCTTTCCCCGCTCTTACGCTCCGTGATGTCATCATAGACATCCACAATTTCACCGGAGGGCAGCCTGTACACATAATTTTCTTTCCATAATTTCAGGAGGCCGTCATAATATATGGCCACAGGATGATATTCTGGCCGCCCCGTTTTCAATACCCTTCTGAAAGTGTCAAGCAAACCATACTTTTTGGCAGAAGGCACAACCTCAACAAAACTCCTGCCAAGAACCTTTTCTTTCCTGATATGCTCGATTTGCTCCGCAGCCCGGTTAAAATCAATGAAGACAAAGTCTTCTCCGCCATTTATGGCCTCAAAAACAGCGACACCGCTGCTCATATTGTTAAAAAGCTCACGGTACCTGGCCTCGCTTTTTTCCAGGGCCTCCTCAACCTGGCGCAGGGCGTCTATGTTCCTTATGGCCAGAACAAAATGCTGTTCATGGTCCAGGACCATCTTCATTGCAGATAACAGTCCGGTTTTCACTGTTCCAGCGGAATCGACGAACCGGGTTTCCTGGTTGATGATCGGCCCCCCTTTTTCAATATTGGAAAGCAGGTTTCGCTGCTCTTTGGGGTCATACAGGGCCGCCACTTTCAAAAAGGGCTTGCCCACAATATCCTCTTTGGCATAACCGAGAAAAAGTGAGAACATCTGATTGACATCTGTATAGGTCTTGTCCTTTGCCCTGATTATGGCAACTGAATCCGGGCTTGTCAGGAATGCATAGCGAAACCGCTTCTGGCTCCTTGCCAGCCTTTCCTGGACATGCAGGCTTCTCGCCGACAGACCGGGATGGCTTCCCTGTTCATTGTTTGCCAACACACCGTTGACCTGTGAATCGCTCTTTGCCGGCATACTGTTTTTCATATTGATCAATGACGGGAAACCTTCCTGCGTTTTATGTTTTAACCCATCCCGTGGCGGGTTGCTGTTAATCCGGGTTGCGCAATCTTCCTCTTTCAGCTAACATTCTTTACCATTCATGTTGAATAAGTTACAATATTTTTTGAAAAAACATTGATGTAGCAAATTCGGTTCACCGCCGGCAGTCTTTGACCGCACATTGCTTTGCTTATGATGGTTTTTTTAGTTATATCAATACGTGCTGTCAGCAATGGTGATGAGGCCATGCAGGCTATTGCAGAAAAAATCCCGGACCTGATCCTTCTCGATGTCATGATGCCCCGCAAGGATGGTTATGAGGTGTGCCAGGAGCTGCGGGCAAACCCGGTCTGGAAGGATATCAGAATTATCATGTTGACCGCAAAGGGCCGGGACGTAGAAAGGGAAAAAGGGCTGGCGCTGGGTGCCGACGATTACGTTACGAAACCCTTTGCAACCCAGGAACTTGTTGAAAAAGTAAAAAGCATGCTTGGTTGATTTTTCTGCCCTTATTACTACAGGAGACCCCTTTTGCCAGATAAGCAGCAGCCAGCGAGAACAGCTGGACGAAAACCCATTGACCATGAAGTGCTTCTTCAGGCATTGCTGCCCGGGCTTAAAGAAGGGGTGATCATCTGTGACGCCCAGGCAAGGATCATGCTCTACAACCAGGCGGTGGTAGAATTATTTGGAGATCAGCGCTCACCGCGCCCTGGGGATTCCCTCTACAGTCTCTGTCAACAACCTCCCGTGAAACATGCCTTGAACCTTCTGAAATTCCAGCAGCAGGACAAGAAAAATCCTCAGACCCCCCCTCCCTATATCCAGTTCATTAATACAACGAGCGACCAGGACAGGTTTTTCCGCTGTCGCGCCAGTATGCTGCCCGTTGGGACCGGGCAGAAAGGATCTTTTATTATTATTTTCGAGGATGTTTCCACCTGGTACAATCCTGATAATCCCCTGTATATGAAGGTTGAGGAATTCCGCTCCCCGATGACAAACCTGCGGGCCGCGGTGGAGAACCTGACAGAGCACCCGGAAATGTCACCTGTAATGCGCAGCGCCTTTGAAAACGTGCTGGTCCAGGAAACCCTCAAGCTTACTGAAGCCTTCGATTCCCTTGCCGGAGCCTGCAATCTTCTGCTGCAGACACAAAGCCATCTGGCTGAAATGAACACTGAGCTTCTCTTCGCTTATGTGGGCCATTACCTGCACCGCAGAAAAATTCCTGTTTCAATTGCTGCTGACCGGAGAGCACAGGTAAAAGTTGACAGTTTCGGTCTCGTTCTCTTACTGGAGTATCTGGCAGGGAAAATTCTCCGGGAAAGAGCGACGGAAAGCCTCTCCTGTGAATGCCATGTCGGTGAAAATTTTGTCTATTTTGATTTTCTCTGGTCCGGGGAATTCCTCCCGCCGGCAATGGTGGAGTCCCTGCTGAAAAAGAGGCTGAAATCCAGTGTCGGAGAGTTAACCATCTCCGCCATCTTGCACGCCATGGAAGGAGACATGTGGAGTCCGCAACTGGAAAACAGGAAAGGCGTGCTGCGTGTTGCACTGCCTGTGGATTAAAAGGATGACGAGCAGAGGTGTTTTCAAACGGAAAAATTAGGTATTGTTTTCGTATTATTCTGTTAATGTCTTATCTGCTTCAGAGGGTTTTCCCATGTCACCGGTGAGAAGAAAAATCCAGAGACTGCTGGTCCTTTTTGTTTTTGGCTGCCTGGCCCTCAATTTCCCTCTGCTGGCACTCTTCAGCAAGAGCATTTACCTGTTCGGGTTTCCCCTCCTTTATTTTTACCTCTTTGCGCTTTGGATTCTTTTCATTATCTGCATAGCGTTTGTAACGGAAATGAAAAAGCTGCCCAGAACATCCTTTCCACCACTATTTACCAGGAAGTCAAAGTAATATGCTGCAGGAATGGGTCATACTGCTTGTTTCCCTCTGCTACCTGGGAACTCTCTTTGCCATAGCCTATTACGCCGACTGGAAATCTGACAAGGGCAAGTCAATCATCAGCAACCCTTACATCTACACCCTTTCTATAGCCGTATACTGCACGGCCTGGACATTTTACGGCTCGGTGGGACGGGCAGCAGAAACGGGCATTGGCTTCATGCCGATATACCTGGGTCCGACACTCATGGCAGCATTATGGTGGTTTCTGCTGCGTAAAATAATCCGCATCGCCAAGGTCTACCGCATTACCTCCATTGCCGACTTCCTCGCCTCCAGGTATGGCAAGAGTTCACTGATCGGCGGCCTTGTGACGATCATTGCGGTTGTCGGCATCATGCCATACATATCCTTGCAGCTTAAGGCCGTTTCCACAAGCTATTCCGTCATGCTGCACTATCCCGACATCGCTATGATCGAACAGCACAGGACCTCTATCTGGAATGACAACGCCTTCTCGGTTGCCATGATTATGGCAGCCTTTTCCATCCTGTTCGGGACGCGCCATATCGATGCAACCGAGCGGCATGAGGGCATGGTCGCAGCCATTGCCTTTGAGTCCGTCGTTAAACTGCTGGCTTTCAGCGCTGTCGGCGTCTTTATCACCTTTGTCATGTTTGACGGGCCGATCGATCTTTTTGACTGGGTGACCCGTTATCCTGAAACAATGAGGCTCACGGAACTTGAGGTTTTGCCTGGAGGATATACCAACTGGCTTACCCTGACCTTTCTTTCCATGATGGCAATCATGTTCCTGCCCCGTCAGTTCCAGGTCCTGGTAGTGGAAAATGTCAACGAGGAACATGTCAGGAAAGCCGCCTGGCTCTTTCCGCTCTACCTCCTGGCTATCAATATTTTTGTGCTGCCGATTGCCTTTGCCGGCATGCTTCTCTTCCCGGAAGGACTTGTCGCGCCGGATATCTTTGTGCTGGCCCTGCCTATTACGGAAAACCAGAACCTTCTTGCCCTCTTTGTCTACCTTGGGGGCCTTTCGGCTGCCACCGGCATGGTTATCGTTGCAACAATCGCCCTTTCCACCATGCTCTGCAATGATCTGGTCATGCCTGTTTTACTGCGCCTGCTTGCCATACAGCAGGTCGATCTAAGTCGTGTCCTTCTTTTCATCCGTCGCTGCAGCATCGTCTTTGTCTTGCTGCTGGGTTATCTTTACTACCGCCTTATAGGAGAATCTTACACCCTTGTCACCATGGGGCTTGTTTCCTTTGCCGCTGCAGCCCAGTTCGGCCCTGCTATTCTTTTCGGGGTCTTCTGGAAAGATGCAAGCCGCCGGGCAGCGATAAGCGGCCTGTCAGCCGGCTTCCTGATCTGGTTTTATACCCTGCTGCTCCCCTCTTTTGCCAGGTCCGGCTGGATCCCTCTATCCTTTCTGGAACATGGCCCCTTCGGCATTGAACTACTCCGCCCTTATCAGCTTTTCGGTCTGGATATGTTTGATCCAATCACCCATGCGGTCTTCTGGAGCATGCTTGCCAATGTCATGCTGCTGGTAGGAGTTTCCCTGATTGACAGGCAGAGCACCATGGACCGCATCCAGGCCTCCCTGTTTGTTGATGTATATCGCCACAGCGGCGACACCCACCTGTGGAAAGGCAAGGCCATGATTACCGAGCTCAAGAATATTGTGGCACGTTTTATTGGGCCGCAGCAGGCTGAAAGGGCCTTTGTCAGCTATTTCCGCTCCCATGGAATTGATTTTACAAAAGACATGCAGGCAGATGCCGAACTGGTCGAATTTGCGGAGAGACTCCTTTCGGGTGCCATTGGCGCAGCTTCTGCCCGTGTCATGGTCTCCTCGGTCGTCGAGGGTGAGGAGATCAGCCCGGAAGGGGTTATGAAAATAATTGATGAGACTTCACAGGTGCTAGAATACAGCCACCAGCTCGAAGAAAAGTCTATTGAGCTTGAGGCGGCGACCAGGGAACTGCAGGAAGCCAACAGGAGACTCAAGGAGCTGGACCGGCTGAAGGACGAGTTTGTCTCTACCGTAAGTCATGAACTTCGCACCCCCTTGACCTCGGTGCGGGCCTTTTCAGAGATTCTTCATGACAACGCGAATATGGGCCAGGAAGAGCGCCAGAAATATCTCGATATAATGGTAAAGGAAACAGAGCGGCTCACGCGGCTTATTAACGAGGTTCTTGATCTTGCCAAGATAGAATCGGGCCGCGCTGACTGGTTCATGGAGAATATTGACCTGACGGAGGTGCTCAGGGAAGCAGTCGCTTCCACCAGCCAGCTCTTCCGTGAAAAGTCAATTGCCGTTGTCGAGATGGTGCCAACCTGGCCGATCACCGTATTTGCAGACAGGGACAGGATAATGCAGGTTGCGATCAATTTGCTCTCCAATGCGGCAAAATTCAGCCCCTCGGACGAGGGCACCGTGATGATCCGCCTCTATTTCAAGGACAGGGAAGTGCGGGTTGAGGTGGCTGACAACGGCCCGGGGATCCACCCGGATGAACAGAAAAAAATATTTGAGAAGTTCAAGCAGATAACCGACCTCAGGAACGGGAAACCCAAGGGAACCGGGCTGGGCCTGGCCATTTGCCGCAGGATTATTGAATATCACAACGGTAACATCTGGGTTGAGAGTGCTCCCGGCCAAGGATCAAAATTCGTCTTCTCGCTGCCGGACTAACCTTTTACGGCCGGGCCACCTTGAGGAGTTCCTGGACTGTCTTCACCCCACACGCAGGGAGAAAAGGTGCAAAACGCTGAAATAGCTGGGCCGTGATATAGGCATCACTGAAGGCATTGTGCGACTTGCCGCCCTCAATGCCGTATTTTCTGGCCATGGAGAACAAATCCGACTTTGTGGTCATTCCCTGGAAATGCCTGGCAAACCGCGAGTCGTTCTCATAAAGCCAGTCATGCAGTGTTGCCGTGTCCATGGCAGGATTTTTCAGAGTAACACCATACTTTTCCTTCAGGGGTTTATTGACAAAATTCTGGTCAATATGCACGAAATGGCCAATGAGAACAGCATCACCTATAAATTTAACAAAATCACCGATTACATCGAGTAGATCTTCGGCGCATTCCAGGTCCGTATGGGTCAGCTCATGTACGACAACACTCTTGTGCTTCAGTTCACACTCTGGTTTGACCAGGCGGTAAAATGTCCTGGTGGGCAGGATTGTCGTTCCCCTGAGCCTGACAGCACCTATGGAAATAATAGAATCCTGCTTGAAATCAAGCCCGGTCAGTTCAGTGTCGAATGCCACAAAATCAGCCTGATCAATTAAGCGTTTCGGATCAAACCTTTTTTTAAAATCCTGCTGGCTATTGAGCCAATCCGGGAGCTCTGCGCTCTGCTGTCCCAGAATTTTCATGAATAAAGAGGTCACGGCAGCACCTTGCCACTCCAGTAATTTCCCTCAAGCTCTTCATAGAGCCTGGTTGTTAACTGAAAAGACTCCTTCAGGGTTTTTCGTTCAAAATTGGTCAATCCGTCGGGATTGATAAAATCGTCAGGTTTCAGTCCGTCTTCTGCCTGGCGCAGTTGGTTGTGGATGAGGAGGGCCGTCAGGTAGCCAAAGGCCTGGGCCATGTCTTCGGCTATTTTGAAGCCATGCATAGCATTTAACTCGTGAAGCCGCCCCAGGGTTGATCGGCGCACTATCCCCTTTTCAAGGGCAAAGATCCTGGCACAATCAACCAGGGGTTTTATGCCTTTTTCATAGATATTCAGCTCATTTTTATGCTGTCCGCCCTTTTCCACGACAAAATCCCTGAAAAAACCCAGGGGTGGCCTCACCTGCATGGTATCTGCCGCAAGTGCTTCCATAAGCGGCTTGTACTGGCCTGCCCTGCTGATAATATGCTGCCGCAGACTATTGACCCTGCTTCGATCCCCCCGGATGGACCGCATGTCAAAAAAACCCGTGTCTCGCCCGGTGCCGGCCCCGGTACCCCACTTCAGTAATAACTCTTTCCATGTTGAAAAGGACTGGATATTTTCTATTTTTATGCACTGATCCATGCCTGCCAGGTTACAGGACAACATGGAGCTGTTCATGGTCTCGCTTAACCGGCGGAAATAAACCGCAGCCTGTTGCTGCTGTTCGGCTGCACTGGCATCATGGTGGACAATTCCCATATTGACTTTGAAGCTCAGGGTCAGTTCATGCCTGCCTCCCAGACCAAAAAAGAAAAGCGAAAAATCGAGGGGAGACTTGCCGTTTTCCTTTTCAAAGATGTCAACTACCGTGTTGGTGATTTTTTCCATCAGCTCGGTTATCAGGCCGGTTATGTTATGGGGCCTGGCCCCAAAACGCAGGAGAGAGGAGACCGCCTTGTAGAATTTCGGCGCTGTATTCTGCATTTCCTCGATGGATCTGATCTGCCCGATTTCCTTGACCAGGATGGTAGGCGAGGAACCCTGCAGCAGCATGAAGTCATGATTGGTCAACATGCCAGTCAGCTTTCCGCCCTCCATGACAAGGATATGGTGAATCCTGTGCCGGATCATGCGCAGCATCGCCTCGAAGCAGTTGTCTTCTGCATCAATGCTGATCAGGGGAGTATTCATAATGGTGTTGACCGAACTTGTCACATCCCTTGCTTCGGCAACGACCTTTTCCCTGAAGTCGCGGTCAGTAACCATGCCGACAGGCGTTCCAGCATAATCAATGACCACCAGGGAGCTGATCTTGTCTGCGGCCATTACCAGTGCTGCCTGCTGAATAGAGATGTCAGCAGAAATCGTCTTGGGCTCCGTGCGGAGTATATCCTTCACCTTTGTGCTGAACAGTACCTGCTCACCGGTTGTCCCGCCGGTGTACCTTTTGCGGGTTTCCTCGTAGGTCTTGTCAATCAGGCCAACAAAAAATGACTTGATGAAATATTCATTGATTTCAGGGTGTTTCTGCAGGATAGACAGGATCGTTTTCTTGGGTACCAGGTAGCAGATGGTATCCTCAATGGCAACAACGCTGTTCCTGGCTCGGTCACCGCTGATGAGTGACAGCATGCCGAAATGTTCGCCTTCACTTCTTAAGTCGACAATGACTTCCTCGCCATTTTCGACAGTCTGGCAAACTTTAACGCCGCCTTTCTTTATGACGCCAAGAAACTCGCTTGGCTTGCCGCCCTGTTTAAGGATCTCTTCCCCCTTCGGGTAATACTCCATGGCAATGTCATCAAGCATTTCCCCCAAAGATTCCCTGGGAAGCCGGTTAAACGGCAATACATTCTGAAAAAAATCTATGATCTCATCCTTTAACATTTTTCTGCCAATCCTTGTGGTAATTTCCCTGTCGAAAAAGAAACTGAAACGGCCATGCGCCTCTCCTGAAAACCATGCTGGTAATGATGCCAATAATCTGTTTTTTGGGCAAGGCCTAACTCCCCGAATCTTCAAAAACAGATGCTGTTTATATGAGCAAAATAACTCTACGCCTATATTTTTCAGCATCATTTAAATAACTGTTGCGAAAGTACTTGTGCTGGGTATACTGATTTGTTATGCAGCATTTCTGAACAGCTGTCGGGAGTAACAGCTGAGCTCGTTTCTTTCGCCTGCTATTTGTAAACACAACAATGGGGCATGGAATGATGGACAACTTTGATCTCTTGACACCACAGCGCTGCTGCCTCATGGTCGTTGACCCGCAGGAGCGCCTCATGGCAGCCATTTACAAGGCAGAAAGGGTGGTGCGCAATACCAGCCTGCTGATTCATTGCGCCCAAACCCTGGAAATCCCTATCCTTGCGACTACGCAATACAAGAAGGGACTGGGGCCCTTTGTGCCTGAACTGCAGGAACTGCTGGGCGAGTCGCCTTGTATTGACAAGATCGAGTTCAACTGCTTTGCCAATCCCGGGGTCAGCAAAATGATGCATGGGCTGCCCAAAGGTATTGATACAATCCTGTTCGCCGGAGCTGAGGCGCACATCTGCATCTTCCAGACTGCCATGGGAGCGCTCCAGGCAGGTTTTCGCCCCTGGGTCGTTGCCGACGCCATATCCTCGCGGGAAAAAAGGAATGCCCAGCTTGCTCTTCAGCGTATGCGGGACCTGGGCATGACCGTCGGGCCAGCGGAAATGGCTATTTATGAACTGCTGCACAAGGCAGGAAGTCCTGCATTCAAGGCAATGCTGCCTCATCTGAAATAATTCCAGGCAAAATTAACACCCTCAACAGAAACTAACTTGGGATACATCATGACCGGTGACGATATTCGCTCTCAGTTCCTCAATTTTTTTGGGGCATCCAGCCATGCAGTAATTGACAGTTCCTCCCTGGTCCCCCAGGATGACCCGACCCTGCTTTTTACCAACTCCGGCATGGTCCAGTTCAAGCGGGTTTTCATGGGTGAGGAAAAAAGGGCATACACCCGGGCCACAACCTGTCAACGTTGCGTACGGGCCGGCGGCAAACATAACGACCTTGAAAACGTCGGCCATACCGCCAGGCACCATACATTTTTTGAAATGCTCGGGAATTTTTCCTTTGGAGACTATTTCAAGGAAGATGCCATCCGTCTGGCCTGGGAATTTCTCACGGTCAACCTGGCGCTGGACAAGGAAAAACTCTGGATTTCAGTTTTTGAAGATGATGACGAGGCTTTTGCGCTTTGGGAAAAGATCGAAGATCTTCCGGGGGGCCGCATTGTCCGCATGGGGGAGGCGGACAACTTCTGGGCCATGGGGGATACAGGCCCCTGCGGACCATGTTCTGAAATCCACATCGACCAAGGTCCTGAAGTGGGATGTGGCAGGCCGGAATGCGATCTCACCTGTGACTGCGACCGCTATCTTGAGCTGTGGAACCTGGTTTTCATGCAGTTTTACCGGGATGAAACCGGCAAGATGACCCCCCTGCCGAAGCCAAGCATAGACACCGGCATGGGCCTTGAACGCATCGCAGCAGTGGTGCAGGGCAAGCATACCAACTATGATTCCGACCTTTTCAGCGGCCTCATTGCCAAAATTGCCGGGCTGAGCGGCAGGGTTTATGGTCAAGACGAACGGACCGATACGGCGTTGCGCGTCATAGCTGACCACAGCCGTGCCACTGCATTTCTTGTGGCGGACGGCATGCTGCCCTCAAACGAGGGCCGCGGTTATGTCCTGCGTCGCATTATGCGAAGGGCGGTGCGATTTGGCCGCTCCCTCGGCCTGAAACGCCCTTTTCTGGAAGAAATCACTGCCGAAGTGGTGCAAAACATGGCGGCTGCCTACCCGCATCTTGCCGATGCTGCAAACCTGCTTGTCAAGGTTGTAAGCAATGAAGAGGAGCGGTTCCGCGAGACACTGGACAACGGCCTTGCCATGCTGAACAACGAAATACAGCGGCTGCAGGAGCTAGGCAGCAATACCATCCCCGGCTCTTTCATCTTCAAGCTTTATGACACCTACGGATTTCCCGTGGACATTGTACGCGATATAGCCCAGGAGCAGGGTCTCGACATTGACGAACCCGGCTTCACCCATGCCATGGAAGAGCAGCGCCTCCAGTCCAAGAAGTCATGGAAAGGCACCAGCCTGGCGGCAATGTCGCCCGGGGTGAAGCAGCTCGTTGCCGAAGGGCATAAGTCGGTGTTTGTTGGTTACAGGACCCACCGGGCACATTCAGAGATCAGGGGACTGATCGATCACAGAGGGGACCCTGCAGAAAAGGCAGGCCTGGGAGAAAATGTTTCCATTTTCTGTCCTGAAACGCCTTTTTACGCAGAAGCCGGAGGCCAGATCGGCGATCAGGGTGAAATAATCGGCCCGAACGGCACCGCCAGGGTTTTGGGCACCGTTGTTGCTGCAGACGGTGTTGTGCTGCATGAAGCTGAGGTCATGCAAGGGACCCTGTCAGCTGGCGATCCTGTTGAACTGAAAGTAATGGAGGGAAGGCGCCAGAGGATTGCCTGCAATCATACGGCAACCCATATTCTCCATGCTGCCATGAAAACAGTGCTTGGCGATCATGTCAAGCAGTCTGGTTCCCTGGTAACGCCGGAAAGACTGCGCTTTGACTTTACCCATTTTTCGTCTATTACCCCTGATGAATTGAAAAAAATAGAAAGAATAGCCAACGAGGAGATCAGGGCAAACACCCCCCTCCTTACAGAAATGCTTGATAGAGAGGAGGCTATAAAGTCCGGAGCTGTTGCACTTTTTGGGGAAAAGTACGGCAACAAGGTCCGGGTGGTTTCCATCGGCGGTTTCAGTAAGGAACTCTGCGGCGGCACCCATGTCAGGGCAACCGGGGAAATCGGGCTCCTGAAAATAACTTCGGAGGCAAGTATTGCTGCCGGAGTGCGGCGCATTGAGGCTGTCACCGGCCCTGAAGCCTTCAAAATCCTGCAGAACCAGGAAATGCAGCTGGCAAACCTGGCAAACCTGCTCAAGGTTCCGGCAGAAAACCTTGAAGCCAGAGTAGAAAAACTCATAAGTCTCAACAAAGACCTTGAAAAAGAAGTAAGTCGCCTGACCGCCAAACTGACCTTGGGGGACATTGACGGGATTGTCAGCAAGGCAACAATGGTGGGTGACGCCAGAGTTGTTGTAAGCCGCATTTTCCTTGACTCGCCCAAAACCCTGCGCGACCTGGGCGATAAGATCAGGGACAAGCTGGGCAGCGGCATCGTGGTGCTGGGAGGCGAATACCAGGGCAAGGCAGCGCTGCTGGTCATGGTCAGCAAGGACCTGACCGGGACCTACAAGGCCGGAAACATTATAAAGGATATTTCCTCCCTCGTGGGCGGCAGCGGCGGTGGGCGGCCCGACATGGCCCAGGCTGGAGGACCCAACCCTGAGAAACTGGATGATGCCCTGGGAGCTGCCTGCGACATTATCGCGGCACAGTCATAAGTAAAAATTCCGCTTCCCTGCAGCATATTGATAAAAAAAGTTGACAGTCCCTTCAGTATACATTAGATAAGCACGATAAAATTTATGAACGAGCATTCATTCATAAGGCTTTAAGCACCGACCAGCTAGCACTTCTTAAAAGGAGCCTCTTAAGATGATAACCATTGATATAACCGTGCTGATTCAGATTATTAATATTCTGATTCTCATTGTCGTTATGAACGCAGTGCTGTACAGGCCTGTGCGGAGTATCCTGGCCAAAAGGAAGGAAAAAATCACCGAACTGGGTAATGCCATTGAAACGTTCAGGAAAAATGCTGAGCTCAGAAAAGAAGAGATCAACCGAAAGCTCAATGAGGCAAGGAGCAAGGCAAAGGATGAAATCGACAGTGCCAAGGCCGCAGCCCAGGCTTCAACTGCGGAATCCCTGGCAAAAATCCGCCAGGAAGCCCAGGCCAATAAAACCGCGCAACTGGGTGAAATCCAGCAACAGGTTGCCGATGCCCGGCAGCAGCTCTCCGGCCAGATAGATAGTTTTGCCACCGAAATGGCTGCGAAAATTTTGGGGAGGTCTATCTGAATATGAACAGCAACACGAAATGGTCGAAACTCGTCCACACCTCTCTTATTGCATTAGCCATTATCGCCATGGCAGGCCTGGCGTATGCTTCCAGCGGTGCCGAAGGGGCTCATGGCGGCGGCAGCCTTTCGCCGGCAAAATTGAAGGATTTGCTCTGGCGTGTTCTTAACTTCGCCGTTCTGCTGGTGGTCCTTATTAAGGTCCTGTCAAAACCCATCGCTAATGGCCTCCGTGCCAGACAGCAGGAAATCAGGGAACAGTTTACCGACCTGGAAGAACGCAAGGTTGAAGCTGACAAGGCATACCAGACATTTGAAGAGAAACTGGCCGCCATTGACGGGGAAGTGAACGATATCATCCAGTCCGCTGTTGCCCAGGGCGAGGCAGAAAAACAACGGATCATTGAAGAGGCCAACAGGGCCGCGGCAGACATCAAAAGACAGGCCGAGATGGCAATACAGAACGAGTTGGCGGAAGCAAAACTCCGGCTGCGTGAAGAGGTTGCCAATCAGGCCGTTGTCATGGCAGAGGAGCTGATCAGGAAAAACCTGCAGGAGACTGATCAGGTAAAACTGATTGAAGATTATCTTGCAAAAGTAGGGACAGTCCAGTGAGACAGACAATACTAGCAAAACGGTATGCCAAGGCCCTCTTTGCTGTCGGCCGGGAAGAAGAAAAGAATGAAACTTACAGGGAGACGCTTAACGTCCTTGGTTATTTTCTGACAAAATATCCTGAGGCCATGGATGGGCTGACAAACCTTTTATACCCAATGGAACTACGGGAAAAGGTCATGACCCAACTGATAAGTGAACTGCAGGCCGATCAGTTCATGGCAAATTTTCTCAAGCTGGTTTTACAGAAAAAACGCGCGGACATTCTGCCTGAGATCGCGGCTGAATTTCAGGCCCTTGTGGATGCGGATCAGAATGTCAGCCGCGGCACATTAATCGCTGCATCGGAAATATCAGGGGACCTGCAGGCAAAAGTGCGGGCTACCCTGGAAAATATTACAGGGAAAAAGGTGATTCTCACGACCGAAATTGTTCCTGCAATAATTGGTGGTATTGTTGCCAAGGTTGGGGATCTGGTGATGGACGGGAGCATCAAAACACAACTTGCGGGTTTGAATGAATCCATAAAGGGGAGTGAATAGGCAAAATGCA
>WOR8_10007452_pt1 | contig 16259 bp, 19 predicted proteins | sample DeeMarSeWOR38_10_FD_19890 | JGI IMG/M metagenome (IMG submission 19890) | reverse complement strand
GCACTCCAGAAGAAGTCTGGGGTGTAAAAAAATATAATTGGAGTAGGCACAAAGATGAAAAAACTGTTTTTTGTGGTGTATATGGGCTTAAAGACCTTAATTATGTTTATAAGCATAGAGGTGAAAAATATATTTGGTGGGCTGGTTCTGATATAAGATATTTAAAGAATGGATATTTTATAGACAAAAAAGGAGAAAAGAGAGCTAATCCTGAGCCAATAGCAGAATGGATCAATAAAAATTGTGTAAGTTATGTTGAAAATGTTGCTGAGGCAGACATATTATATGACTTAGGTATAAAAAATATAATAGTTCCTTCTTTCCTTGGTAATGTTGACGATTACAAAATAAGATATAGATGGAGAAAAAATCCAAAAGTATATGCTTCTGTTTCCGGTGATGACTTTAATCTTTATAAATGGCATTTAATAGATGAAGCAGCCAAGAGTGTACCAGAGGTAGAATTCCATTTATTCGGCAATACTGTACCATTCGAAACACAAAATAAAAATGTTAAAGTTAGAGGAAGAATGAAACAAGAAGAAATGAATGAAGAAATAAGCAAAATGCAATGTGGCCTTAGATTATTAGAAGTTGAGGGATGCAGCGAAGTGATAGTCAAATCTGCTCTATGGGGGCAATGGCCTATAAGTAGAATATATTATCCGTCTGTAAGCAATGCTATGAGTAAAGCAGAGCTTATAATCCTTTTGAAAGATTTGGTCAATAAAAAAGAGCCAGATTTAAAAGCAAGAGAATGGTTTTTAAATAACTTAAATCGCTATCCTTGGAACACAAAACATTGCTGTGGCTTATGTGTTACTTGTGGTAAGTGCATGTAATATGAAAAAAACTAAACATTTAATGTGCGTTCCTTTTACTGGCTTGGGTCGTTACAATGGCTTTAGAGGGAACAGGTGGTTAAAAAATAGAATAAAAGTATTTGAACAATTTGTCGTGCCTAGCCTTTTATCTCAAACTTCTCAAGATTTTATATTGTGGGTAGCCTGGAGAAGAGAAGAAAAGTGTAATAAACAAGTTATAGAGCTTAAAAAGAGATTAGAAGAAAAGTTTAACGTAGTATTCACTTATTCCGGAGTTCCTTTTTGGGATGATAAGTATCCTGATGATGTTGCTAAGGTTAGATTAATAGATACACTACATAATGCAATGGGTGATTTAATAAACACCCTGGGGGAGTGTGATGATATTATTATGCAAATACAGCCTTCTGATGATTGTTATTGCACAAATAATATTCTTAATGTAAAGAATTTTTTTGAACACAATGATTATGATGTCTATGGTTATGGGAAAGGATATATAATGGATTATAAGACAGGAGAGATCAGAGAGTACAACCCAGAAACAACACCGCCATTTTATGCCATTAAATTTGATAGAGAAACATTTATTGATCCTCTAAAACATATCAAATTTACAGGCCCATACAAGAGCCATGAATATGTAAAAGATTATTTAAAATGCTATTATTCAGAGCAAAGAGGCTTCCTGGTTGGAACACATGGATGTAATATAAGCACAGTTTTCGATCATCCTTATGCTAAAGATGAAGTACCAGAAGAAGTTTTAGGAGATTTCGGCATAAATAATTCTGGCAAGTTAGATATAAAATTCAACCTTAGAAACAAACTATTCAACAAATTACCCTATAAAGCTAAAAGAAAACTAAGGTATTGGTCAGAAAACTTTAAAATATTTGAAATAATTTATAATTGGTTAAGGTCATGAAATTACTAAGAACAACAAAAACACATAAGAAATATTGGGAAGAGCGTAAAATAGATTGGCAGAAAGAATATTTAGACACATGGAATCATCCCCATAGGAATCTTATTGTGGAAGTATTAAAAAATATTGCTTGGGGTTCTATATTAGAAATAGGATGTGCAAGTGGCCCTAATTTAGCAAAAATAGTAAAAGAAATACCAGGCAGACAAGTAGGAGGTGTAGATATAAGCGAGGATGCTATAAATTTGGCTCAAAATACGTTTCAGGGAGGTTTTTTTAAGGTAAACAGCGCAGATGACATAATGATGTCAGATAAGTCCACAGATGTCATTTTAAGCGATATGACATTAATCTATGTAGCTCCCAAGGATATTGATAGATATGTGAAGGAGATTAAAAGATTGGCTAGAAATTATATATTATTATGTGAGTTCCATTCAGATAGCTTGTTAAATAGGTTAAATTTAAAGATAAATTCAGGTTACAACGCTTATAATTGGCAGAAGTTACTTAAAAAGCATGGTTTTAGAGATATAGCTTTACATAAAATAACAGAGAAAGAATGGCCGGGAGGCAATCCACAGAAGACTTTTGGATATTTAATTCTTGCCAAAGTACCTAAAATTTGATATAATTAAATTGATAATAACAAAACTCTATGAAAAAACTATTTAAGTATCTCACAGACTGGAGATATCGCTATTGGTCTAAAAAGATCAAGGGCATGAAAAAAATGATAGAAGACGAGAAGTTTTCTAAATACAAAGCTCTAAGCTTAAGAGAAGAAGTAAGACAAGAATATGACCAAGAGAAATCCAGACTTGCTTTGATTGAAGAAAAGATCAAAAACAAGAAAGAAACAATCAAAGAATTAGGCAAAGATGAATTTGAAAGAATAAAGGATGAAAAGGTGAGAGCAGACAAAAGAATCGAAGGACTAAAAAGAGACATGGATCAATTAACTACTAAAGTATTTGGAGGCAAACCATCAATGGAACACCCAGCAGGAGAGATCGGCAATGACCAGACAATCGAAAAGCTTTATGACTTAATAGACACAGTTAAAAGATATATTAAATAATATGCCAGCTAAACTCGACCGTTGTGTCAAAAAACTCAAATCAAAAGGCAAAAGCTCAAACAGTTCTTGGGCTATTTGCACAGCGTCTATAAAGAAGAAAAAGAAAAAAAAGAAAAAATAATTGCTAATATTAAATATTATATTTATTTTAAAATAATATGGCTAGAAAAGGCGGCAACCCTGACCTAAAGGGTAACAAAAATAGTGGAAGAAAAAGAGTATACCAAGAACACAATAAGGCAAAGGCTATTAATTTATTGTGGGAGAAGATAAGAAAGAAAGTTGAATCTGGAGAAAAATTGAGCGAATATGAAGAGAAGTTTGCTCTTGTTGCGTTGCCTAAAACTATTAAAACAGAAACAGACGTAACTACTGGAGATAAACCATTACAAATAATTGATTTATCAAATGCTATACGCGAGAACAACAGCGACGAACAAGATAATAGCCCTGAATAAAAAGATTAGGGCTATTGCTGGTGGTACAAGCGCAAGTAAGACAATAAGTATATTGTTATATTTAATTGCTAGAGCGCAAGGAGACAAAGAAAAGACATTGACAAGCGTTATATCTGAAAGCACACCACATTTAAAGCGTGGAGCTATAAGAGACTTTAAGAATATAATGCAAGGACATCGCTATTGGAATGACAAGAGGTGGAACGCAACAGATATGATATATACCTTTGAAACAGGTAGCCAGCTAGAGTTCTTTAGTGCCGACCAAGCAGATAAGCTTAGAGGTGGTAGAAGAGATAGAGCATTTATAAATGAGGCTAACAATATCAGCTTAGATGCTTTTGACCAAATAGAAGTTAGAACTAAGGAATTTATATTTTTAGACTGGAATCCCACATCAGAGTTCTGGTTTTATGAAGAAATACTACATAAGAGAAATGATGTTCAGTTTATAACATTAAATTATAAAGACAATGAAGCTCTAAGCCCTGAGATTGTACAGTCCATAGAAGCAAGAAAGAATAGAAAGAATTGGTGGAGAGTATATGGTTTAGGAGAAATGGGAGAAATGGAAGGCAAGATATTTACTGATTGGGAAATAATAGATGAAGTAAGTCATAGAGCTAGGCTTGAAAGATATGGAGTAGACTTTGGATATACTAACGATCCAACAGCAATTATAGCTTTATATTATTATGACGGTGGTTATATAGTAGATGAAATAGCATTTAGGACAGGAATGAAGAATAGGATAATAGCTGATGTATTAAATGACCAGGAAAGAGCAGCCTTAGTTGTAGCAGATAGCGCAGAGCCTAAAAGCATTGATGAAGTAAGGGAAAGATTATCCCCGGGATATGAAATAGTAGGTGTATCAAAGACTAAAAGCGAAAGCAAAGATAAGACATGGAAGAAATGGAGCATTGATTTAGTACAAGACCAAAGAATATCAGTAACCAAAAGAAGTTTAAATGTTATAAAAGAATACAGAAATTATATGTGGAAAACCGATAAGGATGGAAAGATTATAAACGAGCCAGAGCATGAGTTTTCACATAGTATGGACGCAATAGTATACGCACTTGTATCAATTCTTAAAAAGCCTAAAGCTCAGCCTGCGGTACAAACAACCCCAGTCCAAGCTTATTATGGCGATCACGATATATCATTTTAATATGCTAACTATCTTATTTTTATTTATAACTTTATACTTTGTAAATTTAGGAATTAAGACTATCAGAAAAGTAGAGTGTGGAAAAGTACATTATTTAATCTTCGGGATTATTTATCTATTGATGGCTCTTTTATTCTCTAATATCGCATTATGGCTATTTTAAATATAAACATAGAAAACGCAGACGAGAAAACACTTATTAAATACAATGAGATATTTGCAGCGTTAATCAAGGTTGGAGGATTAAGCGGTGTTAAGAATGGCAAAACTATCATACATTTTAACCATCAGGGGGACTTTATGGGTGTTCAGTTGGATTATTGGCCATATCGTCGTCGTAAAAAGATAAAGTAGTATGCAAAAAAGAGATAAAAAAACAGGGAGATTTACTAATATTTCTTTAGAAATAAGATTTTGGGATAAAGTTAAAAAGGTTGAAAATGGTTGTTGGGAGTGGCAAAATGAAAAAGTTGGAGGTTATGGTAGAATAAGGATTGATGGAGTAAAGCAATTAGCTCATAGAGTTTCATGGATTATGCATTTTGGTGGAATACCTAAAAACATGCATGTTTTACATACATGTGATAATCCATCTTGTGTTAATCCTGAACATTTATTTATTGGTACTCATCAAGATAATATGAAAGATAGGGATAAAAAGGGTCGTGGTGTGCTACCTTATATGAAGCTTTCTCCAATAAAATCACCGCCAACAACAAAACAATAATATCCTTAGCCTTCTGTTTTTAACAGGAGACTGTGAATCAACCCTTTATTCGAAAGAATAGAGGGCTAAGAATATTATTTGACTAAATTTAAAATATAATATATAATATAGGTAATAGGTGAGAAAAAGATTCTTTTTTGCATGGGGATCTTAGTTATCTGGATTATTACTAGACATAATCCTTACTCTCAAAAAAGAGCGGATGGCCCGACTTCGGGGCTATCCGTTTTTTTATATAATTTTATGATTGACACAATTACTCCTAAAACTAGCGTATTAAGTGATAAAATGCTCAAACTAAGAGCAGAAAAAAAAGCAGCGTCTGAGTTACAAGAAAGAAAACATGAGGGATGGGATGATAATTATCTTTTGTACAGGAACAAGGTAAAAACAAATAGGTTGACTCAAAGACAACCTGTGAATATCCCCTTAATGAAAGAAACTCTTAAAACTATTTTGGCCAGTGTGGATGATTCCCCGGAGGTAGAATGGAAAGAATTAGGAGGAGATCAGCAAAAAGAGATATTTTATCAAGAAATATGGGAGAAGCACAAAAGAGATGCAAATTTAGATATTATCGATATATTGGACAAAAAGAGTGTTCTTCTTTATGGTTTAGGTATCAAAAAGCTTAATTTAATATATTTAGAAGTGTTAGAGATATATTGGCTGATGATAGATATACAAAAGATGGCAAAGAAAACCTTAAAATGTGGGCAGATTCCCCAGAAGGTATCACCCAAAGCGAATTAAATAAGGAAGAATGGGAGAAAAAGATGGAAAGATTAAGGGAAATGGGTATTGAGCATAGCGATTTTAAATATTATGCAGGAGGAGACAGATTAATTAACCTTTCTGAGCATTTTACTCAAATATGGGATGAAAAAGAGAAGAAATTTGTTAGAAAAGTTATTACTTATGCAGAAGATAGCATTGAATTGCTTGAACAAACACTAGAAGAAGCTTTAGGCATAAACTTTTGGCCTGTTGTTATATGGGCAGAAGATCCTGAAAGCATGGATGTTTACCCTGATTCAGTAGCTGATCTTGTTAGAGTTCCTAATAAGGTCATTAATATTTGGTATAGCCAATTAGTTGAGAATAGAACTCTTAAAAACTTTCAAATGCACTGGTATTTGCCAGGAAACGGAAGCGACTACACACCTCAAACTTATACACCAGGCCCAGGTGTTATGTTGCCAGCTCCTCCAGGAGAAGACATTAATAAGGTTATAAAACCAGTAGAAGTCAGCGGTTTAGATGATACAATGGGAGCTATCCAAGCTATAACTAATATAGTCGAGAGGGGGACAGGGGCAACAGCTATTGAGAAAGGGCAAGCAGAAGGAGGACAGCAAACTTTAGGAGAAGTTGAGATATTAGTAGGGAAAGCAAATGAAAGGGCTGTTAGCATGGCTAAATTCTATAAAAGAGCATGGTATGAATATGCTAAGAAATGGGACGCTCTAATGCAAGCTAACGCAGGCAAGTTCAAGTCAATGAAATTAGAGAAAACTAACAGCAAAGGCGAGACATTTTTGAAGACATTGTGGAAAGGAGACTGGAAGTCAACTCTAGGTTATAAGCCTATTGTTAGGTCTACATCAGAGCAAGAGCAAGAAAGTACTAAGTCTATTCAAAAATTCATGTTCTTATTACAGCAATTTCCAAATAATTTAGCCCTAAGAAAAGTAGCTCAAAAAAGAATGTTAGATATTGTAAATGTTACCCCAGAAGAAATGAGAGAAATTGAAGAAGGTGAGAAACGAACAAATGAAATGATGTCGGAAAAACCAACGGAGCAACGAGTTACAGAGCAAGAAGTTGCAGAAACTCCACAAGGCAATCGTGGGTTAGCAGAAATCAACCAGCAAATACAACAGTTAGAAGCTTTAAGTTAATAAATATAAACGTATGTTAAAACAATTTGCAAACTTTTTAAGCGGTAAAAAGACTTATATTGCTGCTTTTTGTATGATTATTGCTGGTATAATTATTGAAGATCATTCCTTAATACTCGAGGCTATAGCTATAATGGGTCTAAGAAATGCAATTAAATAAATGGAACAAGAAATATTACTCCCAGAAACTGAGAGAGAGAGGAAAATAGCTAATTTTTGGGCGAAAAAAGGTGCAGAAAAATCTTGCATGAGTACTGAGACAAGGCAAGAGCTAGAGAAATATATCACTTTTAAAAGATTTAGCTGGATAACAGGCGTCCTATTAACTATAACAGGAGCTATTTGTTCAGTTTTATATAGCGAATTGAGCAGTGTCAAAGGTGAACTAAACGCTTACAAGGCAGAGATGTTTCAAGAAATTAACAGTATTAAGCAAAACACAGTTACTACTCAAAAAGATGTTGAATGGATTAAGAAGCTTTTTGAGAGTAAAGTTGTTGAATTTTGAAATATATGCGAAAAGCAAAACTAAAATTTAAGAAATTTAAGCTTAATGTGAAGAAAAAGGTGCGAACTTATAGGAAAAGAAAAGAAGATTTTAAAAAAGTGAATAGAAATAGATACGTTTAACAATATGCCAAACAAAATTTTAAATGAAATAAGCGATAATATGGATCGCAAAGAATTAATACAGGGCATCGGAGAAGATGTTGTCGATTTGTTATCCCCAGCAATAAATGAAATGCTAGAAAGCAATAAAAAGGCAAATATGGCTATTTTAGACGCTGTTAGGGATTTGAAGATAGAAAACAAGGTTGAAGTACCAAAAGCTGAAATAGACGTTAAAATTCCAGAAATTAAAGTACCTGATGTTAAGGTCAATGTTCCACCAGTTAAAATACCAAAAATAGACGCTCCTAACGTTAATGTCAATGTTCCTGATGTGATTGTTCCTAAAATTACTATACCTGATATCAAAATGCCTAGCGAAATGGGTGTTAAGGGTTCAGTAAACTTAAATGGTGTTGATCTTGACAATCCATTACCTGTTCAGCTTAGAGACGCCAAAGGGAAGCCTTTTAAACTTAATTTAGGCGGAGGAGGAGCTTCCGGAGGCAGTAACACTAAGTTTATTAAAGGCAAAAGCGGTAATACAGTTGAAGTTGATGATATGGGTCAACTTCATGTAGTTGCAGAGGGGAATGTGTCGACTGAAAATTCAACAAACACAACTCTTGGGGCAGATGAAACATTCACAGGAGATAAAATATTGACATTACCTTATGCAGTTATAGTTATAAGTGTTTTCTCAGATGTAGCAAGCGCTACTGATGGGCTAAAAATAGAGCAATCTTGTGATGGTACTAATTGGGATCACGAGGATGTATTCACTATACCTGCAGAAACAGGGAAAACATTTAGTTTTCAGCCTACTTGCCAATATTTAAGGGTAAGATATGTGAATGGAAGCTCAGCGCAAGGAGAATTTAGATTACAAACAACATTAAAAAAGACTTATGTTAAACCTAGTTCCCACAGAGTAAAAGATAGTGTTGTTGGAGAAGATGATGCAGAATTGGTCAAGTCTGTTGTTACTGGAGAAGATAGATTGGGTACTTTCCAAAATGTGAGAGTAACAGATGAAGGTATTATGTTAGTTTCTAATTATTTGCTAGAGGTTTCTAAGGGAAATATTACAGGACAAAACATAATGAATAAATTTGGTGAAAACCCTGAAATTACAACAGGAACAGACCCAGAAGATATTTGGGATGGAGGAGGAATATATGCTTTTTATCCTTCAACAGCTCAAGATATGGAAATTGTAAGTAGCGATGTAGACGATGCTGGTACAGTAGTTTCAAGCGGAGAATGTACTGGTGGGAGTTTTACAACATTAATAGACACAGGAGCTACATTTCAAACAGACGGAGTTGCTGCTCTAGATTTAGTTATAAATGACACAACTGGACAATTTGGCATAGTGGAATCTGTAGACAGCGAAACTCAAATTACTTGTACGCAAATGACTAATGGCTCTCAGGAGGATTTTCAAACATCAGCTAATAGTGCAGGAGACGCTTATAGAATAGCAAATGCTTCTGGAACAGGAGCTGCAACTATTCAAATATTTGGCTTAGACAGCGATTGGGCTAGCCAAACTGAAACAGTAGTGCTTAATGGTACAACTGTAGTAGATTTAGCAAAAACATATATAAGAATAAACAGGATGGTTGTTTTAACAGCAGGAAGCTCTGGAGGCGCAGAGGGAACACTTACTTGTAGAATAGATGGAGCAGGTACTACAGCAGCAGTTATAAATAACGGGAATAACCAGACTTTAATGGCTATTTATACTATACCAGCAGGAAGAACAGGTTATTTTATGCAAGGATATGTCGGATTAAGCAAGGGAGGCGGAGCCACTGCCGTAAATGCTCAATTCTCATGGAGGTCTAGAACTTTTGGAGGAGTATTTAATGTTAAGGGTGTTATAAATTGCCAGTCAAGCGGAAGTAGCTATTTTTCATATAATTATGCTGGAGCGCCAGGATTACCACCTCGAACTGATGTATTAATGAGAGTAAATGAAGTTTCTGCTACTATTGGGGCTTCTGCTGGATTCGATCTATTGATAATAGATAATTAATTTTAAAATATATGTCTGATAAAACATTAAAAAATTTAAGTAAAATCTTAGGAAAAACGATTGAAGAAAAGAGAGATTTGAGAAGACAGCAACAAGCTGATCGTGATACTATGATTTTCGGCATGGGAGAGGATATTGTTAATCTTCTTTTGCCACTTTTAAAAGAAATAGCCCAAGTAGCTAAAGTAAACAAACTCAGCTTATTAGATGCTTTGAAACATGTGAAAGTCCAAGCTAACATTAAAGCTCCTGATGTAAAAGTGCCAGAGGTTAAGGTGAATATACCTGAAATTAAAGTACCGCCAATGCCAGAGGTTAAAGTTGATACTGATAAGATAGCTAGAGCTATTGAAAACGTCAAAGTAAACAATATTGTTGATGTACCACCTATAAAAATACCAGATATTAGAGTTCCTGAAATAAAAATGCCAGATGAAATGGATATTAGGGGATGGGTAAGGCTTCAAGGAGTTGATCTTGATAACCCTCTTCCTGTCCAATTAAGAGATTCTAATGGTAAACCTTTAGATTTTATGGGAGGATTAACCCAAATAGTATCTGGCGGAGGTGGCGGAAAGTCTGATTTCTTCACAATCAAAGATATTAGAGGATCTAGCGCTTCCATAATCGACCAAGTAGATGGAGCGTTGAAAGTAACAGGTAGTTTCTCGGCTTCTCTTGCAGCAGATACAGGAAGTGGTGAGATAGGTTCTGAGACTTTAAGAATAGTGCAAGCCACTGATGCTGTTTCTTCTGTAAATGTTACTAATACTAGCATAACAGTAGATGGTGCTTTAGATACTGTAAAGGCAACAGGAATAGCAATGCAAACTAACCCTACCGCTGTTTCTGATGGAGATAATGTTAGATTCAAGGCTGATGATGTAGGAAGACAAATAAATACACCTGTTCAAGTTAGAGATTTAAGAGCAACAGCCTATGTTGCATTAAGCAATGGTACAGAAACAACCTTATTATCTGGTTCTGCTGGAGTTTATCACGATTTAATATATGTTATGGGAGCTAATAATTCAGACGCTGCAGTTTCTGTTGATATAAGAGCTGTTACTGCTGGGAATATAGCAATGGGGCTTGAAATACCTGCGAATGGTACTGCTGGTGTGTCTCTACCAGTTCCATATCCGCAAAGTGATACAAATAATAATTGGACAGTTGATATGGGAGATATAACAGGCACAACTGTTAAAATAAGTGCTTTATTTAGTAAAGAAGTATGATTTTAAGTGAACTAAAAAATATAATTATAGACAAAGATTTATCTGATATAGAAAAGTTGCAAGATGAATATATCAAAAAGAATGTCAAATATAAACAAATTTTTCTTTACGAAGAAAATGGTTTAAGTAAAGAAGTGCATGAATATTTAAGACCTAATGGTTCTGTCGGATATCAAACAATACTTAGAAAAATAATAGACGGAAAAAAATATATTATGTCTAAAGGGTATGGCGAAGAAGCAGAATCAAGGACTTATGACTGGAAAGAGGAAATTTTTAACTTTTAAAAAATATGGGAGTAAACACAAAATCAATTAATTTCGCACAAGCTTCTAGCCAGTATTTATCAATTTTGAATGTAGATCAAACAGGTTTGAATATTACATCTAGCGATTATACAATAGAATACTGGATTAAAACTACTGATACAGCGAATTATACTATTGCGATGAACGATGGTGCAACTGCAAACGGATATGCAACAGGGATGGGTATTGCTGGAGCAGCTGCAGGTGATTTAGCAGTTTTCGCAGGAGGAGGTTGGTATGATTCTAATGTTTCATTAAATAGTGGGGATTGGATTCATGTAGCAGTGGTTAGGGATGGCTCAAATTTAGATTTATACATAGACGGTTCGTATAGCAAACAATTAACGACTACTGTTTCAAATAATAATTCATATTCCGGCACTAGATATATAGGCGGTATAGGACCTAATTATCTAAATGGGAACTTAGATGAAGTTAGAATCTGGAATGTTGCAAGAAATGCAGGTGAAATATCAGCTAATTATAATAAAGAAATAGCAGGAAGTGAAAGCGGTTTAGTTTTATATTTAAGATTTAATGATAGTTTATTAGATGAAACAAGTAATAATAATGATTTTACAAACAATAATGGAGCGACTTATAGTACAGATGTTCCTTTTGTTGGTGGGGATGAAGCAGTAACACCACAAAGTAACTTATTATTAATGGGAGCAGGTTAAAAATATGCACAGTTTATTAGAAAAATTATTTAAAAAAAATGGGATAGACAGTCTGCAAGATCTATCCGATGAAGAAAGAAAAGAATTTGACAGATCAAGACTTATTCTTTCTAAAGAAGAGCTAACAGTCAAGGAAATAAAAGAGTTTTGCAGAATACAGTTAGATATCATAAATGGTCGCTGGAGTGATTACAATATAGACCATTCTAAAAAATCAGAATTAATCCCATATTACACAGTTTATAACTTATTATTAAAGGCGATTGATGGCCCTAAGATAGCAAGAGAAGCAGAAGAAAAGAGGTTGACAGCACTTTTAAAAGATTAATTAAATTTAATTTTATAAAAAAATATTAAATAAAAATATTTGAGGGTATTAGCCCTCGTTAATAAACTAAATTTGACCGCTAGGGTCGTTAAAAACTATGGAAATACCAAGCAAAGTCGTTAAAGATGAGGTGACTTCTCAGCAGCCGTCAGAAGGCAACGAAGCAGTCGAAGAGGCTACTGCTTATCAAGAACCTGTTCAAGCAGGTGATAAAACTCCTCCTAATCTTCTTTTAGAAGCTAAGCAAATTGAAGCTGAAAAGAGAAGAATGGCAGAGGAAAAAGTCAAAATTCTTGAGGAAAAATTAAAAGCCGTTACTTCAAACGAAAATACTTTTACAGACGACGATTTTTCAGAAGAAGGCAAACTCTTTAAAAAAGATATTTCTGAGGTTAAATCAGAAGTACAAAAAATAAAAGAGGAAGGAGAAAAACAAAAAGTCTTCGCAACTTATCCTGTTTTAATGGAAAAAGTAGATGAGTTCGAGGAATATCGATCAAAAACAGAAAACTATGGCATGCCAATTATGACTGCCGCTAAAGCTTTTCTAGCTGAGAATGATATGCTCGAATCACCACGTAAAGGTCTTGAAAAGACCACAGGTGGCGATAAGGCTACACCATTGCAAGGCATGACTACCGATGAGGTAAAAAGCCTCAGGGAAAACAATTATAATGAGTACAAAAGATTGCTCACAGAAGACAAAATAAAAATTGTTCCTAAAAAGTAAAAAGTTTGAAGTTTAATTTAACAAATTAAATCGAAACTATGGCAACATTAAGTAATTTTGGTGAACAGTTTGCCAGCAAAGTGCTAAAACGAGTTTACCAAAACATGATCACCGACAGTATCTCTAATAGAGATTATGAAGGTGAGATCAAAAAACCAGGTGATAGAGTGAATATCTTGTCATTCCTTAATGATATTTTAATGAGTGATTATGAGGTAGGAACAGACATGAATTCTGAAACTATCATCGACAACGAAGATCAACTAATTGTTGAAAAGAGACGTTATTATAACTTTTCTTTAGACAAATTAGAAGATTTTTTCGTATATGCTGATAATATCCCGCAAAGTCTTTTGGATAATTCAGCTAAAGTTCTTGAAAAAGAAATTGACACTTATGTGTTAGATAAATTTGCATCTGGCGCAAAGGCTGGTTCTTGGTTAGGTGTTTATTTAGTAGTAGTTGGTTCAGGCCAAACAATGGCTTCAATCGTTACAACAGCAACTGGTGGAACCGTTACTTTATCAACTAACGTTGTAAACGGTGGTGATGGCAACACAGGCCCTGCTCCAGTTGAAAACCCACGTGATGGCAATACATATTCTACAGTTTTGGAGAATAGTATGCTTTACAAAGGTTTTAGACTTCGTTCTACTGCTTCATTTGTATCTCCTTGGTACAGAATTAGTGGTATTACAAATTCTATGAGTGCTACTTTAACAGAATGGGATGAGGCTACTTCTGGCTCAGACTTCGCTGAAGGTGACACTTTAAGAGGTCTATTTGGTGGTGATGGTGTTGACTTCCCTAAATATGGTGATGGAAACGCTAAATTAACTACTATGAGCAGTTTAGGTTGGGAAATTCAGGCAGCTGCAGCTACAACTGTTACAGCTTCTAACGTATTTGACCATACAACTTTGATGGCTGAATTCTTAGATGATAATGAAATCCCACAAGGTGATCGTAAAATCCCTTGCCCTCCAGCTTTTGTGACTACGCTAAAACAAGCTAGTGAGTTACAACCTAGCGGAGTGGAAGTTATTTATGAAGGAACTGTTATTAATGGTAAAGTAATGAGAATTAGCGGATTTGATATTCATAGCGCTGCTGGTACAAGAGTATCAACTAGAGCTGGTCTATCTACTGCTGCAGGATATGGTTCAGATATCGCCTTGACAACTGGAGCAGTTGGTTCATTAATTCCGGCAACTCACACAGCTTGTTGTACTTTTGCAGAAAAGTGGAGTGAATCTCGTGTTGTTGATGCTGAAAACCAATTTGCAAAGAAATATCAAGGTTTATTCTTGTATGGAGCTTTAATTCCTGATCAACGAAGGAAATTTGCTTCAATGTTGTTCGCAACTACAAGTTCAAGATAAGTTAAAGGTTATTATATACTGTTGACTCGTTTAGGGGTTGGGCTTGGAATAGACGCCCTTGCCAAACCCCTAGCGTCTATAAATGAGTTATGATTAAATTAAAAAGGTTATTTTACAAATTAATTAAAAAATCCCCAGCTTCAATGCCTATGGTTAAATACTGGAAGCATAAAGATAAGTGTTCTGCTAAGATCACTACTGCAGAAGATGGGAGCATTATTATGAAAATGGAAGGCGAAGACTACCCTTTCCCGACATTTCCTAGAGGTCATTTGCTATTTGGTTATTTGTCAAAGCTAAAACATGAGATAAAAAACCAGATATTCAATAATGCTTGGGGATTGTTAGAGAAAGGCATAAGCGAAACGACTATCATAAATAAAATAAAACATAAATTGTTTAATGAGATAGTCGATATAGCTGAACCTTTGAAATATGACGCATTGCCACCTGAAAAAATGACTCCATCAGTAAGGGAAATATACAGAGCATGGACGAAAGTATCACCTAGAACAAAAGCTATTAGAGATTATTTATGCTTTATACTCCAAGAAGATGATGCTTATAGATTCAGAGTTCAATGGATGGTTGAATATTTTGGCTTAATGCCTAGAAGAGATCCAGTTGAGGCTTTAAACAAAGCTTTAATATCTATGGAACATGCAGAAGTTATTGGCGATATGAAGGAAAGGATAAGATTGCTAAGACGTATTTTAATGCTAATATTAAAGGATAAATCAGTTAAAGACCAATATATCATATTATTTAAAGAGATAGATTGGAAGAAAGTAAAACTTTCGGAAGGAGACAAATATCATTTCAGGGGGAAATATTTTAAAGTAGATTTTAATTTATTTGAATATTAACAGATTGGGTTTCTCTTTTATGACAAGGGCTTAACCCATGAAATAAATATATAATTCCATACATACGAGACAGCGCCAGGGGCGGAATTTCCGATGAAGATTCAAGAGGGATCAGAGGAAGTTTCAAACATGCCTATGGCATAGATATACATAAAAGACGAGACAGTGTTTCTTGTAATTGGCAAATGAATAATATTGCTAGCACCAATGATCTTATAAGATTTGCTGTAAACGCTAAAGACGGATCAACTTGGTGTTTTGGTTCGGCTGGTTCAGTTTATTCAATAGCTGGCGACCCTAAAGACCCAGTTGTTACAGGTCAATATAATGATGAAAATGGAGAGATTAGAGGAGCTGCGGAATGGAATGAAAACTCTACTGCTAATTATCTTTATTGGGCTACTGCTACATCTTTAGCTAGAGCATCTTTTAATGGTTCAGATCTAGGAGCTAAAACGCAAGATTATAAGACAAATTTAGATGATTATGCTTATCACCCAATGGAAAATGCTAGTGGTTCGTTGATGATAGGAAATGGTCAGTTTTTGGCTAAAGTTGATTATGATGGTTCGTACACTAATGCAGCAGTAAATTTAAGACCTGGCAATATAGTTAAATGCTTAGAGGAAAGAGATGATTATGTAATTATAGGCACAGAGAGAGAAGATCTATCGGAAAAGGCTCATATTTGGGCTTGGATAACTTCTGAGGTTAACTGGATATACAAAAAGAAGATTCCTGTTAGGTCTATAAATGCTTTGATAGATACAGAAAGATTATTAATGCAAGGTGGTTCGGATGGCGAGATATTTACATCAGATTTTGCCGCCACAGCTCCTTTAATATCAGTTCCGGGAAAAGGTAAATGCAATAACCAAGTAGATATATATAACGATTTAGCTTTATTCGGTATATATGATTGTGACGACCCTGAAAAGGTAGGAATATATAGTTATGGCAGACGTATGCAAAAAAGACCATTCG
>WOR8_10003683_pt1 | contig 16278 bp, 4 predicted proteins | sample DeeMarSeWOR38_10_FD_19890 | JGI IMG/M metagenome (IMG submission 19890) | reverse complement strand
CCGGCCTGGAAGGCATTATTGATCAGGTTGAGCAGCACCCTCCCTATATCCTGGGGTACCACATTTACCTTAGGCAGGTCGGGATCCAGTTCCAATTTGTATTCCGCATTGAATGATTTATCCTTCGCCCTCATGCCGTGGTAGGCCAACCGCAGGTATTCATCGCATAGGGTATTGATATCGGTTGGTTCCTTTTCCCCAGTACTGGAACGAGAATGATGAAGCATGGATTTCACAATTTCACTAGCCCGTTGTCCATGGTGCCTTATCTTTTGAAGATTCTGTATTACGTCGTCAGAAATCAGCTTCACCTCATCAATATCCCCATTATTCAGTTCCTCTAATAGTTCAGATATCATTTCCCCGGACACATCCGAAAAATTATTGACGAAATTCAATGGATTCTGTATCTCATGGGCGATCCCTGCCGTAAGTTCGCCCAGGGAAGCCATCTTTTCGGAATGGATCAACTGAGATTGGGTGGATTTCAGTTCTTCCAGTGTCTTTTCCAGACTGCTATTGGCATTTTCCAATTGAATAAAGTCTTCATACCGGGCATAGGCTACTGAAAATGCATCCGCAAGGGAATGAACCATTTCAATCTGGTCCTCTTTAAGTTTTTCGGAACAGCCGACATAGAGCATTCCCTGCTTAAAGGGTATCATCTGTAGGGCTAAATATTCTGGAGCATCCTTCCCGGCCTGGTATCGTCTTGGATTATCAATCAATCCCTGGTCAATCAGTGTCCTGGTGAATGAAATGAACTGATTTTTATCCCATTCCGTTCTATAGACCTTCTGCTTCTTCCAGCTATTAACAATTGCCTTGAACAAGGGAGTACTATCCCAATCGGATTGCCAGCCAGCCAAGGTTTCTCCCTCCGGATTTGAAAGGAAAATATTCACCTTTTTTAATGGATCATCAACAATAAATACACCGCAACGGAAAAAAGGTACGCCCAGTGTCTTCAATTCCCGCCAGATCAATGGTATAATCCGATTAAGGTCCATGGCAGTACGCATTGAAGCGATCTCTGCACGAACCCGGTCCAGGGAGGATTGTTTGATGGCCTCTCTTTCACTGGTTTCCGCCTGAATGAGATCGAGGCAACGTCTGTAAGCCAGATCGAATACCGAAGCAGCTCGCCTTTGCAGATCCTTTGATTCCTGAGAAGGTTCCTCAAAAGAAACCATAACCAATGAGCCCCCGGAGAAGTCTGAAAACTGGTAGTATTGAACCGGTGGAGATTTATCCATAAACTTTTTGATTTCCGGCACCTTCCTGTTTCTTTCTGCCAGCCATTCATTCAGTTCAGCACCAGTGGCCTTTATGGTATATTCATGCAATTCGGACCGATACATACTCATCCATTTGCGCGTTAGAGCTGTGGCATCTACACTGAAATGTGTGGTTCCTGAGAAAATCTTTCCCTTCTTTTGCCCGGGACGCCGAAATGCATACCAGGATTCAAAAGTTTCTGAATCATCATACAAATGAATGACTGAAGTCTGTAATCCAGGCTGTCCCAGATTACCCATCTGTTCGCGTAAAATATTTGCAACCTCAAGAAGTTCTTCAGACGAATGCATTGCCAAAGCTCTCGCTCTAATTCGTTCCAAAGCCGTTTCGATCTGTGCTTCACGTGCCTGGGCTTCGGCCTTTTGAAGATCGAGGAAACGTGTATATGTTTGTTCAAAAGCTTTAGTGAACCGAGCTAATAAAGACACCTGTTCCTCATTCAGGGTATTATGAGCTATAATTGACAAATACCCATACGTAAAATTACCACAGTAAAAAAAAGCCGGATTTGGGAATTGGGTTCTAACCATATCGTCAACTTCTTTTGATCCAAAATGTGGGCTTACAAACTGAATATGTTTTTTCAATGCAATACCACCCACCTCCTCGAAGGACACAGGATCTTTCCGTACCCAGCCTTCATACCGTCTATCAAGTACAGGGTCACCAGTTAATGGCAATTTATAACCCTCCATAAAGTCTCCACTTGGACTTGTTGACCACCCATGCTGGATTCTTTTTTGTTCATCCACTTCGACATACCCACAGTTAAATATTTGATTAATACCAAGGGAAACCAATTCCTGATATAACAATGTCGCGGCTTCGCTCAATTCTTCACTTTTATGCATGGCCATCGTACGGGCCCGTACTCTTTCCAAAGCCAACTGAATTTCTGCCTCCCGGGTCTGTGCTTCGGCTCTCTGGAGGTCAAGGAAGCGCGTGTAGGTCAGCTCAAAAGCCTGAGTAAAACGAATCATCATTTTTATCTGATCAGTTGCAAGCCTAACCCCATTAATCATTAATATATATCCTTCCTTGAAATTGAATGTGTGTAACACCAATCTTTCTGGTGAAAAGGAAATCAGTTCTGCAGCAGTATATGGAAAGTTCGGAGTGCGCTCCGCGATGAAAGTTTGATGTTCAATCGTTTCCTTCGGATCCAGTTCTATTACATGAAAAGGTTCCTGCTTTTTCCAGCTTGCTGTAATGGAACGCATCACTTCTGTCTCTGAATGAGGAATGCCAAGAGGCTCAGGCATTATAGAACCATCCTCAGGACTTGAATCATAATTCCAACCTATTTTTTCGTCTTTATCCATCAACACATATCCGCTGGTCAAACTAGCGATACCCAAATTGAAAAGTTCCTTGTACAATAATCCAGCAACTTCCAGCAATTCATTTGTTCTTTGCATAGCCATAGTTCGGCTTCGAATCCGCTCGAGAGCGGCTTCAATCTTTGCCTCACGGGCCTGGGCCTCAGCTTTTTTGAGGTCAAGAAACCGTGTGTAGGTCTGTTCAAAGACAGATGCAAGCCTTTTCAGAATATTCACCTTTTCTTCAGGGAGCGGTTCAATGCTAACAACCTCAATCGCACCATATTTCATAAAAGCATCTGAAATAAATGCTTTATCCAATGAACTTAAACCTGCCTTTACTTCTGTAGGCAGGTATTTAAATTCTGTATGTTCGAAAATGTAATTGTCATACTTCTTTTTATAATCCCCTTCATATATAAAAACTTTAAAGGGAGTGCCATCCTTCCAGGTCTTGAGTTGATCGATGAAATAGGGATGATCGAAATAGGGTATTTTATAACTTTCCGGATAATTCACATCTGAATAACCGGAAAACCAAAATTCGGCGGTACCTTGTTCATCCCGGAGAACTAAGGTACAACCCATTACATCAAATCCAAGTACCTGCAATTGCTGGAAAAGTACAAGGATCACCTCTTTTAATTCGTCACTTTTGTGCATTGCCATTGTGCGGGCCCTTACTCTTTCAAGTGCCAATTGTATTTCAGTCTCCAGGATCTGGGCTTCTGCCTTTTGCAGGTCGAGAAAGCGGGTGTAGGTTTGTTCGAAAACTTTCGATACTCTTTTGAGTATGTTAGCCTTATCTTCCGGCATTGATTCATTGCCAATAACCTCTACCATTCCGTACTTGTTAAAGGCATCCGCAAAATACATGGGTGCAGGAGTCAGCATATCACTTTGTTCCACAAATTCCCTGGGAAGATTTTTAAAATCAGATTCATTCAGCAGCCATTTAGCATAATTGACTTTAGCTTTGCCCTTCATGATGAACTCTCCGTATTCCTGACCCTTCTGCCATGATTTGAGCATATCCGTGTAATAAGGGATATCGATAAATGGTATAGTATAACTTTCAGGATATACATCATGCGAATAGCCTGCAAACCAGTGCTGAGCGGACAGATCTTCTTGGTATAAAATCAGACTACAAGCCGGAACCACAAAATCTAAATCCTGCAATTGTTCAAAAATACAGGCAATTACCTCTTTCAATTCGTGACTTTCATGCATACCCATCGATCTTGCCCGGATCCTTTCCAGTGATGCTTCAATCTGTGCTTCCCGTGCCTGAGCTTCTGCTTTTTGCAGATCGAGGAAGCGGGTATAGGTTTGTTCAAAAACTTTGGTGAAGCGATTGTAAATGGCAATATCCTGATCGCTGATAGGTTCCAGTGTGGCTAATCCTAAATAACCGAACCGATGCCGGATATTTTGTATATGGACAAGTTTTTCTTCAGGATAATCATTCTCGAGTTCCATATCGAATGTTTCTCTGGAAGCCAGGTTAAATGCTCCTTTTGTCATCGAGATTTTGATAAACTCCTGACCACTTTTCCACGATTCAATTTCTGCTTTGAAATTAGGATGGTCGCTGGCGTTCACTTTTCTAGGTGGTGCCATTTGTGTCCCATGGGTCAACCAGATGGTCATAGAATCTTCTTCCGGTTTAATTAAAGTGATCCAGCTTGATTCGGCTTCAATCCCTAAAACGATCAGCTGTTCAAAAAGTACGCTTCCTGCTTCTGACAATTCATTACTTTGATGCATAGCCATCGTTCGGGCACGAACCCGCTCCAGGGCCAGCTGAATTTCGGCTTCACGTACCTGCTTTTCCGCTCTTTTCAGGTCGAGGAAGCGGGTGTAGGTTTGCTCAAATACCTTGGCAAACCGCATGAGAATGTCAATTTCTTCTTTTTGTATGTGTTCTACATCAATGGCCTCCAGAAGACCATATTTCATGGAAGCACAAGAAAAAAGTACATAGTCATGCGAAAGGATATTCTCTTTTACATTATCCGGTAAGTTCTTAAGTTCACTTTTCTCGAAACACAATAGGTCAAATTTCAGCTTGTCTTCTCCTTTCACTTCAATCGTATCAAATCCCACCTGATTTTTGTAAATGGTCCAGAATTTTTTCAATGCCCAATGATCAAGTGTCGGAACAAAGTACTGCTCGGGTAATACACGCTGAGCGGGAGAAGAAAGCCAGGTAAAGAACCCTGACTGATCTTCATTGATAATTCTTAGCTGAAAGCCCCATTTTGCAAACCCAAAAGGATGCAGCTGCTCAAAAAAAACATTAACAACTTCCCGGAGTTCTGCACTTCTATGCATTGCCATCGTCCTGGCACGGACTCTTTCTAGCGCCAGCTGTATCTCAGCTTCCCTTGCCTGCTCTTCCGTTTTTTTAAGGTCAAGGAAACGCTTGAAAGCTAAGTCAAAAGCCTTGGTAACTCGTCTTTGAAGCTCTTTTGATTGTTCAGCTGTGGACTCATAGGAAGTCATCAATAAATGCCCTCCTGAAAACCGGGTTACATAGTGGATAATTTTATCCGGTAATATCCCATCCCAATATTCAATGTAGGCCGGGAATTTTTCCATCACACCTTCCAGTATCTCTTTTAAATCTTTCCCTTTTACATCAAATATCGCCTCCTCTTTACCGGACTTATAAATCTTGTATAACTTTTTTACCACTTCATTCTCGTCCAGCCGCCACTTAAAGGATCCCGTGAGGGGTTTTTTTCTTGAAGCTTTTGGAGGTTTAAAAGCAAACCATTCTTCCTCAGTAAAATTTTTTTCATCATAGAGAATAACAAAAATTGATTCAAGTTCCGGTTGTCCGAGAAGCCTCATTTGCTCACGTATAGTATTTGCAACTTCAATCAACTCATTTGAATTACGCATAGCCATGGCTTTTGCCCTAATTCTTTCCAAGGCTGCTTCTATCTGTGCCTCTCGAGCTTGGGCTTCAGCTTTTTGCAGGTCGAGGAAACGGGTATAGGTTTGTTCAAATACTGATGCAAATCTTTTCAGGATATTTAGATTTTCTTCAGGTAAAGGTTCATTTCCAAATACCTCAATCATGCCGTATTTCATAAAAGCATCAGACAGAATGATTGCTTCTAAAGAGGAGATCTCTTTTTTTGCATATTCAGGAAAATTTTTCAGATCACCCAATGTAAATATTAGCTCATCATAGGATTTCTTCAGTTTGCCTTTAAAAGTAAACACCTTCTTAGGAATACCTTTTTCCCATGCTTCGAGCTGATCCAGGAAATATGGATGGTTAAAAAAAGGATGCTTGTAACTTTGAGGGTAGATTTTCTTAGTGAAACCAGAAATCCAATGTGTTACGCTACCATTTTTCTTATCATAAAGCACTATGGCACACGCATGAGTATCAAAGCCGAGTTTTTTCAATTGTTGAAATAGCTCCGCAACAACTTCGCGAAGATCATCACTTCTTTGCATCGTCATTGTGTGTGAACGAATTTTTTCCAAAGCCGCTTCAATCCGATGCTCCCTTTTGAACCTTTCAAGCTCGTTATTCTTTTCCTTTAGCAATTTTTTCAGATTTGCCTTTGATGGACGTATAGATACCTTTTCTTCCATTTTCCTGTTCATCGTGCTATGGGAATTTCTATTATAAATTGGGTCCCAGTCTCCGATGGAGAATTATCAGCAGAACCTTCATCAGATTTAGTTTCAACCTTGATTTCACCACCATGTGCCTTAATAATATCATAACTCAATGACAACCCAAGACCTGTTCCCTGACCAGTCGGTTTAGTTGTAAAGAAAGGTTGGAAGATCTTGTCTTTTATATTATCCTGAATACCATTGCCATTGTCTTTTACTTTGATCTCAATCCTGTCATCATAACTTGCTGTACTTACCTCAACTTTTGGCATGTATCCTTCGATATTCGCTTTGGCTTTTTTCGACACAGCATAAAATGCATTATTGATTAAATTCAGCAATACCCTACCAATGTCTTGAGGGATAACCTTGATTTTAGGCATTTTTTTGACCAAATCCAAATCATACTCAGCATTGAATGATTTGTCTTTGGCCCGGAAGCCATAGTAAGCAAGGCGTAGATATTCATCAGCTAACACATTAATATCTGTCAGTTCTTTTACTCCTGAACTACTTCTTGAGTGTTGAAGCATGCCTTTCACAATAGCTTCTGCTCTTTTTCCATGATGTTTTACTTTCTCTTCATTTTCCTTTATGCTCTTTGCAATGGCTATGATATCATCAAAATTTCCATTTTTTATTTCCTCTTCCAGTTCAGTGATAAGTTCTGCATTTACTTCAGAAAAATTATTGACAAAGTTCAACGGATTCTGGATCTCATGGGCAATACCGGCCGTAAGCTCACCAAGGGATGCCATTTTTTCCGACTGAATGAGTTGAGATTGATATGCCTTTAATTCCGTATAGGCTTTCTCAATTTCTTTCGCCTGTTCCAGCTCCTTCATTTGAGCTTTTTCTCTTTCCTTGCGAAGAACGCGCCGTTTTTGAAATACATGAACAACCCTGACACCGGCTATAAATATCAAAATATAAAAACCATATGCCCATCCGCTAAACCACCAGGGAGGATTAATTATAAATGAATAACTCAACGTATCGCTCCAGTACCCCTCACTGGTTGCCGCTTTTACCTTGAATATATAATCCCCGAAGGGTAGATTTGTATAAGTTGCCTCCGGATTTGATGTAACATAACTCCAGTTTTCCTCCAATCCGTCAAGCATGAACTGATATTTTACACGTTCTGGCTTGTATGTTGTTATACCTATAAACTTGAATGTTATATAGTTGTTGTCATAGTCCAACTCCAATTGTTCAGGTGTATAGCTCCAAGGGGCTATACTACTGAAATTTATATTTCGGATCATTTTACCATTCTGCATTACCAAAACTGTATCTTTATTCTTATCAACCTCCAACCAATTGATATCTTCATTAAATAGTGAAACTCCGGCAAGTTGAATATGAGGCGGAATGGTATCTGGAATATCTTCTTCCGGATGAATAGCGGTGATCCGGTCGTGGGCACCGACCCATATTGTTCCGTTCTTATCCAGGACCAGGGAATTATACCAGGTTCCTACACCAAGAAATCCGTCGGAATAGAAATAATTTTTAAACAATGAAGAGGTGACATTTGATTTCAATCCTGTTCTTTGATTTAAAACTTTTTCATTAGACAACTGCATCCTGCTTAAGCCATTAATGGTACCCAGCCAGATATCTCCATTTTGATCCTCCAATAAACTTGTTACATTATTGTTAGGCAGGCCTTGCTCCACAGTATAATGTGTGAAGAATTTCCCGTCGAATTTATTGACGCCTCCCTTGTCAGTACCAAACCAGAGGTTTCCATTTTTATCTTCCAACATACAAATAACAGACATATCATTTAATCCATTGGAGGTGCCATAATGTATAAAAGATTTACCATCGTATTTATTCAGACCATCACCAAAGGTGCCAAACCAGATATTATGGTCCCTGTCTTCGATAATGCTACGAACATCATTGCCACTTAGACCCTGATCAGGGGTAAAGTTTTCTATTGTTTCACCATTAAATTTGCTGACGCCACCTGTAGTGCCAAACCAAAGATTTCCTTTGCTGTCGCAATAAATGTCAGAGATAGCATTTCCAGCCCATCCATTGACATTAGAATAATTACGAAAAGTCTTGCCATCAAACTTATCAACTCCCATCCCCCAGGTGCCAAACCAGATATTACCTTGTTGATCTTCGCAAATGGCAGTGATATTGTTAGAGCTTAATCCATGAGCCAGTGTATACCGGGATATCGATTTACCTTGAAGTTTCACCACCCCGCCATTCCAGAAACCCACCCAGATGTTACCATATTGATCGGTAAGAATACTTCTCAGACTAGAATTACCTTCTTCTTCACCGGTACGTATATGTGTAAATAACTGACTATTAAGTGCCGCCATCCCTCCACCATTGGATCCGATCCAGAGATCACCACGCTTACTTCCGCGTATTTGTGCTAGGTTAGCTCCATTTAATCCCATATCAGGTCCTAGATGTATAAAAGAATAGCCATCGAATTTATATATCCCATTATCTGATGTTATCAGGGTATTTCCTCTTTCATCATTATATTTATAATTTGCTTGATTAATAACTAGATCTTCAGGAATGGCTAACTGAATCATAGAATATTCATGTGATTTATTTTCAGATATGTTCATTATAACTCCCAACGGATGTTCTGGGTAATTATAATTAGTAAAGGATTCACCATCATAAATGGTTAAACAGTTATTGGAACGAATCCACAGGTCACCATTTTTTTCTTTCCAAAAATATTGTATCCAATTATTACATAAGCCCTGATTAACTGTAAATTGTGTAAATGTTTTTCCATCGTATTTGGCTAAACCATTGTCAGTCCCAATCCAAATATTCTGATTTTCATCTTCTAATATGCCAGAAATCCTATCACCAGGCAATCCCTGCAAAGTTGTGAATATGGTGAATGATTTCCCATCATATTTATTAAGGCCATTGTACGTACCGAACCACAGATTTCCATTACTGTCTTCAAAAATGATGTTTACCATATCGTTGGATAACCCCTGTAAAGATGAATAATGAGTAAACGACCGCCCATCATACTTGGTAGCGCCACCGCCCCATGTACCTATCCAGATATTCCCGATCCTATCGCTGATCATTGATAAAGATATGTTATTCTTAAGTCCTTGCATGGTACTATAAACCCGGAAACTGGCCATATCCGTTTCAATGATTTTAGGCATTTTAGCACGCTCTATTTCCGGAAGACCCCCAATAAAAGAACTGTCAATAGCTGGAAGAATTTCAGGAAGTTTATATTGCCCCTGGCCGGGAATACAGATGCTGATGGGAGTTCCAAGATCAATGGAAGAAAGTTTTCCGGCAGGGGTAATATGAGATTGAAGCTGCACCACCTTTGGCCTACCAGCGGGTTTTCTTTTAACGTCTTTAAATTGCACTATTTGAGGTGGTTGAATACTGTTCCGAGGGACTATCAATCCCTTGGCTTCAACGACATTCGGAGCATATGGATCGATATTTTCAACATGTTTTTCTTTAGTACAGCCAAGAAGCAAAAGAGATATAATAACAAATACGCATATGGTACTTTTATAAGCTAATAACATTTTATGGTATATTATTCCTTTTTTATTCATCATTGAGGCAAAAGCATAGTGAATTCTGTATATCTTCCGAATTGTGTATCCACCTTTAACTCTCCTCCATGTACTTTAATAATATCATAACTCAAGGATAAACCCAGACCAGTTCCCTGCCCGGTGGATTTAGTGGTGAAGAACGGTTGGAATATCTTTTCTATTACGTTATCAGGAATCCCATCGCCATTGTCCTTTACCCGTATCTCAACTTTGTTGTCAATTTTTTTCGTGCTAACAATAACCTCTGGCTTAAAATCATTAATTCCTTGTTTAGCTTTTTTATCTACCGCATAGAATGCATTATTGATCAGGTTCACCAGTGCCCTGCCGATATCCTGTTGAATCACATTAATTTTAGGAAGGGTTATATCAAAATCAGTCTTAAAATCAGCATTGAAAGATTTATATTTTGCTCTTAGTCCATGATAAGCCAGTCGAAGGTATTCATCTGCCAGGGCGTTGATATCGGTCAGTTCCTTTTTGCCATCAGAAGCACGGGAATGCTCCAGCATCCCTTTGACAATGACGCTGGCGCGTTGACCGTGATGTTTGATCTTTTGTTCATTTTCAAGAATATCCTTGACTATCACCTGGGCTTCTTCCATATCACCTTTCTTTATCTCCTCCATCAACTCTTCGACAAGCTCAGAGTTGACTTCAGAGAAATTATTGACAAAGTTCAAGGGATTCTGAATCTCATGTGCAATACCTGCAGTGAGTTCACCAAGAGAAGCCATTTTTTCAGATTGGATCAGTTGGGACTGTGTTGACTTTAGTTGGTCATACGCTTCTTCAATATATTTTTTGGCTTTTTGCTTTTGCCTCCTGCTTCTGAACAAAACAAAGGCCACTACGAATAAGGTAAATGAACTTCCCAACAATGCATTCAGTTTAAGTCGTGATTGAAAATCTTTTTGGGCAACCGATAATTCATATTGTCGCTGTTGTTCATCCATATCCAATAAATCAACAATATTCATGGACCGCTCCATATTCGTCAGGCTGTCTTTATAGGCCAAAGCATCACCGGCGAATTCCAGGCTTTTCAAAGGATCATCGTGAGCATACATGCGGGATAAAAATGAACTGGCATCTATGATGCTGGAGTAAAAACCAGTTTCCTTGGCAATATTGAATGCTTTCATACCATAATATATTGCAGAATCACGATCCTGCCTTTTTTGAAAGATTTCCGCGATTGCTAAATTTCCTGTAAAACGTAAATAATATTCGGGTGATTGAATCGATATACGATAATAGGTTAGCGATTTTTCGGGGTTGCCAATATTAGCGAAAGATCTTCCAAGCTTATCATATATAAACCACGTAATGATAGAATTTTCTGGAAGATATTGTTCAGAAAGCCGGCAATATTCATTTACTGAATCCGGTTGATTTAATAATGAGAAAGTTTCGGCAATATAAGCTAGATTTATTGTTACTAGCGCACTTGCATTATTTGATTTATTAAAATTTAAAGTTTCTTTAAAGTTGACCAAAGCTTTTTCATATAAGCCCGATTGCAAATAAGCCATTCCTAAGAGAGCCATGTTATTTACCACGGATTGAGAAAGGTTGTTTTTTTCGGCCTCTTTTTTTGCCTGCAAAGCCAGCAATAAGGCATTGGAAACATTGCCAATCGCCAGTTCAGTCATAATTATACTAAACATGACATCCTGTTTAGATTGAATGAAATGATTTACCCTGGAAAGTTTTAGGGCCATATTTCCATAATATAGTGTCGAATCAGGTTTTCTATATCGGTAGAAGTCGCATAAATATTCCATTACTTTGACCCGTAAAGTATCATTGGGAGCAGCTTTGAGAGCTATATGAAGATAATAAACAGTAGAATCAGGTTTACTGTACTTGTAAAATTCACCCAGGGCCATCATAATCTTCGCACGGATTGAATTATTTTCAGTAGAGACCAGTGCCTGTTGAAGACTATCCAGACGGCCAGTCTGAGCGAAAGCACCATTTCCAATTACAAACTGAATAATGATTATGAAAATATTTTTTTTCATGATTGTTCATTAACAGGTATATGAATTATAAACTCCGTACTCTCTTCAGCCTTTGAATTCAATTCGAGTTTTCCACCATGCGCCTTCACAATATCATAACTCAAGCTCAATCCCAGTCCCGTTCCCTGTCCGGTCGGCTTGGTGGTAAAGAATGGCTGAAATATCTTATCCCGGACATGTTCCGGGATCCCTTCACCATTGTCTTTTACGGTAATCTGTATTTTTTCCTCCCCCTTGCCCCCTCCAGAGCCTGCCTGACCGGTAGGCAGGGGGCACACTCGTCTTGTGGATAAAGAAACAGATGGTTTATAGTCATTTCCTTCAATTTTTCGCTTTTCTGATACGGTATAAAACGCATTGTTGATCAGATTGAGTAAAGCCCGTCCAATATCCTGCGGGACCACGAGTATTTTCGGTATTGATTTATCAAGTTCAAGCTTATATTCCGCATTGAATGTTTTGTCTTTTGCCCGCATACCATGATAAGCCAATCTTAAATACTCATCGCAGAGGGCATTGATGTCGGTCAGTTCTTTTTCTCCAGAACTTGAACGGGAGTGTTGAAGCATATTTTTCACAATTCCTTCGGCACGTTTTCCGTGCTGGATGACCTTCTCCTCATTTTCAAATAGATCATTTAGAATAGTATTTGCTTCATCCTGATCATTTTTAGCTACCGCTTCTCTGAGTTCCTCAATTAATTCCCTGTTTACCTCGGAAAAATTATTCACAAAATTCAGCGGATTCTGGATCTCATGGGCAATCCCTGCAGTGAGTTCTCCCAGGGAAGCCATTTTTTCGGATTGGATGAGCTGGGATTGGGTGGACTCCAACTTATCCAAAGTAGTTTGTATTTCTTCTTTCTGTTCTCTTAATACCGTATTGGCTTTTTGTTTATTCTTGTTATTTCGATATAACACCAAGGCCAGAATGACGGCAGAAATCAAGGCCCCGGATATGCTGAAAATCCATAGGCGCTGCACGCGGTTGTTATAGTTAGTTTTGGCTGCTTCCAGTTCATATTGACGTTCCTGTTCATCAAAGTCGATAAAAGATTCCAAGGTAGTGACCTTCCCCAGATTATAAAGACTATCTTTATATAACATTGCCATATTTTTGTATTGAAGTGCTTTTTTAGGATCACTTGTCTCAATGACGTTGGATAGCAGAAGACTTGCATCAATGATATCACGAAGGAAACCAGCATCCTGTGCGATTTCAAGTGACTTTTTGCCATAGTACATACAGGAATCAGGATTGCCTATTTGCTGATATAATTGCGCAATGTAAAAATTAGACTGGATTAACCAAGCCATATTAGATGCTACTATGAGTGACTGCCGGAAATATTCAAGAGCAAGATCAGTATTTCCTTTCTGTATCTGAATTTTTCCAAGATCAATTAAAACAAAATATAAAGCCCAACTTTTTAATTTAACCGCATTGTCATAAGCCAATTGACAATAATACAAGGCTGAATCTAATTGGTTCATCTTTAAATAAGTTTTTCCAATATTGGTTTGTGATAACACTGAAAAAGAGAATTCGTGAACTGAATCGAATAGAATCTTAGCTTCCCGGGACAAACTCAATACTTTTTCATAATCTTTTAACTGGAAATAACTATCTCCCAATTGAAGCATTAGTACTGCTTTGCCAGTGACATTGTTGTTTTCTTCAGCAATTTTGATGGCTTGGAGTTTTATTTGTAATGATTTTGAAAAATTTCCAAGCACCTCGTAAGCTATCCCGATACTCGCCATTATGCGAACTACACCGTATGGAAATTTGATTTGCCTTGCTAAATCCATTCCTTTATACCCATAAAAAAGTGCGGAATCCGGTCGGTTGAATTGGTAATTACTACAAATTTGTGACATAATCATCACACGATTTGAATCCTGGTCAGCAATCACCAATTCATGATGCAGACTATCTATTATATGCGCCGGTTGCCCATGTCCAGTACTACATGAATAGGTAAGGAGAAAAATGAGTACAAATGTCTTAATTATTATCTTCATTAGATTGGTAATTGAATAATAAACTCAGAGCTTTTCCCTTCCTTCGTCAATACTTTCAACTCTCCCCCATGCGCTTTTACAGTATCATAACTCAATGATAAACCTAGCCCAGTACCCTGTCCGGTTGGTTTGGTGGTAAAGAAAGGCTGGAAGATCTTGTCCCGGATATTTTCCGGGATTCCCGGGCCGTTGTCCGCTACGCGGATGGTTAGTGAATTATTAAGTTGTTGAGTTATTAAGGTTACTTTGGGTTTGTAGTCACTACTTCCGGCTTCTGTCTTCGAGCCTCGAGCTTCAGACACGGCTGTCTCCTTCGCCCTCTGGGCTTCGGCGACCGCGTAGAACGCATTGTTGATCAGGTTCAGTAAAACTCGTCCAATGTCTTGCGGTATCACATTTATTTTGGATAGACCGGGATCCAATTCCAGTTTGTATTCTGCGTTAAACGACTTATCCTTCGCCCGCATGCCGTGATAGGCCAACCGCAGGTATTCGTCACACAGGGCATTGATGTCGGTCGGTTCTTTCTCCCCCGTACTGGTTCGTGAATGCTGGAGCATGGACTTTACGATTTCACTGGCCCGCATACCATGATGGTGGATTTTATCCAGGTTTTGGTCAATATCATCCAATATTTCTCCCTCCAGCTTTTCGTCCCTTTCCCCTTTCAGCTTTGACCTTTCAGCTTTGAGCTCACTCATCAATTCTTTACTTACATCAGAAAAATTGTTCACAAAATTCAAGGGATTCTGTATCTCATGGGCGATCCCGGCAGTCAACTCTCCGAGGGAAGCCATTTTTTCTGATTGGATAAGCTGGCTCTGGGTATTTTTCAGGTGATCGTAGGCTTCTTCAATGTTTTTCTTGGCCTTTTGCAAGGTAAAGGAACTGCCCATCAGGGCATTCATTCTTAACCGGTATTGAAAATCTTTCCTGGCAGTTTCCAGTTCATTTTGACGTTGTGCTTCATCAATATTCACAAAATCTTCTATGGCCATGGATCTTTCCAGATGGGAAAGACTATCTTTGTACTGTGAAGCAAACTCATTGTAAATCAGGGCTTTTTCAGTATCATAGGGTTTAAAGAATTCTGACAAAAACTGGTTAGCCTCGATAATGCTGGAATAGAAGCCGGTCATCCGGGCTATCTTCAAAGCCTGATATCCAAAATATAAGGCTGAGTCGGCTTCCTGAACTGTTTTTTTAAGCTTGGCAATTTCTTTGGTAGCTTGAAATTCCCAATAGGCCTCAATGGGACCTGCAGATATCCTTGCCTGGTGCAAATAGTGTAAAGCTTGTTCATAATTTCCAAGATTTGCATATACTTTCCCGATATGCAGAGTGACAAAAGGAGTTGCCCAGACCGCTCTTCCCGTATAACTCTCTGCGAGTTGACAATAATATAAGGCTGAATCATTCTGATCGAGATTGGAATATGCTTCACCGAGATAAGCGGAGGTTATGGCAGAAAATGTTTCATCATTAATGCTAATCATGTAATAAAGTCCTTCACGGTAATGTGAAACAGCTTTGCGATACTGTTTAGTTCTGTTATAAATCCATCCCGATAACATTATTCCCTGCGCTCGATGAAAGGGAAGGTTATATTCCTCGGCCAGTTTTATATATTGCAATGCGATTTGAAGCGCTTTGGCATCATTTCCAATGGCTGATTCGGTTAACAGAAAATAAAGAATTGCCCATGATTCGGCTTCATTCATATTAAATTGATGCGCCAGTTCAATGGCTTTTCTGGCGAAAAAAATTGTTGAATCAGGTCTTTTATATTTATAATTATTGCAAAGTTCGACCATTGCCCATACACGGATTGAATCATTGGAAACCGTATCAAGTACCTGATAAAGACTGTCATTATAATTCTGAAATAATGTCTTGACTTGAGTTTCTTGGGTCAATTCAAAAAGACTATCTCTGAATGAATCAATCTGAGTTTTTTGAGATAAAACCAATTGACCATACAACATAAAAAAGATGATAAGAATTTTTTTCATTCTTAAATTTTTTCTGGTAAATGAATGCAAAACACTGTCCCATTACCTGATTTAGATTTTACTTCTATTGTCCCATAATGCCCCTTTGTTATGATATCATAACTCAAACTCAATCCCAGTCCGGTTCCTTGCCCTGTTGGCTTGGTGGTAAAGAACGGCTGGAAGATCTTGTCCCTGATATTTTCCGGGATCCCTGGGCCGTTGTCCTGGACAGTGATCTGGACTTCTCGGAACCCACCCCTAGCCCCTCCAGGGAGGGGAATAGCTTTCGTGGAAACAGTCACTTCAGGTAAATATCCTTTGCTTCCGGCTTCCAGCTTCTGGCTTCCGGCTTGAAACGCATTGTTGATCAGGTT